>Ga0126342_10017034_pt1 | contig 12599 bp, 12 predicted proteins | sample Cyp1metagenome_FD_92528 | JGI IMG/M metagenome (GOLD analysis project Ga0126342, IMG submission 92528) | Coral microbial communities from Lord Howe Island, Old Settlement Bay, Australia - Cyphastrea 1 metagenome | ecosystem: Host-associated > Invertebrates > Cnidaria > Coral ...
TATAATATATGTTATTATATATTATAAGTAAATAAATACATATATATATATATTATGAGCATCGTTATCGTTTTTTTCCTCTTATCGTTTTCTGGGCCGGCAACGTATTGGCAGTGTTAAAGTGCAAGTCAAGCTAAAATGCAATGCACGGGGTTATTATACTACCCCACTTGAGGCCAGCAGAAGGTACGAAAGCTAGCAGAACGGTACTACTGCTGTACCGGAGACCCCAAACCACGGCCCAGGGGGATTGAACCCGGGCCTAGGGGTGAGTTATGGTAACATTGAAAATTTCTAGGAATTCAACGGCCCTGGTGCCTGCCTATTCCTTGCTAAAGCAAGAGCAACTTCAGCTAGCCCAAGCTAGCTTTCGTGACAAGAGTGTCTTTGCCCGTTTCAGAGAAATACCCTCCATGCAGCATCCTGGAATCCAGGCCTGTTCTTTCTCTTTGTTCGTCCAGGCATTTATGAAGGCAATGATCTTCGGGTGCTTCAGAGTCTTCAGCATATTGATCTCTTCGGAAATTCGCTTCTTGGCCTTCCTCAGTTCAAAATAGGCAACTAAATAGCCCCCAAGCTATCAAACAGTTTCAGCTGTGCTAATGCTGCAAGTTGCAGGACAAATTCATGTTTGTGGTGCAGTGGTGACATACAGTGCAAAGCTTTCCTTTTTCGCTTGCACTCTTCATCCTGGCATTGTCCCTGTCAAACAATGACCCTTCAGGGTGCGTTGGAAATTGTACCGCAACCAGCAAAATTGATATTAAAGATTTCAAAACTGATGGTCATGATGAGGCAAGGGCACTTCCTAGCGTAGCATTTTGGAATTTTGCCAATATCTTTTTGTGCAAAAAGTCACATTTGCTTAAAGACTATGACTATTGCTCCCTTGCCCGTCACATGTCGACCATCACTCTTTCACTGTGACAAAAGTGCTTTGCTTGACTCGACTGCAGCATTGAAATGGTACGCAGTTATGGCAGTGCTGGTGGACTTTGCAATATGATGGATTGCTTCAGCTCTGGCATGAATCTTGGGAGATCTCCACGCATCTCGTCACCTGATATCACTTGTAGATCTTGCCCTCTACGACATTGACGCCACCCTTGTATTGCAGGTCCTTGCTTCGCCCTGCATGTAGACGGGCTTCCAAGTTCCCTGGCTTCCGACCAGTTATGCGCACTCCACCGAGGTTCCTGAGTGCAGGTGCAGGGTGGACTCAAAGTCTGAAAATTATAGAAAAAGAATATCATTCCTGTAGGTAGCATGCGTAGCAACATTATCTAGTATCTTCAAAACGTTTACAGTTTTACAGGCTTGAAATGGCTTGAAAGCTATTGAAAGTATCCCATCTTCAGCTTTGCTCATGCTCCCATGGAATTGCAGAATTGATTTTTGGATGGTTGCCGGTGCCTTAACAGCCTTGAAATATTAGGATGCTCCCTGCTAGACTGCTTTCTTTGTGCACATGGTGCATGGAATTCATGGGTAACTTGTTTCTCTCAAGTCCTTTTCAATAAAGTGATGAGACGGAGACTATATAATACCTTCTAGAATCTAAACCAATCTATAGGCAAAGTTTCCCTTCAAACAGATCCATCACAACCTTGTAAAACTTCAGCCTGGAATTGAAGATCTCTTCTCCATGCATGCTGACAGTCTCTGCCTTCGACTCTGCATACAGGTCATGGCGGGCCTTTGTCCACCGTTGCCATTGCTCACTCAGGTCTATGACCTGAATGTCGACAAAGCCGGCTTTCTGAAGGTCAAGCACATACTGTTCTGGAGTAGTCACTGTTGGTGCAGAAACAACATTTAAAAGCCCATCCTTTTCTTGGTCAGAAAAGGAAGCTCCGGGCTTCGCTGCAAAGTCTTCGATCAGAAAGGTGCCACCTTTCTTCGTGGCATCAAAGCAAGCCTTGAGTAAGGCTTCTCTGTCCGGGATGTGGAGAAAAACCAACAGAGACAAGAAATGGTCAAAGCTCTCCTCAGGGATTTCTTTGTTTTTGGACAAAGCAATGATGTCACCAATTTTGAACTGAACTTTCCCCACCAATTCAGGCACACGATCAGTAAGTATCTGCCCAGCTTTGCAAATATCTGCCTGCAGCTCCACTCCGGTCACTCTGCAGCCAGTCTTGCTTGCAATATACCTACCTGGCCCTCCAATGCCAGAGCCCACGTCCAAGCAGTGAACGGTCTCATCAATACCCAGCAGTTGGATGACATGATCATTTGCCTCAATACCACCATAGTGATACTGATCCAAGTGCCCCAATTCAGTCAAATCTGAGACGCTCAACGGGCCTGTCACGTCATGGGTTCAAAAGAAACAGCAAAACCAGCAAAGCTGGATATTCAATGCAGGAGCAGGCACAGTGATTCAAGTTACTATGCAAGAACATGCTAGGCTATAATCATATATATATAATTATATATTATGCATGAATTTTGACCGAACCATCAAGGTCGTCCTGTTTCTTTTCCCATCTTCTTCAAGGCGTTCTCCACTGCGGCCACCCTCCAGTTGTACATCGCCTCTGTCATGCCTCCTCTTTCAGAGGAGAGGTGCCGTACAACAGGTCCTCTTGGGACTCTAGGACGCATAGAAAGAGGTACGCCATGTCCACGCTCAATGCTCCGGCAACAAAGACGGCTCAGGCTCAAGCGGGACTTCATGGCGCAAGCACGCGCCACTGCGAAAGTCAGGTGTTACAAGCACCAACGCAGTTCGGTTCATTGCTATTGATAGCATGGATCATGGCAGGTGATGAAGCAAGAAACGTTTCTTTTGTGTACCCGGCTTTTCAGATTTGGTTTGGTCTTGTGTCAGTTGAGAAACCTATATGTTCAACTCACAGGCAAAACAGCTGCACAAAACCAGGCACGTTGAGCAGACTCTCTTCTGGGATCGCAATGGACGCTCGGCAAAGGAGTTGCAAGTTTACCTTCCTGCAGCACCTGAAATTGAAACTTGGGAGGCGGCTTGTCCAAGTTCTGGAATGAGATGATATTCCATGCAACTTCCATGCCTCAACCAGTGGCTGCACTTGATTACAGTCATCGACCTAAGAACTCAAGAAACCTCTTGTGCGGAAATAAGACCGAAAGACTTGAAAAGGTGGCAAAGGTTGAATCCTTTCTTTAGCCGGATCTCCTTGGGATTTGAATTCAAGCCTGCCAAAGTCTAGGGATTGTTGGTAAGTAGGTAGTAACTTTGTGTTTTTTCATTGCCAATTCACATCGTATAACCACTTTCTGGGTCAGGATGTCCCTTCCGATCCTGTGTCGTTGTCGAAGCCCAGGAAGACCACCTTGTACGAGCCAGAACCAAGCTTTCGATTGAAGCGAACAAAGCGCCCCAGGGGTGACCTTTCCATCACCTGCAACCAGGCGAGGACCCAAGGTACAGTTACTGCAGTTTCATCTTTTTTCCATGCCCAAAACTTCGAATTTATGCATCGCACAAATGATGGGTCAAGAAAAAACATGGAAAAATGTGCTGTGGGAATCAATAACAAAATACTGAGAGCATGCAAAACATATTACAGTATCAGTGGCAGTAGTAGCAGCGGCAACAGCAGCAGCAGTAGTAATGGCAGCATCAGCAGCCGTGGTTAAGGTTGTACTGAGTGGTTGTGGTTGTTGTTCTTGTCTTTCTTGTATTCATTGTTTTCTTGTTTTTCTTCTCATCATCGATCATCATCGTCGTTGTCTTCATCACCATCGCTGTTGCTGCTTTCTGCTTTCTGTTTGCTGTTTTTTAGATGTGTTTCGCCAGCCATTTTTGTTGTTGGGTTCTTGTTGTTGGAGTGGATGTTGCTGCAAGAGAAGAGTAAAGCAGCCACCATGGAGACAAGAACAAAAGAAGAAAAAGAAGAAGAAGAAGAAGCCGCACAAAAAAACAATGATGCTAGAATAAAACCAAAAAAAACAAAGCAAACTTGCAGCTCCAAAATGCCTGGGGCTGAGAATCTGTTTCCAGACCGGAAAAACACAATACTCAAAGCATATGCTCTCCAGGTTTTTACTACCAATGCGACGACTACTTCCACTTCCACTAGGACTGCCACTGCTGCTACTGCTTCTGCTGCTCCTGCTGCTGCTGCTGCTGCTGCTGTGGCCGTGGCAACTAGGACTACAATTGCCACTACTGCTACCACGTGACCAACACAGAGCAGACGTGAGACCACAGAAGACTCAGGGATGAAGGTACGGACAGCAGGACCAACGGGGATCAAAGGGTCAGGGACTAGGCAGAAAGAAAAGCAGTGGTAGAGCATACCCCAATCCCACCGGGCACTCTGAATGCTTGACCTTTCTACAGTAAGTTGCCCTGGCCTCGTCTTTGCTCATGTTCTCCGGATAGTCAAAGGCTTGACTCGCTTCATTTCTTTCCTCTTCCTCTTCTGAAGTTTCCCCTCCTTGGTCTTCCTGACAATGACCCGAAACCATGCGAGGAAGGGCCACCCTTCAGTCAACTCGTCCAGCGCTTTCTGAAAATATGTGAAGAACATGTTCGTTTAGAGTTTGTGTGGGTCCGCCACGACACCTGCGTACCTTGAATGATTAATGGCAAGGACAAACAAGCGTCACAAACCTTCCCAAAAACAAACTAATTGCTCTCAGATTATTCTTGCCGATGCCTCTGCCTCTGGTTCTTCCCCTTCAAGTGTTTCATGCTCCTTGACATTTCAACATGGCAGCCAGTTTCATGCTCCTCGAAATTCCAACATGGCAACCAGCCAACCCTGTATAGGTCCTGAAAGATTCACAATATGCTAAGAGACGAACCCAAGAACCCCAGCCGCAGCAGCAGCAGCAGCAGCAGCAGCAACAGCAGTAGTCTCTTATTTGCCAAGAAACATTTCGATTTAGATTTAGAAAGGAACAGGAAAACATATCATGAGCTAAATAAATTCCTCTCCTTCAGTCGCGGGGTGGACTTGCTCTTTTTCTTCAAGGTTGCCTGGCATTTCAAAATGATTTCTCTACATGGTCTCGACATGCTGAAGCGCCTCAGTGACCAAGCGCTCCCAAAAATTGACGGCCTCTGGCAGTCCTCCGGTAGGCGCAGAGGCCTCACGTTGGCAACAAAGTGCAATGAAACAGTTTGAAACCACGTGCGAAATCAGCAGCAGTTTGAAGCTCCAGTTTCAGCCGGGAAAGAAATCAAGCATCGCTCTTCAATTCTGTCAATGAGTTTCGGTGCTTGAATATGATTGAATTTTACTTGAATCTTGGTGGCGCTACGTGATCTGGCTCTACAGTCTATCCATCATATGGATCCAAGTTTGATACGGAGCTTGCTGCACTTGCTGCGTTTGCTGCAGCTGGCGGAGTTTGGTGCTCTTTGGCCTTTCACATGTTTCGGAGGTTCAGTAGAGTTCGCCCAGCCACCTAGCCTTCTTTGCACTTCTTGCAGTTCCCCAGTAAAACCAAACGTCCACCCAGGCATAAGCAACCAAAATGCCGCGGCACTGCCAACCCGCCGAATGGACTAGCAAGACTCAGAGTCACAGTAGTTTCAACGCATTGGCAGTGATCAAATCCCCTGTCTTTAAAATGCGCAGCCTCCATACAGCTCTTCGGCTAATGGAAACTGTGAAACCATCCGTTCTTGCAGAGGGTCATGTCTTAACTATCATGAAACGAATTCCAGTGTTCATGGCAGCACGTGTATGTTTATGGATATGCATGTGTATATATAAAAAGGAAAGAGGCTTGAAGTTCCCCCGAACGCAATTGAAGTGGAGCTGGAGAAAGATTTGGAAATGTCATGTTTCACTGCGTTTTACAGCGTTTTGCGGTCTCCATGGAACACGATAACGCATTGAACGACGTCAACACACAGGACAACATAGCTGGGGTATGTTGTCCGCGGTTTTAACTAGTTTTAGGTTTTTCAAGTTTATTATTTGTGTTGTTTTCGTAGAAACCGGTAAAATTGCGTGTTGTTAAAATTTCAGTGTTGTCATGAACCCCATAAAAATGCCATAATCCCCAACAACCATGGGCGAAATGCACATCCCTTTTTCAACATAGCAACATGTTTTACATCTTCAACGTAAAAACATCTTCAACGTAGCAACATCCTCAACGTAACAACATCTTCAGCATAGCAACATCTTCAACATCTTCAACGTAAAAACATCTTCAACGTCACAACATCTTTAGCATAGCAACATCTTTAACGTAACAACATCTTCTGGTCACAACATCTTTCCTCTAACGCAGTTCAAAGCATGTTAATACACCCTCCCCCCACCCCCTTGAAAACATTGATAACGAGCTGCGCATCTCATGGCATCACCAAGGATGACACAACTCCACCTTGCCGCCACCTAGTGGCGGGCATCTGTGAGGCACCTGCGTATCCCAGCCATGTGCTCATCAATGGCAGTCGGCGGTCGGCCATGCAAACCGCTTCTGCAATGGGCAATCGGGTTGTCCGGGTCGTGCACTGGCAAAGCGATGGCATTCCCAACAAACATGAAACCAGCTAGGGATGATGTCCGCGCAGCACAAAGCGCAAGTAGCGCAGGGGCCAAGAACCCGGTCATGTATGCTAACACAAGCATCACTCAAGGCAGCCCCCATCATCAACGCCCTGGCATGGGCGTCACCATGTTTGAAAGCAACGCGCGCTCCATTGCAAACCATCTCATTGTAAGGAACAGAAACAAAAAAGGCAGTCTCTCCTTTTAGATGAAGCCATCCGAGACTACTCGCTGCGTCTCCAAGATTCTCTCACTGCGTGCATGCACATGTCAAGGTCATGCTCATCTTGGAATTGCGTCCAATTCATGACGCCGCACTTTGGATGGCGCCAATGCCAGTCATTTGCGACCTGCCATCCCCACTGTTTCAAGGTGTGGCAGTCTCTATGGCACCAGGTTCCTTGAACCCTGCTCCAGCAGAAAATGCTTTGAAGGAGGAATTTGGCTTTAAGTAAATTGGCAATAGCGTTCAACTGACCCTTTGTCACTGGGCATATGGCATGACCAAACAGAATACGAACCAAAGGCAATGGCGAATGGCTGACCACACAACCGAAAAAACCGTTCACCTGGTTGTAGGAGCCACAAGCCCCAGCTAGAAACGGAAGTGGCAGGGCAGGGGAAAGAACTTTTTAATTTACGGGTCGCAAAGATGCACAGCAGTCTCTTGCCTGCGCTTTTTCTGGGTGGGCCGTTGGGCCGACCGTCTGTGAACACAAAAATCGATCCCCAAAATTCTTGCAGAGGAAACTATGAACGGGGAAATGTCCGGACAATTTTGTGCTGCTTGTCGCTTGCTTTTGACGCGTACCAATTGTTTTTTGGATATCTTCTTTCAAACCCACTGCTTCAGCAATTTGGCGCCACTGTAGAATGGCTTCTTGCGTCTACGCAAGAGTTCTGCATAAAAACGTTCTGTCATCAAGGACATGATAGATTTGGGCCAAAAAAAACCTGCACTACGCATGGCACCTTGATGCGCTCTGAACAGGCCAGACATCACTGCATTTAAGGCTAAGGGAGCGAGGCCATCTCCCTGAGGCATGAAGGACCCCACACGGATTGGTTTTGACAAAGTGGTATCAAACAACTGTAACCATCTCCGCTGGTGGCACCATATGGAGTCAATCGCCGAAGCCCAAGCATCTGGGAAACCCAATTTCCTTAACACTTCACAAGCGAAACGTGGGCTGACGAAATCAAAACATTTTTGCATGTCCAAGGAAATTCGAAAATCGTTCTGGCAAAACTCACTGTCAAGGCATGCGACAGCAGTATGGACACCTTTGTGTTGGACGCCGCCATTGAACTCAGCGGGGGAGCCTCGTTTCCATCCAGGCTTGGTGTCTCTGTGGGGAGCTATGCTGGCTGGATTGAAATGGGCCGGAGGGCAGCAGCGGCTATGGCATTGCATTTGATTTCGCAACCTTCTTTCGGGATGTTGACCTGTCGAACACCGCGAAAAACACTGGGCAAACACCCCATATCAAGCCAATGATTAACTAACACGGAAGGACTTCCAAACGCTCATGGGCCAAGCGTTTGTTTCACCGGGGCCCCCATGAAGGCCGGTAACATAAATCAAAAGCTTGGAGCCTTGGTTTCGATTGGGCTGTGTGCTGCGTAAGCATCTCACTTCCCCATGTGTTCATGGCTTCAGCTACCCTCCGGTCCTAGCGTTGCCAGACCTGATCCCAGAAATTCGCCAGGAAGGACAACGCCTCATATCTGCAATCACTTGATTTCTGCGTAGTTTCATCAGCAATTGCTGAAAACTGAAGCTGGGTCGAGGCAAGGATCCAGCTGCTCAAGGCACTGTTATCATTGACCATTTTTCCCGCCAGGCATGCATGGCTTGCTGCTTTTCCTCGTGGCAGAGGTAATTGAGGGCTGCTTCAACTGCTTGCAGGTCTTGCACAGCGGATCCGGTGGTGACCGCCATGCTGGGTGGCCAGTAGTGCTTCAACGCATGTGCATAGCACTGTTCGGTTAAGAGTCTGTTACCAAGGCCTTCTTGGCGGACAGCTTCACTAAGTTTGCTGGCTAACCGGCGCAGCCACCGTTCACGAACGGTGCAGTGCTGTTTGTGACGTGGCATGGCTGTTCAAAGCACTGCTCTCAAACCTTTCTTGGTTTTTCTTCAATCAACGGGACAGCCGGCCGCTGTATAGGCTTGCTGATACATGGCAACGAGGTGGTCATTGAAGACGGCCCAATCTTTATCCGGATTGTTTTGGTGCAAAACTGGGTCGTGGTTCGACCAAGCTACTTCAAGCATGCGAGACCAGTCCTCGGCTGTATATGCACTGGGTTTCTCAAACTTCTTTTTTGGCAAAATTTTCCCTTCATCAGCCCCTTGGTGGGAAACACCAAGTTCAAGCAAATCGGCTTTGTGGTCGCTCCATTTCAAAGGGTCGTACGTCAAAACTTGCGTTCGTGTCAAGTTTGCAAGGACCCAATCAATGCAGCGCTGGCCTTTCCATCTGCTTGGGACCAGTTGACCTAGCCTGCCGGTGACAGCATACGGGCTGCCACCTCTGCACCGGAGGTGCAAAGTGAGCCCGCATTCATGGGGCTCTTGATTCTAATCACCAAGGTACATCCATTGCTTCCGGGGTTGCATTGCAAGGCACGCCTCTGTGAGCCATTGGTGCATGGCGGATTGGTCTTGAAAAGGCCTGACATAGACAGCGCAAATACAAAAAGCATCCATGTCAACACACAAAGCCTGTCCTTGAACACACGCAAAAGTAGCACACAGCTGCTGGCGAAGGGTGCGTCTAATGAGGAGGCAGATCCCTCCATGTACTTGCTGCGCCCCATTGGAATACATAGTTGGCTGGGGGACACAAGAGTATGCTTTATACCCAAAATTGCTGGCCATGCAGCACATGGAAAGTTGCTGCCGGTCAGTGAACCGAACTTCTTGCAAGGCAATGGCTCCAAGACGCTTTTGCATGTAGTACTTGGCTGCGCGAAAAGCATTATCGGAACAAGCTGTGTTTAAACTCAAAACGGATATCGGTCCAGGGTTAGGCCCACAAAGGTCAGGCACCCAAGCTTTTTCGGGGCAGCTGCAGCTAAATCCTCTGTCCTCAGTGAAAGAAATGGAAGCTGCTTCTTTGCTACTCACGTGCCATGTATTAAGAGGCTTGTTGCTTATGTAGAATGTTTTTTGGCTTTGGTCAAATAAGTGGCTCTGTCTTTCTTATCGCACATATGTCGCACCAGCATCCGCGTATCTCGAACATAACATGTTTTGCAGGTGAAAATCCATTTGGCCCACTTGCTCGTCGGGTTTGCAAGGTTGACAGCATGGCCAGTGGCTCCAGCAATTTCTTCACCTTTGCTTTTGGCGGCAGCATGCTTTGCGTTCTTACATTTCGTTGCACGAATCTGCTCCTGGCGAACATGCTCAGGCAGCGCGTTTCCTCTTGAGCCAATGCGACCAAGAGGTTTCTTGCGGGCAGCACACGTCAATATGAGCTTGGAAACTCTTTTTCCTTTGCTTGCCTTCAATAAATATAGCCCTTTGCTGCAATGGATGCATGTCCACTCAAGAGGGCTCGTCACTTGGCAAATCAGATGCTGCGGTGATCTGTACAACTTTCCGGATTTTGTGGAACTGGCTGGTCGGCACACCGTTGTGTCTGGAGGCGAGGTGGCGGGAGCGCTTTTCCCGCAGCCGCAACTGCGTAGGGGCAGTGATGTCCTCATGACAAAGATTACATGTCCACAAATGTTCATGACCTTCATCAGAGACCTTCTGCTTGCCACGCAAGCGTCTGTTCACGGTCACCTTGGCAGAAACGGCACCAGCTGTTCTTCTGCCGACGGAACCGCAGGGAGTGCTGAAGCTTTGTTTGCTATGGCCTTTATTGTTTGGTGTCTGCATGCCCCACCGCCTGGAAGGAGGTGGGCTCTCAAGTTCACTTGCAGTGCGATCACCAGGAGGTGTGGCGGGTTCCCATCTTAAAGGGGATTGCTCAACATTTTGATTAACAACCGCTGCCTTCTTATCGTCGGCTCCTGCAAGCCATTCACGCTCATGGGTGGTGTGGCGTTCTCTCATCCATGGAGACAGCGGAGGTTGCGAATGCTCAGGAGGCAAAGCACATGTGTAATGGTGAGATGGCAGCAAAGGAGAAAGGCCAGGACATTGCGAATTACTGCAAGCCTGGTCTTGCTTGAAACGGGGTGCCCAAACACCCCGGTGCCACAGATTTGCACACTGCTGATTTTCTGGCGGATTGTTTCCTTTGTTTTGCTCATCACCCACTTTCTGGCTATACGCTCTCCAGATAACCACCGGTGTTCCAGTGCGGGCGGCAACCGCCTGGATGAGGTGCTCATTGGCGTAATAGCTTTTCTTGGTTTCAAAAAACCATCGAAACTTTTTGGGGCAGGCTGCCCTGCCCTTTTGTATTGCTTTTCCATGTCATCAATGCTGTACTGCGTCCAACCTGAGTTGCATGGCTGCCTTGGCCACCTGTTGTTCGCTCTGCTCTTTGTTGAAAAAAGATTTTCTGCTTTCACATAAGCGCGGAAGAAACAATCTCCTCCTCTGCCCATGTCTTTTTCACACCAGCCGGCTTCGGTTGCCTGTTCAACGTCAGGTGGGTTGAGCTGGTCTGTGGAATGCTCAACAGGTTGCACAAGCCCACAGGCCGCCCTTTTCTTGTCCGGCTGCGTCACTGGATCCACAAGAGTGGAAGAAACATCATTTTTTGCCGATTCAGTTGGCTGCTGGGTCTGCTCCTCTTGGGCAGCCTTTTGCTTTTTTGCAAGTCTACCCTCTGAAGCTTCGGTATCATGTGCCTTAGCAGGCATTGCATTGCCCCACTTTTGGCGGGGCCTGGTCAACGGTTCTGCATACACCTGAAACCTCCTCGGCGGAGTTGTAGGGTGGATGAAGAAATTGTGATCTGCATCTGGAGCATACATGTTGCTTGCAGTGCCTGCGTCCGTGCAGTTGCTTAGAAGGTCCAGGTCCATGATTTTCTGTAACCCTTTCTACGCTTATGGATTTTAAGCACAATCCATTTGTTAGATTCCAGGAAGGCACTGAGATCCTTGTCGTCCCAAGCGGCTGAGGCGCCCTGCAATTCCCAATGCAATTTACTTTTGCTGCTGGCTTTAGTGCAGTGGCTTTGGTACCTGATTTCTGCAAGAGTTGATTTGCCAGGGCTTCCCTGAGTCTCAGGTGACCTTGCGTTTGAGTGCCTTGCTTTGTGTTTGGTAGTGACAAAGGCGCGGCGGTAGGATTCAGGCGCAGTGGCCCTGATCATGACCTTGGACTCATTGGTCATGCTTGGCATGGTGGCAGTTTTTGCTGGTTTTGGCAGAAGGCTAGAAGCATTACCTAGGGTCGGAAATCCCGGCAATGCAAAAACTGGACTCGTACTTTGCGTGTGACCTCTTGGTTTTCTCTTCACCTTTAGTGCCTTGCCAGCACATGGTCATGGGTTTATCAAGCTCAAAGGCTTGCCATGCATCGGTGAAGCTTTCAGCTTGTTCCCCTGCAACTTCAATACTTGTGCCAGGCATATCGGCTCTGTCGTTCATGATGGCATCCATCACTTTTGCCGCCGTGCTGATTACTGGCTCGTGTTGCCACTCGCTGGTAATGAATGCTTGGATACGTTTACTTGCAGGAACAGTTGCATTCCAAACAACTTGTCTGTTCGTCTGGTGTTTAGCTGTGTTCTTTTGGCTGCTAGGCTGTGGCCACTCCTCATGCTCATACCAAGTCTTGTCTGGCATCATTTTTTGTTGAACAGGTTTGCTGATCTGCTCTTGTTGCAGGTGAGCAGTTGGTTTGTCATCCCAATGTCCTGTAAACTTGTTCAACAAGCGCTGCAAATTTTCGGCTAACTGGCTGTCGGGCAAGATTCCCACGCGAGTGGTTCGCACCACTGCTTCCGCGGCTTCCAACAGTGTGAGTTCTTCAGTCTCATCTTTGCTCTTGCTGTCACGTTTTTCCCGAGAGCGCCTGCAAAGGGTTCTTCGTAAAAAAGCAGCCGTTATACTACATCTTCACACCTTCACATCTGCTGATCTACATCTTCACACCTTCACACCTGCAGATCTAGATCTTCA
>Ga0126342_10017035_pt1 | contig 12598 bp, 12 predicted proteins | sample Cyp1metagenome_FD_92528 | JGI IMG/M metagenome (GOLD analysis project Ga0126342, IMG submission 92528) | Coral microbial communities from Lord Howe Island, Old Settlement Bay, Australia - Cyphastrea 1 metagenome | ecosystem: Host-associated > Invertebrates > Cnidaria > Coral ...
TATATATATATGTAATTCACATGTACATATCTTTATTGAGATGGCGAGTGGTAAATTCGACAATTTCTCTGCTACCATTCCCACTTTTTCTGACCTCGTGAAAGCACAGGATGACTTGGGTCCTTCGCATATGACCGGATCGTGGGAATGTTCCCAGAATGAAACAAGGGGATGGGGTAACGATTATCAACTCATGGGATAAAACATGACTTTTGTTGGGTAAATCTATACAAATAATGGATGATTTAATCAAGACAAAACATGACACATCTCGAATTCTTGAGCCATGAAGCACACACACCTTTACGCCTTTACACCTGTGGTTGAGCAAGCAAATGGAGTTTGGATATGATTATAAAACTACTAGTAACAGCCATTTTTTTTGAAAAGGACACTCCAGTGAGCGAGTATTCGAGTTTGTCTGAAAATAGTGTACCCTATGCCATCCTGTGGCTGATCATCATCTTCCCCTTTATTTGGGTATGCGGCCATTTCATCATTTTGATAGCTCAAAGAGTTGGTTTCTCATCCCAAAGAAATCGACCTCCTCTTCCAACAGCGGCCGCTTTGAAGCTTCGGCACATCCCTCCATAGCTGCGCACTTAAAATAGGCCTCTGTGGGGTCAGAAGTGGAAGTCTATCAAGATGCTGAATGATGAAAAACAATTTTTCATGGTTGATTCACCTCTTTAACCCAATATATGTCTATAAAATATATTCTAAGTCTATAGATATTCTATCGATATAATATATATATATATATAGGTGCTATAGAATTTCTGTATCTATCAAAAGGATTCAAAAGGTGTAATCAAAATTATTTGGCACCACTGAGAGATTCGTCCTGGTCTAATCAAAGATCGGTCTAGGCGTGCAGTGAAACCGAGACTTGAGCCATGGCCTAATCAGGATGGATCAAGTGAGTGTGTCTGGTTTTTTCCCCCTCATTATATATTCATTTATGACAAATTTATGGCAATTTATGGTTATTTTTGGAGGGAAAATGTGGGAAAATTATGATAAACCATCAAATTAAAGGGGATTCCCCTAAATTTTCAAAGCCAAGTGGTGACAGTGACACATCTTTTTTTCTGGCAAATCGCCTTCCAAAAGCGACTTGACACGTTTGGCAAGGAATGCCGTCGGCCTAAAATGCCGCTAGTTGGGTACCAGAATGTCTCTGGTTTCCAAATATGTCACAATCCAAACAGATGAAGTGCATGGATACACGTCTAGAGTCTAGAATTTCAATTCAAGGCAAGATGTCAGCACCACAACTGTCAGCAAGCTCTCCATCTGTTCGGAAACTATGAAATGACATGTTCACACATCCCAAGTGGGAATATGTTGAATTCGGTGCTGTGCATGGATGCAGTCTGAAGTCATGCCGTAAAACGTTGACGATCTTCCACAAACGCAATGCATAATATGGCAGACCCATCCAAGCCAATTCGAAGCAACTTGCACGACCCAAGGGCAACATTCCTCATGTGACCCCAGGCGCACTGGAAATTTACAAGTTGCGGGACATTTCCAAGGTGCCAGCACATTTGCAGGGTTGGAAACTGCACCGTATCTACAGTTCATCTTATTCACAAGCTCTGCACACTGCCCAGGACGGTAGTATCTACAACACCATCAGTGGTGCATTGCTAAATGCCATCTTCAATCAGCTACTATGGTAATCGGATGTTGAAGGCTTTATAATCGCCATGCTCTCTATGGCTTCTGGTTTGGGCAGTTCTGAGCAGCAAACCAAAAACCTGTGGTAGCCGCGGTTGCCTCTTATCTGCAACCCCACTGCCCACTGGATGCGGATCTCTCAACTGGCAGGTCCTGGGCGGCGTTGCCGACTTTTTGAGTAAGGTCAAAACCCACCCAAAGTGCAGTAATTAGATGGTAAATGAGGAATCAGAATCATCCCCCAAAATATGGATATCATAATTTGTGTGTATATATATATATTTATATTTATATATACACATACACATATATATATATATGTACATGATGATAATATATATATACATATATATATATATATATGTATATATATATGTATATATATATGTATATATATATTCACATATTATAGTATATGCTATAAGAATTTTTGATCCACCAAAACAACAGCCCTTTCGTTTTTTTTTTTTAACCGACAACCATCCCCTGCCCATCGCCTCTGCTGGAACTGCCATCTGAATCGCACTCGCTTGCCTGGCGAGTCGGGGAGGACTCAGTGAGAGGTGCGAGAAATCGCAGCCACCAATGGACCAAAACAACAGCCATTGGTTCTAAAATAGCCCCATCATGAGATTTCATTAGATATGTCATGATATGTCCATTCAACATTGATTGAACATTATAGAGATATTCATATATCTATGGCCATCTCGTCATGTGATATATATGTGATATGGTTATTGTATGTTATTGTCAAATTGGAAATCCAAATCATATCAAATCATGAGCCAAGCATTTTTTGGGATGATTTGGGATGGTTTAGCATGTTTATCCACTATTGTTATGATTTGTGATGATCCACTATATCCCCATATATCCCCATGATATCCCCATATGTCCCCATGATATCCCCATGATATCCCCATGATATCCCCATGATATCCCCATGATATCCCCATGATATCCCCATGATATCCCCGTTGTACCACCATTCAACCATTCTTGCTGCTTAAGTCTAAGTCACCATTTTTGTTGGTTGAATCACCATATTGGGGGATTGTTTATAATTGGCTTCACCACATGTGCCAGGGTCAAGACATGGTATATGAGTATATATAGTTTATAGTCACGCATCCCATGCCATCCAAACATACTGATCATAATGGCTTAATCCACATCATTAAATCATTATCTACAGTAATCATGAAAATGTTCATCCTAAATCAGATGGACATCTAAATCATATGAATAGATGATTACCGAAAAAAATGGTAGTGATGTTTTTTCTTTTTTTTCCCATATTAAATCATGAAAAACAACCAAACATTCCCCGAAGTGATGACCATAGATGGGATGAGTCCCATCGGGGCCACTGGCTCCAGCCTCTGTGCTCATCTCCGAGGTGCTCTCCACCGATCGGAGGACCACCTGGTGGTGACTTAAGGATTTCCCATGGGAACTTGATGGAAATCACATGGAAACCCCATGGAAACCCAATGGAAACCACATGGAAACCACATGGAAACCACATTGAAACCTGAGGAAACTTCATGGAAACACGATTGAACACCGCATTGAAACCTCATTGAAACATAGTAAAAACCCCATCAAAGCCTCAGAAAGCAGTACAGTAGCAATGAACATGATTTACTGAACCCTTTCTTAACGCGGAATTTTCGGGATTTTCAATGGTCTATATATTGGAGAGCTCTAAACAATGACCACCCCATGCGACTGGAAGTGGTTGATTTTGGCTCCAACTTGCTGATGGCAGCAACAGCGAGGTCAAACCACCACCATCTACCACCTTTATTTTCTGGTTTGTTTTCAAAAGTCGTTACCCTCTGGTAATTTAACATAGCTATGGAGAATCACCATTTTTCATGGGAAAATCCACTATAAATCACCATTTTCCATAGCTATGTTAGTCATTACCAGAGGGTATTGTTTTCTTTTTGCCAACATGTCATCATCCATCCTTTGACAAGCGATTACAACTCTGTCGACATCATGCCTGCCTGCAGTGGTTCTTTGCTAATGCGACTCGCGAGGCTGCTGCTTTCCTGCAGCCACATGGGGGTTTCCATAAATGGGGGTACCCCAATAGCTGGATGGTTCAAAAAATATGTTATTTGCTGCAAAATCCATCTATAAATGGATGATGACTGGGGGCACCCCTATGACTTAGGAAACCTTCACATGTTTTTTTTCTTTACCCTCTGGTAAACTAACATAGCTATTGAAAATGACCATTTATAGTGGATTTTCCCATGAAAAAATGGTGATTTTCCATAGTTTTTTGTATGTTTACCAGAGGGTAATAATGGGGAGAGCTGGAAGCTACGAAAAAAACCTCTGCAGAGCTGCACCTGGATGGGGTACTTTGCCAGAACCTGGTGCTGACCATGGAAAATCCATGCACGGACTCACAGGGACATTGCCGAATCCATGGTAACATATGTATGAACACCTTTACCATCCTTTACCCCATGTCCCACCATCAGTTCAATGTTATATGATGTTATATTTATTAGCTACAACATGATACAAACTGAGGCTGTGACGAGTGGACATCCCACTCTCTGCGTATGCTACAATAATGCTTTATCCTTACAGGAGAAATCTCATATGGTCCCATCTTTGCCTCATCTCGACCCTGAGTCACCGCGAAACTCACCTGACGCTGGGCGGCTCTCGCGTTTTGTCTTTCTATCCCTGGTGGGATCATCGTACCAGCTGTGCTGAGGGAATTGTATGGAATAGGTCCAATAGGTTTGGTGTTGGACCGCAATGTCACTCATGTCCTTCCATCTTTGCACAGTTTCTCTTGCTCAGAAAGAGAAAAGACGAATTTGAGGAGGGGAGGAACATATATGAAACAAATAATATAAATAGCTGTGTGAGTGTTTCCCAAAGCCGTAGTGATACATGTGATAGTTACAAAGGAACACATTTCTGTAGTCTCCAGCAGTGTTGTGGGATGCAAAACTGAGAGGCCCAGCCGAGGCGGGCATAGTCTTGCCCCACTGTCTTCCATGGAAGAACTTCGCCACAATCTTCACCCCCAAAGCAGAGGTCTGACGCCAAAGCTTCCATGGATCATCAGTAGATCCCAAGTTTTGGCCAGTGGATGACTTCCATAAAGCATGTGGCCATGGTGGACATGACAAATGGTAACATAATGTAACATGGCCAACCATTTGCCCTTTCAGTTCAACTATATATATAATTACACGTGAAGGAAAAGACAGTCAGGACATCCAATGTAGGCCACCACCATCACTTTCCACATGCAACTTGTCAGCAAATGTCGAAACGTGCCAGATCGTTAGTCCAGGTACTGTATTCTACTGGTACTGAGCTTACTGAAATCCGGTTCCTATCTCAACTTTGCTGGAGTGTAGGGAGTATGAGTTGGAGCAAAACACCGTTTCCACTTTATCTTGGAGTTGATCAACAACAGTGATACCATTAACTGATGGTACGAACATCCACAACTACCATCATCCATTTGGTTTACCTTTTTTTAAACAGGAAAACCCCTATGGCCCCATAGTTGGGGCCTAAAAACCCATGGGTTCCTACCCAGTGATACCGCCAGTCTGCAGGGTCGCACCACATTCAACAACGCAGCGCCGCAACCACGCGCCGTAGCGAAAGTACGGAAGACATCCACGTACTGCGCCAGTGGCAGTTGGCCACGGAAACTCCCAAACAAAATTGCCATGGATGGAACGACCAGTATGATTCAGGACTTAGTACTTCAGAGTTTTCAGATGATCTGGAAGATACTGAAGTATGGATGAGAAGAATAATCATGCAAAGGTTTGAAGTTAGGGTGTTCTTGAAAGAGAGGATGGTCACAATGTGTTCATTGTGAACCCGATAGTTTTGGATTACCCACAAATGTTGAGAAACACCCAGAAAGCCCCCCATTTTCAAGCGTCCTGTGCCAAGTTGGCTTCTTCCAACAACATCTGAAATCTCTTTGGGTTGCACCTGCAGGAAAGATCCAGGGGGAGTTCTGTCAGCACTGGTACCAGTAGTCCATGGCAATGGCGGCAATGGAAATTGCCTGTAGATGAGTTATCAAAGGATTACCGACGATGGGCCCTCAAGCTATCGGATGACATAAGTTTAATTGGTTGAAGCCTTCAAATCATGTTTGAAACCTCCATTTCTGTTGGTGAAAACACGTTGAAGCTACCCTTAATCTTTAATTTTCTGACCCAGCCCAAAGGCCCTGAGCCCTGGACAGTCTTTGACACAGCCGGGTGATTCGCAAAGTTGTTCGGGTCTCCAGGCCACTATCCAAATCAGCCCACACCACCTTCGCAGAACGTTGTCATTTGAAGACCCTAAACACAAATTTGATTCTGATATCTGGGTCATGCAGATTCACTAATTTTTCAGATAACCTCTCCCCCCATCAATTCCAAAATTCTACCAAAAAAGTAGGGATTTCACCATTCAATGGGCCAATGAGATTTGGATTTACCATCAATCTACACCCCAACCTTTGAGGATCATCCATCCCCCGGCTCCGCTGTCGGCTCCGCCTGGGAAATGCCCAAGTCGTTCAAATATCGTGGCGCCACAGGAGTTGCACGTCGAGGTGTTTGCGCCGGCGCGATGAACGCCTGGGCACCGCATCAACATTGATCTATCATGTGTACACTAATAGGTGCAGGTGCATATATGTATATGTATAATTATACTGTATATATATATATATATTACACACACACACTATCATGTGTTCAAATGTTCTCAGAATCATCATTGTGTAGACACCAATGTTCATTTTTCCATGAAGGGAAATGAATATATAATCTGCAACAAATATCAAAAAATGATGATTGGTGTCTATCTATTAATGATGTTTCTGAAAACACTTGAACAAATGACGGGAATCTCACCAAACGGGAATAGATGCTCAATATTTTTGGATTTGAATGATGTAGGTGACAATCCCTGATGGATGAAAACCCACCACCCAGAGGCCTTCTTTTGCTGCCTACAATCCATAGTCGAGCCAACCTGGATGCATCTCTTGATCCAGGTTGCATTTGTTCAAACATGTTTCCATCGATTGGTTAAAGGGAAAAATTCAGGGGAAAACATGAAAACAACCCAAAATTTACAATCTATGGCTTCCTTCAGATTTTCCCTTTAGCCAATCCATCGAATGTTTAAAAATCATGTACTTTTTGCCCGTCTCTCCGGCGACAAAAGCCACAACGCCTCTGCCGCGAACGTCTCAGCTGCACGGACATCGTAGAAAAGAAGGCTGTACCTGCCATTGGAGGGTTCCTAAGTCATGAGGGTACCCCTAAATCATCGTAGAGGGTCCATTGGAAACCATCCAGCTATTGGGATATATGATATACCCTCATGACTTCGGAACCCCCAAATGTCGGGACTCGACTTCCAAAACCGTGTAGCACCCCAAAATTTCATGGCGAATCATCATTCAACCCATGAATGAAGGGTACTATGCCATAGATTGGGAGGTATCCCCCCCATTTCAGACACAGCCCAAAATCATCTTAAGGTGATTTTACATCTAAGTCATCATCCCTATGGATCCCTATGGAATCCCTGGCTGGTACATTCCCCCTTTCAATGGTTGAGACTGGCTTAATATCCCATGACACCACCATCTCCCCACTGGATCCCCACCAGGATCTTTAGGGATGGTCACAGGTCGCTGTCATCTTTGCGTGCACAACAGATCTGGCTGACCGTGCTCGGGTATAGCTCCACCTGCACAACGATGGATGGGATCAATAGATAAAATTTAGATGATTTTAGCCATCTTGAAAAACTTCAAAAGGGGAATTAGAATGAATTAGATGATTTGAGATATTAAATGATGTCTGTTAGCCAACATCGAATTGGGGATGCATGGATGATTCTCAATTCTAGATAATTTTAGATGATTTTGACCGTCTCCAACTGGAAAAAAAATATTTGAGTGGGTACATTTAGATAATTTGGATTGGAAGAAATCTATTGGAATACTTCGGATGGTAAACCCATCCGTAAACACCATCCCCAATGACTTATCATAAATAGCTTGGTATTCCGACAATCCGCATATGGACCCAAAAATGGTAGGTTCATGACATCGTTGGGAATGAAACCCAGATCCATTGTCGGCCCTTCCTCGCTCGAAGCGCGCACAGTACATTGACCATACTGTGGTTCCTCAGCAACGTCGGAACTTGCCGGATGGATAGGTGGATACTGTTGGACTGTTGGTCAAAAGTTGCAGGTGACCATTGGGTATGACTGTTGACTGTTTTGTTTTATCTTCGCACTTTTGTTTCAACTGGAGGTCTCGTTTCCACCTTCTGGCGAGAAGCAAAATGTTGCTCTGAGAAGCCAACCCAAGTGCAGCGGCTGCCAAGTTCATCAAAAACTTGTGCAGCACAACGAGAATCGTAGTAGCTCACAACCTCAGCAAATCATGGCTCAATCGCCGTGTTTTTCCATAGGTTTTAGTGAATTTCTATAACTAGCAGCATCTGCTAGCCATTCTGGTGCAAAAACCCAAGCCACCAGGCGTTTGATCCATGCCAGCCATGGTGATGCTGAGCTCATGACCACTTCTGCTTGATTTGGCCTTATTGCAATGGATAGTAGGCTTGAAACCATGGAGCATGACATGCACGGGGAAGGATCGTTCCACTGTTCTTTGCAACATGCACCCTTCTGAAGCTACGCTGAGGTCTGTTCAAAAGTTCCAGCCGCATAATCTCGCCAAAAGGTGCCAGTTCCTGTTGCAAAATTCCATAAAATTCCCATCGTTCCACCGTCTGACAAGGGATGGGATGCGCTCTTCAATCCAACAACCCAGTGTTCCCAGTTCCTCAAAGGCCCCGGAGACTGAGACTGGTCGACCTCGCAGCTCCACCTGCCAGAGTTTTTTGAAGGAGAAATCATGTTGCGCAACATTGATACCCTGCAGTAAACATAGATAAAAACTACTAAACAACATTAAAACAACTATGGAAATCTATGGGTTTCCATGTTGGTGAAAATTGGATGGTAAACAAAAATCATCAAAAATCCAGGTAGCCGTACCCCACCCAAACCCACCCATTTCAGTTGACCATGGCATCCCCACCTCAGGGAAGGTCACTTTCAAAGAGTTGCTCAAGACCACCATTCTGCGTATGAGAATCCCCAGGCCTGAAATCGATGATCGAAATGGCGAATGCAGGTTGAACAGTGCTTCATCCAAAACACACACACACACACATATATATATATATACACATACATATTTATATATATACATACATACATATATATATGTATATATATGTATGTATATATATATATATATTATCACACTTTTAAGACAATCCTTTTCAGCCCCTAACCACATTCTCTAATCGTATGATGAGAAGTTGCCATCCCGCCTTGACGTTTTTACGGAAGAGCGGCGGGTCGATTTGAGCCAAGTGGCTCGGTATACTCTCGGCTTTGCCCAAAGTAGGGTACAGTGGTTGGTCAAAATTCAGTGGTTGACATAGGTCATTAAATGTCCCCATTGAACATCACCCAACCATTAGGTATATGGTCTACTAGATGGCTACTTTTTCAGGTGATGTCCAATATTCCCAAAATGGGACAGTTACCAACCCCTGGTTGATCATCATTAATTACAGCTGTACCATATATGGTTAATGATGACATACGATGGTTAATGATTGATGGGTTAATCATTGTTTTTCCATCATCTTCCATCATTAACCCCATGGCAGTTCTAAAGTTGACAAACCTGTGAGGATGGAAACAAGGAGTGACAAGTGGCCTAATCATACGTATGTTTTGTCGCATGATTTGTAAGCCTACAACAAATAGGGAATCAAGCTCCTCATCCGCTGGAAATGGGCCGTCGAATGGACAATTCCATAATGGCTCATGACAATGGATAAATGGAAGCATCGGCTTCGACCTATTTCAATGATCTTTAGGATGTATCATGATGTATCTGATCCCTTGGTTCTCATATGTCATATGCGTTGCCAGTCTTGGCAGAGCTCTCCTTTTCCACGCTAGCTCAGCTTGGACATCTGGGGACACGGTCCTGGATAAAGATGATACAGGTCTGCAACATCTGCAAGAGGATATATATATAATATTATATAATTCTATATGGTATTATATGATTATATATGGATGGCTCATGCCCTATCATTGACTATGATTCTGATCAGGGGTTTTGGCTGGAGGAAAACCTGTTCATTCTTGGCTTCAATCCGGCAGCATAGACCACGGCGAATTCTGCTCCTGAGCTGCTGTAGCGATCGCTGCCAAAGCCTTGGCTTGTCCATTTCTCCATGGGTTTCTCCTTTGCGATGCAACATCTGTCCGCAGTGTTGGGATGTTGGATTCTTATTTCATCTTATTTCACATGTCGCCCACATTCAAAATATATCAACATATCATCTCAAACATCATCCACTACGCTAGAAGCGATCTGTTTGTGCACCTAAAGTAGGTGCTCAAAACCTGAGCCTCCCGCTTTCAGTGACTTGGCGCGATTCTGATCTTTGGTCGTGTCTGCCCTGAGCGTTCGATTGTGGGCAATCATTGAAGTCCAGTCTTTGTCCGTTGTCTCCGTAATTTGTTTGTATTCAAGCAAAGATTGCCAACACATTCCTGCACCCAGCTTTCTTCGAAGCTCTGTTGTCGTGCACTTTCGCAAAGCGTTGATCTGCTTCAAAGTCGGACCTCTCCATAGCTTTGATGGCAATCTCTTTAACCTTTCAAACGAGATCAAGAACGTGAGGCAAGGCTGGTATGGATTCATTGAAGGCAGGTGTTTCTGTTCGTTTAGATGACTCAACTGGACTGGGCAATCTGTGTATAAATGGGGGTACTGAGTTCTTGTACTTGAAATATACCCGTCATTACCCGTCCATCTGTTCCCATCTGTTCCCATCTGTTCCCATCTGTTCCCATCTGTTCGGGGTACGACATGAGCCAAGTGGCCGTGTGCAAAGCTGCTGGCCATTGTCCAGTGTTGAAGACCTGGCAGAGGTCACCGGTCATAGGACGGTCATGTTTTGTTGTTACCCTCTGGTAATTTAACATTTTGCTATGGAAAATCACCATTTTCAATGGGAAAATCCACTATTTCTATGGCCATTTTCAATAGCTATTTTGACATAACCAGAGGGTATTTGTTGTCTCTGAAAGTGTTAGAAGTTCCTTCTGGGGCTGATGTCACTGATGTATACTGATGTCAGATTTTTTTGGGGCAACGATGCCGTCAGTTAAAATCTTGAGGCTCCGATGGCTCCGCAAACCCGAGTGTGAAATGCAGCAGCGCCCAAGACTGGTCGAATTGGGAATTATAACAATTGGTTGATGGATGATCATACTGACCATCTGATGAACTTCATGACATCATCCACTAATATGTACCATATGGTGAAAAACGTGGGTAAATGGCCCATATCGCAAAAACACATGAACCCACTACTAGAGATCTGTCTCTTATAAGGATTACCATTGTCGGATGGATGACCATACCACATATGTCATAGTCATCGTGTTGGTTATACATTCTATGATATTCCCACTATGTATCTCCCTATGGTAGGTCGAATCCCCCGATCATCCCATGTTCAATTCCATTGTTGATGACTAATGGCCATTATCCCCATTATCCCGGTTGCTTTTGGTATCTTTTGGTTGTATCAAGTAATATTCTATTACTATTGTGGATATGATTGTGTATTCCCAGTGTCCATGATACTTTTCAATATTCCATTATTCTCCGTTGATCTATGTGTTTTTCCAGTGGAACAGTTCCCATTCTGTAGTTTTTCGCATCCACATCTCCGAAACGCCCGCAGCCTCCGTCAAGGCGTTCAGCTCCAAAGTCCAGCGCAACTCGGGGTATGGCTGGAGCAGCTCCTGGGGTTCGACTGGAGGGCGACTGCGGGTGCTCGCAGCGGGGACCTTCGGGTTGTTGGGAGATTTTAGGGGAAATTTTGAAATTATGCCCAACTTTTTGGGGGTGATGATTCTTTATGATGATTTAGGTATGTGGAAGCAGTGGAAGCATTAACAAAGAATTGGCCGGATTCAAAACTACAGTATCAACACTTCGCAGAGCCAAACATGCGAACCCCCAAGTAGCCATGGGAAATAATCGTTTCCAATGGCCAACTGTGCATAAATCTTTGAAGGTCTCAGTCTTCAACTACAGCGGAGCTCCCAGCGGTGCTGGCCGGGCCTCCAACAAAGACTTGGTTGGTGGGAAGCACCGAACCATTCGGAAGAACAAAGGATGAAGTTGTTCTTCCGCTAAACCTCACTACGAAGATGCCCACTGAAGTACCGGATTGGGCCGGTGACAGTTTGGGCCAATTCATCCATCAAGCAGAACATAATACGCGGGAAAACGCCAAAAAGAAATGAGAACATCCGAGAACTGCAGATAGTTTCACAACCGTTTCCCACCTTTTTCTGACATTTTCTCACTTGATGCCAATCCATTTAGGGCCCAGGCATTGTTCAAAGACTCGCCTTCGAAATGCCTCCGATCTCAGCATCATGCTGTCCAAGCCTCAGCCCATTGTGCAAGATATATGGCATTATATGGCTATGAGTAGTCAAAACCCGGGATGTCAATTCCCCCAAATGTAGTAAGGGTGCAGATTTTTTTGTTTTTTGTTTCGTTTTGTTTTTCAGTCTGGGGCACTTAAACACGTACTTTGCTGAATTTCGAAGCTAACATTTGCCATTTGCACTGTTCATCGATTGCTAGATAGATAGATAGATAGATAGATTAGATAGATTAGATAGATTAGATAGATTAGATAGATTAGATAGATTAGATAGATTAGATAGATTAGATAGATTAGATAGATTAGATAGATTAGATAGA
>Ga0126342_10017036_pt1 | contig 12597 bp, 12 predicted proteins | sample Cyp1metagenome_FD_92528 | JGI IMG/M metagenome (GOLD analysis project Ga0126342, IMG submission 92528) | Coral microbial communities from Lord Howe Island, Old Settlement Bay, Australia - Cyphastrea 1 metagenome | ecosystem: Host-associated > Invertebrates > Cnidaria > Coral ...
CCATACATAACCATACATAACCATACATAACCATACATAACCATACATAACCATACATAACCATACATAACCATACATAACCATACATACATATACATACATATACATACATATACATACATACATACATACAGACAGACAGACAGACAGACAGACAGACAGACACACACGTAGAACTTTGCAGGACAGCTGCAAGTATGCAGGGCAGGATCGCAAATCCAAGTGGATTTCAATATATTTCAACAATTTTCCGGCCACATCGACCACAGATCAAGTTCCTTTTCCAAAGGAGCTCTGGATCCTCACGGACCTGGAGCTTCAGCAGCTTTGAGCTCCACGGTTCCAGATGGAGAAACCCTATCGAAGAAGTTTGGAGGTTTGGATGTTGAAATGGTGTTGAATTTGAAGGTTTCCGTAAACAATTTTTTATGTCCAGAGTTTTTCATTTCACAGGAAAACAGCTGGCAGTTCTGATAGTTTCGCAGGAACCACAGGGCTTCCTCGCATCCTTACATTGACCGCTCTGGATGCTTTGGCCAAGAAGTCAGAAGGCCTTCCTCTCCATGCTTCGTGTTGCTTTCTGCTGTTGCACTCAGACAACATTCAAAATGTTTCATGCTCATTGACAGGCCAGATGCCTGGCATAATTCGGGAGGTCTTGACCAGACTCCTAGGAACACTTCGCACAGAGTTGCAGAGCCTCCTGGACAGGTGGGGATCAACAGCATTTCATGAATTCCACGTAACGTCACCGCAATGTGCCACTCGAAACTGGAGGCCAGGTGGAAACAACAAACCTTTGACTCCAATGCCACTGAGCCCACAGCATCGCCTCCAACTCCGTGGTTGGCAGGCGGGTTTCAACATGGAAATATGTTTTGAAATAAGGATGATTTGTTTCATTTATATTGTTAAACCTCATTGTTTCCATTTTTGGAGGATGAAGCAATGAATTCTAGGAGATTTGTGAGATTTGTTGGTGAAAGGCAATCTTGATTCTTGGATGCCACGCGAAGAACGACAAAGAAACTGCAGAAATGCTCCTCTCAGAGCTCTTCTGGCACCTCAGGCAGGGGATTGCGTGATTGTGAGGGTTGATCTGTCAAGGCAAGGAAGGCAAAGAGGTTACATTTTGGTGGAGAGATGTTTGGGTCTTGCCGCTGTGAGAATCTGCGCGAATCAGAATCCTACTGACTCTGGGCATGAACAGGACTCCGCATCTTCCAGATGTGCGTTGGGGATCTCAGAAGCACCAAATCTGGAGTGTTTTTGAAATGTACAAGGACTAGGCTGAACAGTATCCAAGGCTGAACAGTATCCAAATCTTCCTTTCACTACCAAGGTGACTATCAAGAACTTCTCGGCTGCCTTCTCTGTGCTAGTTTTCAAGATCTAGCAATGCGACACCTGGTCCCTGCATTGGGCCGGTATGACTGTGCCTTGGATTATTGGTGCACCTTGTCCTTGGTGTCTTCAACTGAACTGTTGCGAAGAACAGTGCTACTACAAGCGAGGCAACAACCAAGTCAGTGCGTCTCTCTTGGCCGGGTGCCAAGTAGTCACAGGATGTCACAGGATGTCACAGGAAGATTGAGCTGTATGCAGGTGAGTTTTGTGAGAATTTCGCTGTGAGTTTTGTAAGTTTCCTAAGGTCATTTGCAGTTTTCTCTTCCGCCATTGGATTTGTCTTTCAGCTCCGCCGCCCCATGCTGTGCAGCTGCTGGTGGCAGTGGTGCCGTACCTGGGGCATAATTCTGCATATGTTCGAGGCTCTCAGCATTCCGTTGTCGTGGGTTTCTGTGAATAACATAGGTTTCATAGGTCTCCTGACTCTTTGGCTCGGTGTGGTGTGTCGCCTGTCAGCTTTCGTAGGCACAGCTTCCTGGGGATTCTACGAACTGATGGAAGTTGCGAAAGCCAATGGAGCCATTGAAGTTGGAGAGGAGTGCGGCAAGCGACTTGGATGGTACTATTCAGCGTTTAGCGCTCCGTGCGGTTTGTCATCATATCATATGGGTGTGTCGGAAAATGGGCAATGCCCCAGGAAAAGAAGTTTTAATGGGTAAAATGACGAGAAACCATGGTAGTTTGGGATATGTAGCCTCAAAACCATATTGGTACTGACTCAACTGACATTCAAAAGATGGTGTTCCCAGATTCTGCCAGATGCTTCCAGGCTACTGCTCGATTTGCATCGATTTTTGGCCACCAACCGTGAATGCCAAAAGATGCGAAGACGATTGCGACCCATCTACCAATCCTATGACACCTCGAAGCTCCGCGTCAAAAAAAATTGCTGAAAAGAGCACCGCCAGAGATCTTTGCAAAGAGAACTTGAAATGGTGAATCCCGGTGAATGGTAAGTCAGACTCAATTACAGCTCCAGCTTTGCAGGACAATATAGGACAATGTTGAGCTGCAACAGAAGTTGAAGTTAGCTGATTTTTCATAATTTTTCTTCAGTGGCCAATGACACCTGCTGGGTTTGGCCCAGATAGAAGTATATAGTCTTTCCAGGTTCATGATTTTCAACCTTCTTCACATAAAGTAGCAAATTACACAAAACGCAACTCTTAGGCCTGCCATTCGTTCCTGCAAGTTTTCTGTTTTGTTGATTTTTGTTGTGGATATCTCGAAATTATCAAGTTTGCTAACGAGATGCGAAACAAATCTGGAGGCAGTACTTCGTACCTATGAAGTTGAGATAGTTGAGGCAATAGGAAGTCTATGGAAGTCTTAAGTTCACCTGAGAAGAGAAGCTCCTTTCAGTTGTCGTCAAGTTGTCGTGTGAGGTCTGCATTGGAGGCGTTGACGCAGCTGTCAGAAGTCCTTCCATCAGCTGAAACTGAGAAGGAGATCTTGCAGCCGTTGCACATCTTTGCAAATGGAGACTTCAAGACGCGTCCTTGGATCTTTTAGATCTCTTGGATCTGTTGAGTCTTTTAGATTTTTTAGATGCCTTGGTTTGGGGGGACAAGATCAGTAACTATAGCTGGTGCAGTGATGTCTCTCCCAAGGCCTTCTCACACGTTTTTGGAGCTGCTGAAGGAGGAGGTTGCAAAGGAGCCTCGGAACACTGAAGCTTTTGGTGTGTTATTTCGGCTTGTTCCTTGGGCGTCTTATTATTAGTATTGGTATATTATTGTATTGGCATTGATTTTTATTGCTGTTTGATGAATTTATATCTGATCCCATTTCTTGACAAACCTCAGAACGCTTCACAAGGAGATGGAGAGCATTTTCGAGGGAGAGGATGCAAGCCAATACGCTTCATCATCTGAGCACTGGCAGGCGGGTCCCAAGGGTCCCCCATCGGCAAAAAAAGGCACCAGAGCTGTCGAGTCGCAGCACAGGAAGCTCAGCTTGCAGCACTACGTGCTGTCCAGCAACTTGAAGGCGGACCATGGCGATGGTTGCAGCCTTCACATGTGATGAAAGCCTTTTGTCACAGTCTGGAACATGGGGGAATTCATTTGTGAAACATGTGCTTTTTGAAGGTTGCACGTCATATCCCTATTGTTCTGTGAACTGGGTTATCCTCTCCATATTCAATCCCTTCAAACAATAATCGTTGGATACCATTAGAACTACTATATTATAATAGTGACGTTGATATTATAGTTATGGCCCTACGGCACCTCACCTTCCAGTTGACTGCCATGTGTGCATGGACAGGTTCCAAAGATGAAGTTCCAGATCTTGTTGCCGTGGATGCTGCGGGTGGAGCATCAGGGTTGCTGCTTGGCTTCAACGTGACCGCATGATATATGAGAATGGGGTACACCCCCAAATGGCCATTCGGTAAGAAATATGATTCATGATGATAATTTGTTAATCCCTGGGATTTTTGGAATGTCCTATTCTCAGATAATGAATATGATTTCAGATGTTTTGATCAGCGCAGAGAACAAAGTGCTGTTGAAGTTCACGCTGCGGAGGCAACGAAAGTTTGTGCCTCCAGCGCCGCCACGTTTGCCAGATGATTCAGGTTCGCCCGATGTCGTGCTGGACGGTGTTGAATTCACGTAGATCAGATGCCTGGGGTGTGCAGGTAGCATTTCGGTATCAAAGCGTGCCCCTTTGTTGGTGCTGGCCTCTCTTGCTGCTTGCCTAATCAATTGGTTCTTACTGTATGTCTTGAGAGCACATCATGTTTTGATTCTATCCCACCGAGCTGAGTCATTCTCAAATTCTGAACACGTGTGAGGTTGACAAATTGCCAAACTTGGCTGGTCTGTGCCGGACGTGCGAAGTCTTTCATTGTGAAGCCTTATGTTTGCCGAACTTGAAGGCTTGGTGGGCATGTGGGCGATTTTCTTTTGCATCCACAGTGCAAAACGTCCAGTGCTAGCTCATAGGTGAATGATATTGATGAAGATCAATGCAGATCAATGCATATTGTAACCGTGTTGTTTCCATTTTGTTTCCCTCCTAAACTGTCAGGGATTCCGCTGCCAAGCGTTCCAAGGTGACGTCGGAGCAGGCCTTCCAGTCCATCTCCGTGACAGCTGAAAAATGGCTGCCGCTGCGAGGAGTCTGTAGCTCAAAACCTGAGAAGTCTTTGCTTAACGGCTTAACCGCGTCAAAGATTTACAGAGAGTGAGGGTACCCTAGGAATTTCGGAAGCAAGGAAAGAATGAAGATGTAGATGATGTAGACCATCTCAGATTGTCAGATCCATGCAAGCGCTTCAAACAGAAAGATGGTCACGTTGCTGAAAGATGTTGCGTTGGATCTTCAGCTCGGTCGATTCACTTGAGGTACCCAAGCCGAAGCTAAAGGAAGAACTTTTGAAACTTCGAAAAAGTGGATACGCATTGGTGGGTGTAGAACAGACGCACACCAGTGTGCCGTTGGACCAGCACTCGGCTCAGACGGGGGTGAGATATCATGTGATATCATACATAACCGGCATTGATTCCCACAGGTTCGTTTTTGGATGTTTTTGGCATGGGCTGAGGTGGAATTTTTCCGAGAACACAGCTATTCTCCTAGGTGCCGTGCGCAGGTAAAGTGGAAACAGTGGCAGTGGCGATTTCTACCTTTCCTGCGCGTCGCTCAGGTGCCGAAAAGGAGGGCATTGATGCAGATCTGTTGCCACTGCTCGATGGTTGCGTGGAGATCCCACAGCAAGGTCAGCTGCGATCCTTGAATGCGTGGCACCCTAGTTAGGCCCTAGTGCCCTAGTGGTTTCGCAGCTTGTACAAATATATGGTGATGGGTCAAACAACCCTGTACCCCTCAGGAACATTGAAATGGGGGGCAAATAGATGTTCAACACTGACAGCACCCAAAGCTAGTAGTTTGGGTTTTGACCGATGCCACCAGATGTGGCAGTTCATTCACATTCCACCCAGTCCATCCCAGTCCAAGAACCTCAGCATTTGACTTGGTGACTTCCAAGGTTCATGTCAGCGGATCAATTGTTATTTGGGAGTACGTTCGCCAGGCCATTACTGGTTAATCGTATCAATCGTAAAGAAAGGATCGCTTTCTTTGGTGCAAGATGTGCAAGTCGTAGATGTCGGAGAATTCTTCGGCAAGATTCACATTCTCAAATTTTCTCAAACCCAAAGCTGAAGGCTTAACGTTTTGCCCTGTGACATGAAGTGCAGGCGCGAAGCCGCGCTGTAACAGCGAACACTTCTGACACCTTGACAACCTAAGCTTAATCTCAGCAGACAGCTGTTTTGAAAGTTTGCTGATCGACCGATCGCAGCGAGTTGCGAAAAGGATGATCAGGTGCAGACGGTACCTGGTTTTGCGCGGTTCGTGTATTTGTGGAAACAACCATCAATGAAGTCCAGAAGTTGCTGCAGCGTTGAGTATGGCTCCGTGATTCAATACCCAGATTGCGCATGAAAGTCATCCTTCCAAACACTGAGAGCCTTCACATGCTGAAACTTGAGATTCCAAGAGCACATACACCTCAGAACTTCACTCAGAACCTACCTGGAACCCGGTATTGCTATATTTTGCTGAGTCCCTTTCTGAAAGCCTGAAGCCATTTTGCTATGTTGTAGGCAGTGCTTGTACCTCCATTGTCCGCAAGAACTGTGAGCTTCCCTCATTCGATGCCATGGAGGACTATTGTGGAGACTTAGTTGAGGTGCGCATCCTAAGACAACTCATTTTTTCTTTTTTTGCCACGCCTGTTGGTGAGCAGTCTGCTATTTAGCTGTGATTGTTGATATTTTCCCCTCTTTCAAAAAAAGAAATCAGATTTTTCAGAAGTGTTCAGCTAAGCTGAAGTAGCTTGGAAAATCTTGTAAACACCTTTGTGACTGGACAGGAAATGGAAAACTGGTTGTCAAGTGATGACTTTGACCGCTGAGAACTCAGTTTTCGCTTCATTGCACCACTTCGCTAGTCGAAGCACCGAGCATCGAGGCGCATGGCGTGAATGCTATGCGCGTGCCACAGATGTGCAGAATGGGTTCCTTTTCATCCTCTTTTTCCTTGTTTTGACCGTATGTTCCACCACTTGCACTCAGGACCGCGCTTGCAAGGGGTCAACCGGACGATCAGACAGAAACATTTCTGAGGCACTTTATTTTGCTCAAGCTGCGTTTGTTTTGCCACCGTTGTGATTGCAAGCGAGCTGCGAATGGCGGAACTTTTGCCAGACGCTTCTTCTGCAAACAGCTGCCAGCTTACACAACCACTTGCCTCTTGGCGCGCCAGGATCCAAGAAAGAGAATGAAATCATGCTGTTGGACCTTTTGTCATTTTGCACTGCTCCTCACTTGCTGAATAAAAAACAGGTTGGAGCGAATGATTCCAGCACCTGATGCGGAGTTTCTCTCTCAGCGAGTCTGACAGCTTGACTTTGAACTAAAGCTTGGACAATGCAGGATTTCTGACATGGAAACAGGGTGAAGGAAGAAACCTTTCCTTCAATATGTCCTTCCAAAATTGGCCACATTATTGAGGTTCGTGAGGGGAGCCCTCGAAGCAGTGGGTGTTGAAGACCCTCGTCGAGCTGGTCTACAGGAGTGAAGTCTATCCAACATTTCAACCCTTTCCACAATTCCTAGGAGTCTTATCCTCTTCTGCTTGCACATCATCCTGCGCCCTGCTGGGCCTTCATACATTCAGAGAGCCCTGGAGATCTTGACCAGGACTTGGAACACTTTGAAGCAGCACTGGTGGTGGTGCACGTCTCATACATGCTCTGCACATTGGGTTCAGATGCAGTGCAACTGTCGTGTGCAACAGAAACATGCCACACCATGCTACACCATGAGTGGCATTAAACCCAGGTGTACACGCATTTGGCGCACTGCGCTTCTTTATTGGAGAGTGAGATGCCAGGACAGGAATGCAGCGTGAATTTCAAAGCCAAGATTATTATTTTTGATTTAGAAACGAAGAAAACATTCTCAAAGACAGTTTTCCCTGGTCGAAAGGCAAGTACAGTAAGTGCCATGCATTTTCAACAGCAGCAGGATAGATGTTGTGCAGACTTTGAGAGCTCATTTACTTGTGCAAAACATCCGGACACTTCGAAATTCGCAGTTTGTACAAAACAAGACTCCATCAAGTAGAGATGCGGTCTTTGCCTAGTAACCCTAGTAGTGCATTTGCTCTTGCAGTTTTCATGGTGAAGAAACCTGTGACACTTCAGGCTGAGATTGTATAATGATTTGCATTTCACAAAAGACCTTTGGTTTTCCTAATTTTCTGCTTGTGAGGAATGGCTCATGCTATTCTGACTGGAAAGATTGACCCACGAGGTGCATGACCAGCTGTCCATAAGTGCAGCGGGTAAAACAGGGCATCCTTTCTTGGGGGGAGCTGGTGTACTCGTATTCTTTTGGAGTGGCAAGCGCTTCATTTCGTAGTCTTGTGGCGCATTGTGAAATACATGAGGACATCAATAGACATCGTAGGCCAAGACGTTCATTCCTGCTACTGTTTATTACAATCTGCCGAATCTAAGTGCCGCCATAATTCAAGACGACCAAGAAATCTCTTCAGTCTGTTTTTTTTTTAAAGATGCCTCTGGCATCATAGCCTTGCCTGGCTGACATAGAAAGACTTCTGACTTTGCATTGATGGCCGCTATCTGCAGCTTGGCTCATAAATCCGGCAGGATATGTAGATATACGTAATACCAATATATACATATATATATATATATACAAAACTACAATATATTTACATGTATGACTTATGTGTGTATATATATAATACATAGTTCTATATGTATATGTATGTGTATATATATATGTATGTATGTATGTATGTGTAGACGTAAATATCATGGACGAGCAAGCAAAATGTTTAGGAGTTGCTGCACCAGCCAATAGAGGATAAATCCACATACTATGCACTGTGCACCTATATTCATCTTCGCTTTACCTTTTTCGCGTCATCTTGCAAGCGAAAACGTGCTCTGCGAGGCAAGGACATATGCAACTCTGAGTTTTCCAGATAAGATGCGGTCTAGAAAAAGTGACACCGATTCGATTCTTCAGCTGCTTGCATTGAATTCTTGTTGTGCACGGTAGGGACGCGCTATGCGTGGCTGGAAGGTGCATGCCAAGTAGATATGCATTCTGAATTCTGAATTCGGAATGTGGGGTCCTGCAAGCATGCACGCATACAGAATTTTTAAATGAACCATGGTATCCATAGAGTGAAAGCCAGCACTGATTGGTTCGGACGGGTTGGGCCCTCTGTTGGAAAACCATTGGAGTATCAGATTTATTTCATTGGAAGACTGAGGTAGCCACGGCCTTGGCTGCCATCAACTGGCCCAATGCATGGGCAGAGTTGAAGGCAGTGCCCCAACTCATAGATTTGAAACTGTCCCAATTCCAAAGATTTCCAAAGCGTGTTGTAACGCAAAATTGCTTCCAACTGGCTTCAGGCATTGAAACAGGAGCCTGTAACAGATTGGGCAGATTTGACGCCGGACACATAGCATTCAACAGCCTGGCCATGTGCGAACAAAATACATAGAACCAATGTGTGTCATTTGGGTTTTTCAGGGCGAAGGATGAGCCTGATTCCAAGCAGGCGCAGCCGCGCAGTGGCATTCGTACCGAGATGTTAAAGGCCTGATTTGTCTGTCAGGATATGGACAGCTTAAAAAAGCAACTGGAGGACGAGAAAAGAAGTCGACTTGTGCAGGAGGCTGGATTCCTACAAGCATGAAACTGGATTGAAGCTGGTGCAAAGTTTCGTTCCGTTGTTTTTGTATTCACGAAATCATGAAACTGTTTACAACAAGAAAGTATTTTCCCAGGCTGCAGCAACTGAAGCTATCAGAAATGTGTTCGGAACCCAGTGCTTCTCATCCTTGCTCCAAATACGTTTCGTGTTATCAGCTTTTATCAGCTTTTATCCGCTTCAGGACAGAACAGATGCAGCTGCGGAGACAAGCGGAGAAGACAACAGCGGAGACCAGGTCAGAGTCGCTGAGTCAAAGTCGAGTCAAGTGGTCCGCACCGGCCGCAGTGGCTGACACGATCCGCCAGGTCAAGACTGGACAGCGCGCTGCATGACCTTGCGGAGGAAAAAAACGAAGTCAAGGACCCGAGTTCAGTTTTTCCAATAAAAGATGAATAATGTATATAAATTTATGTAAATACAGTTAAATATGCACTATCATAGGCACTTCACTCCAGTAGTTCCAGGAGCAGATTTTGTATTCACCATGCTGCAAGAAATGTTCTTCCTTTCGAAGGACCTGAGAGAAGCTCTGCAGAAGCAGGGAAACGGAACAGTTGCAGTCGTAGTCTTACAAATGCCTTTTGCTGTGTAACATGTGTTAAAGCGCAGAACACCATGCAGCAAAAAGAAGCATAGAGAACAGCTCTAAATAGGTTTCCACTGGGATGTGAAACACGGTAACGAGGTATGGCTGGTATCCAGCCACTGGCAGCAGAGATCCCAGTTCCCATGGCATCCCATGGCTGGTTTTGTGGGTGAGCAGGGGTTTACCAGGAGCATGACTTGCAAGCTTGGAGTGTTGGTGGAGCATAGATCATACACCTACAGATATGAGATATATGAACTTGTCGCGGTGCTTCTTAATATTGCACCACCGTCCTTTAATCAATAAAATGGATACGTTCTTGACGGACTAGGTGGACCATGGCATTGCTTGCTGCACTGGTCGGCATGTTCGGGTTGCCAGATCCTCAAAGCGGACCCTGAGCTTGATGTCAGTCAAGACGGGAGTGCTGCTAGGGGGAGCCGCATGGTGGCAAGTTCATAAGATTTCATCAGCTCTCTCCTTCAGCATGCAACGGCTGAGGGTTGGAACAGATGCGCTGGTGATTGCCTTCCATTCAGTGGCCCTGCCAGTATTGAGTCGATTCAACACTTGTCCTGGCAACGAGTTGGGCGCTCGTTGTCGTATTGTTTAGCCGAGGCAACATGTATTTGTGGCGCTACATCGCCATGTCTTTGTTTGTATAATATGTGGATCTCCATGGTGTAGGATTCGTATGAGAGTTTTTGAGCCACTTTGAGCCGCTTCCACACGGCAGTTGGTTGGGTCTCTTCTCACTGGCCTTCTTTTAGCAGGAAGTCAGTGACTGAGCCTGGTAAGGCTGGTAAGGTGAGGGAGTCTGGTGGATGAAGCCAAAGCCAAATTCATTTCTGCCTGAGGTGTAGGCTTCCTGGGATCAAACCTGTTTGGTGAAGGTGTGGAATCGTGAACTGAAGCAGATTACTGAAGCCAAAGACAGGACATCAGATATTTTGGTGCTACATTTTGACCTCAGAGTTTTTGTGCTCAAATGATCTCAAATGTCTCCTCATGCTTCATTGGAGGCACAAGCTGGTTGGATGCCAATGATGCTGTTCTGAACGGAGCAGGCAGTGAGGTTGCACAGTTTTGACGGAGCTTACTAAGGTTTCGCCTCTTGTCTGCAATCTTTTTGTCATTGGCTTAGGTTACACTTCTTATTTCGTGTGGCTGGTGACTACTTGTGCCATGGCCGCATTAAGAAGCTTTTGGAAGCAACACTGCAAACTTCAGCATTGACTTTGACATCTTTGAATCGAGGTTTGAGTTTATTCCGTCCAAGCCCTCAGAGTGGAGAGTCGGCCATCACTGCATTGACTATGGTATCATGGATCTCACGAAAGCTTCTGCTAGCTGAAGTCCCTCTTGCTTTAGCAAGGTATCAGCAAGGGCTGGAATCGCCAATCACATGAAACTTCAAAGTTAACTGCTCCCCTCCCCCCACCTGTTTTTTTTGGAAGCAGTTTTGCTGTGGCTCAATCCCCCCAGGGACATTGTTGCAATATCCTCGCAGCATCATCAGGATCATCAGACCTTTACCTTCCCGGCTAGCTTTCGTTCCTTACCCCTTTGCAGTCAAGTTGTAACTGCATGGATAGAAAAGTCAGGTTGGAGATCCAACATTCCGGTGATCCTCTTTGCGCAGGCCAACAAGTCGCCCCTGTAAACCAGCTCCAAAATGACAGCATTTTGATCTCATTTGCAGATTTTGCAGTTTCAGCCGCCAATCAGGTGGAGACACTTCATCTAAACACAGCAGGAGAAATCACGGAGGAAGATTGCAAGACCCTCAAGTGATTTGGATCTGTCACACGTTTCAAATCTGATGTTCTTCAACCTCCTGCCCCGCTAAGGCCAGCAACCGCTCCTCGGAGCAACCACCTGGGATCCAGAGGCCGCAGCTCTTTGTCCCAGGCTTCATTCGGCTTTGTAAAGTTAAATTCATGATTTGCACTTCGCAGATTGAACATGATGGCCAGTGGCGGCAGGTCGTTCCACTTCCTCCAGTACCACCTCCAAGTAAGCCACCTCATGCAAATGAAACCTCCTCAGAACCGGAACCTCCCTCGACAGCACCCCCGCCGCTTCCAGAAATACCTTCCACCCAGAACCATCTTTGAACATAGATTTCGCGAAAAATGGCAATAAAATATAAAATATAAATATTTATCGATATTGAATTTTAATTTTCCAATTTATCAAACAAATAGAAAACTAATTAAATAAAACTATACAGAATTATAAATAAATATATTACTTATTTGGGGGAACATGGACTTATATAAAAACCCTTTATAAATTTCTCAAAGTAATATTAAAAAAAAAATATTAATAAAACATTATTTATTTTTATTTTTTTATTTAAATGAATTTTAGCCAAAAAAATAAAATTAAATTTCTAATTGGAATTATAAAATTATAATTTTATAATAATAAAATTATAATTTTGAAATTATAAAATTAAAAATATAAAAATATAAAATTATATATATATATATTTAAAAATTATTAATTTTAAAAATATTTTTTAATATTATTACATAAAACGGGACGCCTGCCGAAAAAGTGGGCGCCCCTGTCGGAAACCCGACAATTGTAGCCAGAATTAATCCAATACATCGTACAATTATGCCAAAAGTCCCAAATTTTCGGGAAATTTCGGACGAAACCCCGAATTTTCCCGGAAATTTGGCGATTTAGGAATTTCCTAAAGTGACAAATTTTCCGGAAAATTGGTGCTTCGGGATTTTGCCTGAACCGCGAAATTTTCCCGAAAATTGGTGCTTCGGGACGTCGACTCAACCGCGACTTTTAGCAGAACAACTCGCATCGCA
>Ga0126342_10017037_pt1 | contig 12597 bp, 11 predicted proteins | sample Cyp1metagenome_FD_92528 | JGI IMG/M metagenome (GOLD analysis project Ga0126342, IMG submission 92528) | Coral microbial communities from Lord Howe Island, Old Settlement Bay, Australia - Cyphastrea 1 metagenome | ecosystem: Host-associated > Invertebrates > Cnidaria > Coral ...
GATAGATAGATAGATAGACAGATAGATAGATAGATAGATAGGTAGGTAGGTAGGTAGATAGTCAGAGAAAGAGAGAGAAAGAGAGAGAAAGAGAGAGAAAGAGAGAGAAAGAGAGGAGACCTCAAGCACCTTTCGGTCCATCAGTGGCTTCGATCTGCCATCTCTGATTCACAACAACCAACCTCTCCTATAGGTTTCCTATTTTTAAAACTTCCGCCACCGCCTTGTGCGGTACTACTGGTAAAGAGAAATAAACCATTATCTCAAAACCGCAAAGGTGAAAACATATAACATACATGGGTTGGCCCGCATATTTATGGCATAAATATAATTTTGGGCCTGTGACCTTCTTTTCGGTTTGGATCTAGCACTTTGCTGTGCATCGTTGTTGCTTCTGTTTCAGGGAAGGGGGTCTGTCATCATGTACGGTGAAGTTGGCCGGGACTTTTCTTTCGTTTTGGGTCTTGGAAAAGCATGCTAGACCCTTGCACTTGGGGTCTGCCCCACTTATCACTGAGGGTGGCCGAACTTGGGGCGCCGGGTAAGCTTGGGGCACCTGGATTTCAGTGAGAAAAAAGATGCAAACTTTTGAGCATGTTTGAAACTTGTTCTTTTCTTGTGCGCTCATAGAAGAATGTATTTTGGCAATTTTTGGCTTGTGACCTTCTTTTCTTAGCATGTTTATGCCTATGTTTTTCGCTCGAAACAAAAATAAACATCTTGCCAACCTTTCGCCACACTTTCGCGACTGCAGAAAAATTGATGCGCATGTCATCAGCTGTCACTTGGATACTCAAACTCTTACATTATTTTTAAATCAACCCCCGGAAAATTGGGAACGATTGTCCTGATTTTTCCCATTCACACAAGATTGCGCTAGGTTCCCCATGTCAAGGGTCTAGGAGTCTAGCATGAAGTTCACTAAGGCATAATGGTAAAGGTCTAAAATGAAAAACCAACCCTTATACATCATAGTTCTGAGGGTCTACAATGATAAGGTCTCAAAAGTCTACAATGTTTTTGTGAACCAGGTAAGGCCCTGGGCCCCCGAACCCTGGAGGTCTACCCATTCCAGACCCTAAGTAGTATATGTCAATGTATGTATATATACACACATGGCCCAGGCCAGCAACACCCCCCATCCCCCACGTCATGGCCATGGTCCTGTGTGTACGATGTATGTACGCTGTATGTAGGAAGCTCTAAGTAAGACATAGTTTACACACCCCACACACACCCTGTGGGATCGGTGGGGGCTAGGTAGTGTGTCACTAGCATGTAAGGCAAAAAGTAGGTAGTATGATGTAGTATGTGGCTACAATGGGATGGGTCCGAGGTGTTACAGAGGTATGGTGTAGATAGTGTATAGGTAGTACACGGCCTCCACGTATGTATAGCATATGAGATCTTGCCAGTAGCTAGTTTATGGCTACTGTAAAGGTATATATTTTATGTATCTTCATGTGCAGCAATACGGTGTAAATGGATGGTATGGGCATAGGCAGTAGTGAACACTGCATGGAGGCAGCAAAGGTGGCACGAGGCCAGCATGTAAGTATAGCATATGAGATCGTGACGGATGGTCGTAGATGGCTAGGCCACCCCCATTTGGATGGTTTCTGGGGGGGGATAGCATTGGGGGCGGGGTTGCCGGCCGCCGGCCAGGACCATATATACGTCACAGTATCTCATGCGGGTGTGCATGTTTGTGTTTATGTACTTTTCAGTGAAACTCCTGGCATCGTAAAAAGAAACGAAAGAATGTCGGGTGCGAATTGAAAACACCTGAATGCTTGCAGCCACAAGCCTGAACGATGATGCGCTTGTGCAAAGGTGAGACGCGAGCAAACACCCTGCATGAGGCAATGGAAACACAAATAAAAACAGCTTGACGATGCTTGGTTTGTTGGATTTTGCTGGTATTTTTCTTCAACAACATCTTGAGCGACACGCCTTGTGTGCTGGACAGCTTCCTGCCAAAAAGCCTGCAAACACTGAACCAGTAGAAAAAGTGCCCAAAACAAATGAAATTCAAAAGGCCCAAGCTCATCCTCTTGAATCTTTGATTGCATATTTGTTGTGCTCCAGGGACTCCAAGTCGGACCTTCGAACTCGCTGATAGTTCATCAAAGTCTTCTTCCGGCAAGTGGGAGTCCAAATCCTAAATTGAATTGAAACCCTGACGCGCAAACCACCTAGTTACCATGAAAGTGAGACTGACTACAAATGAGTTAAATAACGTTGTTGATCCTCAAGCTGTAAGACACTTCAATCACCCTGCACTGCCAACTTGCAACTCCGAGAAACACAACCTTGAAGCACCTTTGAGAGGGAGGAAGTTAGGGAGGAGGCAGTATATGCATAGTTTTGGAGCCCAGAAGCAATTCGTAGATAATTAATGATAATTATACAATTTGCTATCATATACAATTGGCCATGGAGATGGTGTTTACAAGTTCAAGTCAGTTGCATGAAAAAAACGCCCGGACTCACCAACCACGAGCCCAAGTCCAATTGGTTGAAGGCGAAGGGTTCCCCGAGTTTGGCTGCGACTTTATATTCCTGTGGGTGTCAGCCAGTTGTGAACAGTTTGAAACTTGGGCTCCAAGTGCCCTATCATCTGTGGAATTGGCCCCACATGGACCCCACATTGAGCCCAACTCGGTTGGGGTAACATAGATTGCATTCAAATGCACTGATGAAATGGTGTAGTTTATATTAGTTGATATAGTCATGTCTTATGTATCAGGGGAACTGCTTCACCGTCACCAAAATATCCTACATTCCATCTCAGTACAGAAAAGTCGCCTTGTTGCAAGCCCTTGGGCCCCGGACCTGGAAATCGAGCTCTGCCGCGGCTTGTTTCGGCTGCGGCAGAATTGAGACACGCTTTGCAATAGCTCTTGCCGTGGTGGGATGGTCTCCAGTCACCATGACGACCTGCATTGGTATATAAGCATATATAAGATTATATAAGCTATATAAGCTATATAGGGCCTATTGTCGAGTGATTGTCGAAGCACTGCACTGTCCAAAATAGAAATGTTCTACAGCTCCAAGAATCTTTGTGACGCTCCTTGAGCATCCTTGAGCTCGCCTTCACTCCAGCATCCTTGCACTTAAGAACAGCCTCCATGACTCCATCTCTTGGCGGATCCTGGCTATGACTCATTGATCATAGCTAGCAATAACTAGCATATATGACTCCGATGACTTTTCTGTGAGCAAATTGGCTGTTTGTGGATGAAGCCAGCTTATGATGGATGGCTCTCTCCGCGCATTTGCCCTGGTGACACTTGCGGCTGCCTCGATGGCAAAGAAGCCCAAGAGGTCAAAGCCAGACACAGGAAAGTTGCAGTCACTCAGGCTGACTCCTGTGCTTTCACTCACAGCGCTATTGGAAAATCTGCAGATAGAAAAGGATACCCATGATTTCGGTTTTGCTGCTGATCCCCCTAATTTAATATCAAACACCCCTAGGAGACCATGGTTTTTTGGGAAGTTGCCCATATTTGGAACCATCTAGTGGATGCTTAATATTGGGGGATGGGATTATACAATATTATATACACACACCTCTTGCAGGTGGGGCACCTTCAAACGTGTCCGGCACTTCTTCGGCAGTGAGCTTGCGGCTTGCCAGCCCAATCACTCGCAACCCCCTGCAGTTCACAAATCCGTACACAAAAGAGCCATATCTGACCCATTGCTCAGCCAATCTGAGTATCTTCTGAATATGTTCTGAGGATGCTGCCTTGTCATCAACTCTCCTTGGCGACAGAAGGTTTGCACAAGACTTTTGCAGCGCAGCGATCCACGCGGAGGAGCGTCTAAATCCCCGGCCAAGGGGCGCAGCTGTGCATCGAAGTTGATGCAGGCGTTGCAGACATGCAGGATCTTTTCAGGCGCACCCTTGATGATGACATTGCAAGGAAACTCCTGAGGCTTGAGGTTTCTTAGATTCTTGTTCTCGGATTTGGCGTGAGAGATTTTGAAAAGCACGCCAGAGGCAAACCCAGAGCGTAGCTTTAACTATAAGACCAAAATCGCTGCCACATACAGTCAGAGAGAGAAAAGATCATACAGATACAGTTTACTTCTACTATTTGTCCTCGACGTCACTTGCAATGCAGGTCATGCCGAACTGTTTCACACTACCCATGTGTACCAATCTTGATGCTTCCATACATGTGCTGATTTGCTTGCACCGTGAGAATACGAGGCCTACCACAGCATGTCATTCTAAGGATCATGATGGAAAAGTCCTGTGGCGACTAATTACCCAAGTACCAAAATATTCGAGTGCCTGAAAGAGCACATTGGGCCCATCCCCGCCTGATCAGATCGGCGGTGGACCTGAACTCATCACATGCTTCACGCATGAATCAACCCTTTGCGGCATTTGAGACCCCTTGTCTTCCAGCATCTGCGGTGACCTTTTTCGGATGGAGCAGACGTATCGGAAGCGTTCTCTGCTTTTCATCCCTACATCCAATATATATTATATTGAAGAGAACAAGAATCAGCCCCTTGCGTGGATTTCTAGGAGACAAAACTTTGAAGTTTCTCAACAGTCGTGACAAACACCCGTTGACGCGGCCAGAAATCCGAGTTGGGAAAAGCTCTGAGCACCCAGCCGTGAGCATCCACTTGTTCTCCGAGTTGAACGGGATTTCAAAGCAGGCCTATATGCTTACCCAAAGCTACATTACAGCATATGTGACGACACCAGTTTGGCAAATGTCTGTGAATGAGGCAATTGACTGCCCTTACAACTCACTCAGCGCCCTCCTGCTCCTGTGCTGCATCTCGAAGTGACAATCCCAGCCTGATTTTCTGCCCAAGTGCACATGGACAACATGGACATCACAGAATCAACATCCGAACATCTTGGCCATCGCACAAACCATGCCTCAAGCCTTCAAACATATGCAGAAAAGAAACATTGCAGCTCCTGCTTTGAAAATCGCTACCTCCGTTGGGGATCCAAAAACCTCAACTGTGCCAAGCACCGAGCCAAGCGGCAAAATGACTGTGTAAGTTAACATGTTGACATGTGTTGCGGGCTACACAGTGCAGAAGTGGTCCGATCCAAGTTGCATCACAAGTTGCATCTCGAGGTCCACTCAAGACCTGAAATGATAGGGTAACTTGGAGGCCACTTCAGAGAGGGTTAATTTCGAAGCATGGTGGTTTCAGTGGTTTCGGCTGTTGCGCTGGACAACTGGACAACCACGGTTTTCCCATCGATGCCTTGGAAAGATGCAGCCCATGAACCCGAATGCTCACACGTATGTTAATGGTACAGATTCAGATGTCAAAATGCAGTCACATAAAACACGTCTGTTAAACAAGTTCTTTCAACAGTCTTGTAATACATTCTTCCCCTGTTACCGTATCAGTGTAGACTGTGGAGTGTGGAATGGAGTGGAGTGCACAGTGTGGAGTGTGAAGACAGTGGAGTGTTGAGTGGGGAATGTACAGTAGTGTGTAGGGTGTGAAGTGGGGTTTGTGGAGAGTGAAGTGTTGAGTGTAAAGTGTAAAGTGTGGAGTGCAAAGTGTAGAGTGTAGAGTGTGAAGCGTAAAGTGTAGTGTAGAGTGTAAAGTGTAGAGTGCGGAGTGTCAAGTGTAAAGTGTGAAGCGTAAAATGTAAAGTGCAAAGTGTAGAGTGTAGAGTGTGGAGTGCGGAGTGTAAAGTGTAAAGTGTAGTGTGTGGAGTGTCAAGTGTAAAGTGTAAAGTGTAGTGTGTGGAGTGTGGAGTGTAAAGTCTAAAGTGTAAAGTGTGGAGTGTCAAGTGTAAAGTGTTAAAGTCTTAAAGTCTTAAACTGTTAGTGTAAAGTAACTCTCCCGATGCCCCACGCCAGTTGCGGGCGGTTGCCGATGGTTGCGCAACATCTAGCGAACACACCCTCAACCCCCAAACCCCCAGAGTGAAACGGGAACCCTTGCTACGCGTTCGGGAAACCACATCATATAAACTGAAAAACTCAAGCATCTGGACCGCGATGACAAATGGCAATGGAGAGAGAGAGAGAGGAAAACAAAAAAAATAGGGACTGGAATTTTGTCTCTTTCTTACAATGATCTTTTTTCAGGTTGGATTGGATGAACTTTGCAGGCTTGAACGGAAGTGATTTATTGCTAAAAATTGCACTTTGTTCAGCCTCGAACTTCTTCCAGGTCAAGCCGAAGCCAAGAATAGCAAATGCCAACAAGATGTCAAATGAAAATGGTTCAACGATGCTGTAACAATGCACAATGCACGCCGTGACACCAAGGTGCCTGAGCTTTATTGTTGAGAAGCCCTGCTTTTGCAAGTGCTTGGATGCCAGCAGCGCCTTGTCCCTCAAGCATGCGCACATGTTGCATGGGTGAACTGAATCAAATTAATCTACCAGAAACTACCCTTGTAATGCAACGACATGCAACTTCCACATGCTGCCATACTGTCCACCTGCAGCTCCTTGGCATTGACTTGGAGGACCTTCCAGCTTGGTCGGGGTCAGGTCTTGTGGGTTCGGTGTTCACGCATCTCTCAAAAGACTTCAGGCATGAAATGGCTGAAACTTAGGCTGGCCTCAGTTCCAGCTGGTACAAGCACTTCCTGCACCTTCGCAAGGCAGACTGTCATCAGAGTGCATCGACTCCACTGGCTCCATCGATTTACTGGCTATCGAGACTTGCGGAAAACCAAATGACAAACGGTAAAAAGAGACTGAGCCTGTATGGCATATGGCTCTATTGGCTAGGATTCAGCAAACCAGCGTAATAGGCTCAATGAATGCAGCCTCCATGACTCCAGTGGTGAGAGTGCCAGTCTTATCCGAACAAAAGGTTGAGACACCTTAGGTGCTCCGGGATTGAGGCCAGGCAGTCTGTTGGCCATCCAAATTTTAAGCAAAGCCAGATGCAACACGAGGCGTGGGCATCCAAGAGACTCAATTGCATCCAACTTCTTCACCACAACTTGCAGCCTTCAGCAACGGATTTTATATATCTAAGTTATACTCAACGATTAGGATTGAGAGCTTCGTTCCAAGAGCGTTCTGAAAGCAGCACCCTCAATACGCTGCCTTGACATCCTCTTTGAGGCTATCCTGGTCCGGGGCTATTGAAGTCAAACCGTCAAACCCCGGTGGGCTTCCATACGGGAAGCCCCCAATAAAACTTGACGAATCTGAGACTTGCTCGCACAAAATCTTCAGACACTCAATCAATTCATGGATCTTGTGTGTCTTCTTTCCGACTAAGCGTCATAAGAGATAGCGTCACGGTCGGCAGCAACCCCTCTGGAACCTGCATTCACAAGTCCAAAATTGAGTGCTGCAACACGGATTCGTGCCATGCATGGAGAGAGTGGGAAAACTGCAACACCCAAGGTTGCAAAGCTTCGCTCAAAGAGCATGCATACACAAGCTATATATCCCTCTCTCTCTCTCTCTGTCTGTCTGTCTGTCTGCCTGCCTGCCTGCCTGCCTGCCTGTCTCTCTGCCTGTTTGTCTCTCTGTCTTTCTGTCTCTCTCTCTCTCTCTCTCTGTGTCTGTCTCTCTGTCTCTCTCTGTGTCTCTCTGTCTCTCTCTCTGTCTCTCTCTGTCTCTCTCTGTCTCTCTCTCTCTGTCTCTCTCTCTCTGTCTCTCTCTGTCTCTCTCTGTCTCTCTCTGTCTCTCTCTGTCTCTCTCTGCTCTCTGTCTCTGTCTGTCTCCGTCTGTCCGTCTCTGTCTCTGTCTGTCTCTGCCTGTCTGTCCGTCAGTCCGTCTTGGTCCGTCTTGGTCCGTCTTGGTCCGTCTGTCCGTCCGTCCGTCCGTCTGTCCGTCCGTCTGTCTGCATGTCTGTACGTCTACATTTCTGCATGTCTACATGTCTGCATGCAAATTGTGCATGCCTGTGTGTTCGTGCATGCATATGTATTTTCATATAAAGATACACCCGCATGTTTAAGATCACTTGTAGTTGTAACCTTCTCCTATACCCAAACATGCCTGAGAGAAAAGTGCGGTCGTGCAGTTTTCCAACACCTCCTTAGCAACTGGCAGCTGCATGTGCTTGATGGACCTTGATAGCCTTTTTCACAACGGTGCGCGATTGGAGCCTCTATCCTCTTGCCAAGGCTCCGAAGCCGTTCGTAATTTTGGTGCCAACCTTGCATCAAAAGCATAGAAAGACACCACGAGTTGATATAACACAACGATGCGGTCTCTTTACACTGTATCAGCTTGTATGAATGATAATTATACAAATAGTTTTAATCGAAGGAAATTTAGAAGTCAAACTTCCGACAATATGGACAGATGGAAAAGCAGAGGTGGGAAGAGCCAGACAAGAGAAGAGAAGAGAAGAGAAGAGAAGAGAAGAAGAGAGAAGATTAGAGAAGAGAAAGGGTCGGAAGAAAGAAGATGCAGGTGCGGGACAAAGTAGAAAAGTCGCGATTCACTGTGTTTTTCCAATGGTTTGTGGCTCCAGAGGGTCAAAAAGTAGGCTCGCTAAAGCGGCAGGTGCGGAGTCATCTGGGGAGATGAGAGACGAAAAATTGCACGCAGGTGTGGTGCCAAGCAAATTTGCAATTGAAAAAACTTCAAAACACCTCACGTTCGGAACACTTTTGGAAATTGAGATGTCAAAAAAGTGCACGCCGTTGTGGCGCGAAGCACGTTTCGAAGTCCAAAGTGTTAAGAACTGACGGGTTTGGAGCACTTTTGGAAGTTGAGATGTTGAAAAAGTGCACGCCGTTGTAGCGCGAAGCACATTTCGACGTCAAAATGTACAAAACACCTCAGCCTCGAAACGTTTTTGGAAGTTGAGATGTCGAACAAGTGCACGCCGTTGTGGCAAGAAGCACATTTCGAAGCCAGAATGCTAAAAACACCACGTGTCCGCGTGACTTTTGGATGTTGAAGTGTCGTGTTGTGTGGCAGGCGCGAGGGATTCTGCACCCTGGCAAAAAGTGAGCAAAACGTGAAGGTTACAAATGCCTAACTACAACTACAACTACACTACAATTTACACAACGCTACACTACACGAATTACATTACATTACGCTACAACTACCACTGCGACTGCAACTAGAACTACCACCACAGTACGCTACACTAGACTACGCTACAGCTACAACTACACTACTTTACACTACACTACACTACACTAGACTACGCTACACTTTACCACACTACAGTACACAACACTACAGTACACTACACTAATTACACACACTACACTACACTACACTACACTAGTTACACCACACCGCAACTGCAACTTCCACTGCAACTGCAACTGCAACTACGCTACTCTAATTACACTACATTACAACTACAACTCCACTACACTACACCACAACTACAACTACAACTACAACTGCACTACGCCACACTACATCCAGCAGTTGTGGTGAGGTGACCGCTGCAACCATTGCAACCATTGCAACCACTCAAAAAAAAACACAACTCCAACCACCTTTCGGTCCATGAGTGGATTCGCTCTGTCATCCGTGATTCACAACAACCAACCTCTCCTATAGGTTTCCTATTTTTGAAACTTCCGCCACTGCCTTGTGCGGTACTACTGGTATATGTATAGGTACCGTATGTTAGGTATATGTGGATGGTGAGTCCCTGTCTGGGCGCATTTCTTTTCACTGAGCCATCCAGCATTTTGATGCCATGCCTCCTGGATCTTTGGGAGGAGTTGTTCAAGGAATCGATCTGCCGAGAGTGCTGTCCAGTCAGAGCTGCTCTCCGCGCTCTCCGAGCTCTCCGACATCCATCTTGCTTCACTTGCTTCGAGTGATTGGTCAAGCAGGACCAGGCCATGCGCAGGGGCCAAATGTTCAGAAAGGTCAACACAAATCGAGGACTCCAAAGCTGTTTCCAAGGTTGCCGCAGAAAGTCTACCAGTCACAACTGCCAGAGCAGATCCCACCAGGTAACGAACCATGTTGTAGAGAAAACCATCTCCCTTGATTCGAATGCACATCAACTCCTTGTCAAGGGTCTCGATAGCCTCGACCACGATGTTGAGGATATTTCTTTTGCAAGCAGCCTGCATGGCTTGGTGCACTTTGATCGTAGAGACAGGAGAGCTTTCCACATCATCCAAGGCATCCACGCCGCCTCCCATCTCTTGAATCCTGGAGCGTTTCCAGCTTTGGAGCTGGTGCGCCCACGTTTGAAGTTCTTTGTCTCGTTGGATCTTCTTCTTGAGCCCTTCGAGTTTCTTAAGCTCAGTAAAATTTGCAAAGCAATGCTCTCCACAAAAGCGTTGAAGAACTGCTTCCAAATGCTCTCTGAATGAGCTCCCCACCACATCTGATGGGAAGTAGTAACCGTACTCCCGTGTGATTCTTTGAGCGGGACTCAGCTGAACTCCGCGTGGTATCGCTATTGCACGATAAATCGAGATGTTGGAAGGCAATTCCGAGGCAATGATCTTTGCTACATCTGAATTTGGCGCTGGGGTCAGTGGAGCTGTTGTGACCTTGAAGCTTCTGGCACTAACACCTGAATCTACTCGGCTCAAAGCCACCCACTGACTCATACGCGGCCTCTGTCTGGCGCACAAGCCCAAACGCTTAACGGCTCCCAGAATTTGTCCCACAACTGTTGGACGCTGGTCTTCAGTGCCAGTCCATTGAGATCCATAATAACTGTTGTCAAAGCCAACCTCGAGGAGGAAGCTCCGGGCACACCATGCTGAAGCTGGTGCATGTGACAACCCAAGGGCTGCAGCAATGTCGTGAAGCTCCGAAGTTGTGCAACTAAGTGGCTTCAACTCTGGGCCGCCCTGCTGACATGACACATCGTCAATAAGGTCAGAAGGAAGCAAAAGACCGTTGGACAAATAGTCCCTTCCAAAATGGGAAGGTTTCACAACAAAGTCACTCTCTGCTAGCAATCCGTGCCAGCCACATCTTCTGGCCAAGTCTTCGGGGACAGTTGTACCGACTGGTATGAGAAAGGCGCTCTCTCCAGCTTGGAACTCGCCTGCCCTCACTACAACCGTCAGGGTGCACTCAAAATCAGCAAATTCAGGGTCCAAGACTGTAGCTACTTCAAAACGTCCAGAGCTTTTTGTATGCTCCGTGACCGTGAGTATGGTGACGCGAAAAATCAGAGGAATCTCAGTGCGACTTCCGCCACTTTCGGTTGAGTTTCTTGCCGTCGATCCAGCAGCTCTGGCAGCTGGACGCCTTGCAGCGTGAATAACATGAATACCATTCAAACGGGGAAGCACATTCTCCCGGTCACTCATTTTTTGCATCTTCCTCATTCTCCTAGAGGAACTTGCGGCTGCAAAAACAGTTGCCATCGTGAGCATCACTCCTGTCAAAGTTGCGCTCTCTGATCGATGGATCTGGTCCGTATAGTTCGCAACGCTAGAGCGCCCAAATGCACAACTTTTGCGGTGAAGTGCAAGGTGAGGGTTTGGGATATATTTTCGAGCTGGCAGTTGTTCCATGATCAATCAAGACCATTCAAACTTCTTGCGCAGCGTGAGGTGATGCGCTTGGGTAGTACTTAGGAGCCGAGGCTGCCGAAGAATCATGTATGGTGGTTAGGGTCACCGCTTGAGCCTGTTCGAAATCCCAACACCTCACAAAAAGTGTTCTCAGTCTCCACCTGGCGTTGATAAGCCATGCTACCTTTCTTTTTGGTGGGCCCAGGAGCAGTTTGAGATTTGTTATGGCTGAGCTGCGGCAAAGTGGCAGATCACAGAGAAGGACGCATCCAGTGATCCCAACTGCCACCAAGGCAATTGTGTGGACCTTAGCGTCGCGTGCTTGAGGTCAATTGAGTACACGATTACATGGAACCACCAACAAGCTTGAGCCTCTGACAAAGTGTTGAATCTGAATTTCCAAGGACGACTTTGGCGGGCCTCTCCTCATTGTATTGGCGATCTGTCCTCCGCAAGAAGGCAAGAAACTGTAAACTTTAAAAATCTAGATATATATATATAACCAGTGTATATTATACATCTATATATGCTGATTTTTTTTACTACATACATAGACTGTTTTGAAAAGATTTGTGTGTATGCGCATATAAATATGCATAAGACTATACAGATACCTACAATCATACATTACATTACATTTACATTTACATTTACATTTACATTACATTACATACATAAATATACATAAACATACATAAACATACATGAACATACATACAAAAACACGCATAAAGATACATAACCATATATAACCATACATAACCATACATACATAACCATACATACATAACCATACATACATAACCATACATACATAACCATACATACATAACCATACATACATAAGCATACATACATAAGCATACATACATAACCATAGATACATTACATAACCATACATACATTAACATAACCATACATACATTACATAACCATACATACATTACATAACCATACATACATTACATAACCATACATACATTACATAACCATACATACATTACATAACCATACATACATTAACATAACCATACATACATTACATAACCATACATACATTACATAACCATACATACATTACATAACCATACATACATTACATAACCATACATACATAACATAACCATACATAACATAACCTAACC
>Ga0126342_10017038_pt1 | contig 12596 bp, 11 predicted proteins | sample Cyp1metagenome_FD_92528 | JGI IMG/M metagenome (GOLD analysis project Ga0126342, IMG submission 92528) | Coral microbial communities from Lord Howe Island, Old Settlement Bay, Australia - Cyphastrea 1 metagenome | ecosystem: Host-associated > Invertebrates > Cnidaria > Coral ...
AACGTTATCAGCCCCCCCCAAAACCCCCCAAGCAAGAGAAGAGTGGATAGCGTAGCAGCAAGTCCAAGAGAATATCTTGTAAGGCGGGTAGCCAAGAACGTTATCAGCCCCCCACAAAACCCCCCAAAACCCCCCAAAACCCACGGCCGTCTATAAGCCGTGGTCCAACTACTTAACTAACTAGCTAGCTCACTAACCAGCCAACTAACCAACTGACTAACAAACTAACTATTTAACTAACTAACTCACTAACTAACTAACTAACTAACTAACTCATTAACTAGCTAACTCACTAACTAACTAACTACCTAGCTAACTAACTAACTAACTAACTAACTAACTAACTAGGAGTCTAACATAGTTTAACTCAAGTAATTGGGGAAAACCAATATTTCACAAACCATCCCCAAAGTCTTCAGCATCCCAGGTCGGTTGGCTCCTCCAACGCCTCAGCGGTGCCATGGACTTCTGGTCTCAACGCCTCCGTGGGGAGACCGCAGGGGTGAACTTGGAGATGTTGCAGCATGCCTCGCGGGGCTGGACCTTGCCCTTCCAGGTCTTCCAGGTCTTGGGGATGTTGTCGACCTAGGGGGCCTAGGGGTTGATGGTTGACGGCTGGGACATTCGTCCACGGCTGACAAAGGTGTTTTGACTTCGAGGATTTTCCCATGGCTGATTTTTCTCCGTGAAAAGCCTAATAAGAGCACCATTTAGGTTGGATTTGCCAGCTTGCCATGTTTTTCTCAAACCAAAGGGTCTGACAGATGGGAGAACTGACCCTTGTCGTTTCGCAAGCCCAGCCTCGCAGGTGCAAGAGCCTCTGGTGCCGCGACACTGGAGCCTGAACACCTCGAGCAGTGGAAAACCTTCCCTGACCCGTGAGGCCCGCGACCGTGGTGCCCCAACGGAATCGACAAATTGGTGGAACTAAGTATAGTAACTGTTGTGGGTTTATAGATGTTTATAGTATAGGAGCCCCCAAAAAGGAGATAGAAAAAAATCAAGTTGCAGTTACAATTTTCTGTCTTCGTAGGATGCTACGTTTCTATCTTTTTCGGCTTTATGACAGATATGTCTCTAGTTAACTGGTTGGTGGTTTAGAACTTATTTATTTTTCCATATAATATTGGGAATAATCAACCCAGCTGACAAATATTTTTCAGAGGGGTAGGTCAACCACCAACCGGTTATGTTTGTTATAAACCATGCAACTAAGATAACTGGCCAGGAGGGTTTCCCTGATCAGAGACGAGGAGGTGAGGTGATTCCTACGTCCAAAACTGGCGGTCCCAGCATCACAGATGGGGATTGGACTGGGAAACACATGGTGATTTCCTTGACTTCAGGATACTTCAGGATGACATATTCTGTTGAAAAACATGTCATCGAAACATGGCTGCAGACATTTTCAGCCATAGACATATTAGACATATCAAATGGTAAAGAACATCTCCATATTTGGCGAAGATTGGTTTTGTGCTTCCAAGATGGTCCATCAATTCATTATTTTGTGGGAACCTCAAGGTTGAGAATCACTCATGTGCCCATGTGCAGTATGTAAGAGTTTTATTCTTGCACGATTGGCATCTTGAACAGTTGTGCATCTGGGTTTCATCACATCGACCTCGTTTCCACGCGTGACTGGGACTTCAAATCTGGGACTCGGATGAACCAACAGCAAGGTGAAACCACTGTTGTTTATTCTTGCCCCCTTGTGGAATTCATTCATACAAAACAATGCAACGAAGGGTTTTTTTTGGTGTTAAGGACATTTAAGGACCTGGACTCCAAAGTCTTGATACGATACAAATCTGTCTGCTGTTTTTTTCGGGTCCCTCAACGTCGCTGAGATGCAAATGGTCACCTACTTCAATGCATTTCTTCCATCTCACGGCACGAAGAACTGTGGCGAGCGGGTGAGACACGCAGCAGGGAGCATCTGGGTGGAGAGTTGGCCCACGCTTGAAATGGGGAAAAACCCGGAAATGGAGGTCTCCCCAAATGGATGATTTAGGGGTACCCCCATGACTCAGGAAACCTCCAGATAACATCGGTGACCCCCACCTGAAGAGGAGAATATTCGTACGCTTTGAGAATTGTGCATCTACGACTAATCACAACTACTCCTCTCCTCTGCTGCCCAGATAATTAGATAGGTAGCTAATCTTGAAGTCCTGCAAGGCCACTGAAACGCTGCAAGGGCACCCACAGTCTATGAGTTGGCTTTAAAAAAAAATATGTGGATATAGCCGCCATCAATCCCACTTAGCCTAGCTATACACATCTATAAACGATATAAACCATGCGTTATAAACCAACTTAGCCCTTTTTGGGGTCCCAATACGGGACACGTGGCTTGAGTGGTGATGCAAGGAACGGATTCCAAAGGTTAAGATCAGAAACCGAATCCATGGCTGGGAGAATTATGATATATCATGCAGGATGGGGCCCCATAGTTAGCTAAGTTGGTTTATAACTATAATAGCAATAGTGTATGATACTTATAGTTACATTTAGATGGGGTTATAAACCAACTTATAACTAGGGCGGCCCACATTGTGGAATGGTTTATTACTTTTTTATATCCCACCTGTTTATGGTAAAATTGGGGATGGTTTATTGTTTTACCAACATCATGGACGATTGAACACTTGAATTGGCTCATGGGACATGTGAACCGGGAACCCTCCTGTCCAAGTTCCTGGATCTACTGAAGAATCGACCATACTTATCCATAGTCCGTCATGGGAATCACCATTCTGGTAATTCCCATGAATCAACCATTAGAAGAAGCACTTTCCATAGAACATTGAACATTGATGAACATGGATGAACATAGGATGCTTCTTGAAATGGGTGAGAAACCAGAAAAGAATCACCAGTTCAACATTCCATCATCATCGAGTTACCTATCAGATAGGTAACCAACCCCAGAATCATAAGTTACAATCATACTGGTTACCTCCCTTCGGAGTGACTGCAAGTTTAGGGTTAGGTTGGTAAACTGGCTTGAATCCCTATGACTCACATCATTTTTTTTCACCATTTTTGTTTGTGAAATCCCATGTGTTGGGAAACTCTCGCAAGGTAGAGCTAGATTTGTCCTTGGTCCAGCCTTCCATGCTCTGTTGGTGGAAACCGCCTCTTGACATTGGGATTTGCGAGGTGTTGTGGGTCATGGGCATCGTGGGTCATCCTTGAATCTGTGGATGTTTCAATGACTTGATTTCAATTATACGTTGTCATCAAATCAGTTGAAAGATGATATCCAGGTTGAATCTCACTAGCTGGTGCTTTTGAATATGTCTATTCTTGTTGATCCTTATTCGGAAGGATCCTAGATATTCCTACTTGTAGGTTATAAATTAAATATGTTCCAGCGGGGTTCAAACAACCAATCAAATTCACTGGTCACATGGGGCACTTCAGCGCCCATCTGAAAACGTTGATCTGAAAACGTTAGCTTCACCGAAACAGTACAATTGACTGGCTACTATTCAAAAAAACGTGGTGCGTGCTGTGGGGTTGTCCGAAAATAAGCTACCCTCTGGTAAACTAACATAACTATGGAAAATCACCATTTTTAATGGGAAAATTCGCTATTTCTATGGCCATGTTCAATAGCTATTTTGACATAACCAGAGGGGGTACCTCAAGCCTCAAGCCCTTCCGTGGTCTATAAATTCCCTGTCAACATGGCCTCGCATCATTCTGTGTTAATTTACACCCAGTTTCAGAGCGCTTTGCTACCGGCTGGTTCCGAAAAATCTGGGACCCCGAAAGAATCAACCAGGTAGCCATATGATTTCGTTTGCAGCTCGTCTGATTTCCATTGACACTATGAGTACGGGATGATTATGATGTAATATTCAAGGTAATTGGGCCTAGTGAGTTTCACGTTTTTTCGAGCAGGGAACTGATGTTTCATGTATATACAATGAATATAAGGTGATTCCACAGTGAATTTGATTTGGATTTGACTGACACACATTGTGATACCATTGACTTTGTATGACTTTGTTTGGTTTTTATTTGACCAGGCAGCCACCCACAAAATGACCCGAATCCGTATGTTGGCTTTCATGTCAGGTCCTCTACTCCGCGTAAACCTTGGTTTGTATTTGTTTTATGTTTATGATTATGTATAACTTGATTACATAATCAGCTAAAGACGGATATTGACTTGGTATTGCAATGAAGGAGTTTTCCATGGCTAAGCAAGCATGTCTATCATTGCCTATCACAACAATCATGGCTGTTTTAGTCATTGGGCCAACGTATGGTGCACCACATCTGGTTGGTGGTTTTAAACATTGCTTTGATGATGTTCCATTTCATATATGGGATAATCCTTCCCATTGACTAATAGTTTTCAAGATGGTTAAAACCACCAGCCAGTTATCTTATACCCGCTGCAAACTGCATGTACTGTTAAGGTGCGCATGGTTTGTTTGATCGAAGAGCGAGGGTACCTTGGAAAACCAGGCGGATTTAATTGGATGAGAGACGCCATTGAGAAGCCGCAAATGAAATCCATAGGATGATATATATATATATAAATGTATATTTGATATATATATATATATATATGTATAAACTATTATAGATAAATACACACCTCAATGATTCAATGATACTAAGTTATACACATTTTTATATATATATATATAATACATATGATACACGTAATACACGCACATAGTTCCATAGCTGAATAGGTTGCCAGTTGTTCCAACCACCAAGGTGAGGATTCAACATAATTCAACATGATTTCATTGGGTCTGTTGAATCCCTATGAAGATTACATATAAGATTAGCCCATAGGGTTGTTATCAAATGTTATCAATCAAACTGGAAAATCCACCATTTACAGTTGGCGACAGTTGGCGACTGACCGTGAAAACAGGTGCGTTGGCGCGCCGTGAAAGCCCGTAGAAAAGGTAAATGAACTGAGGATCAATGTATGATATATATGCTAACATTTGGGGTATATTGATGGTAAATGTTACCATATATAGCATACATGGATCCTATGGGGTTCATTTGACAATTGCTGAAAATACCCAGGATATAGCTCGGACATGATGAATATCAGGGTGCATCCCAGGAATCGTAAATGGATAAATAACCGTATTACAACTTTTTTCTTGAGAAAATGTACAAACGTCTAGATAATTCTATGTATATATATATATAATGATATTGTATATAACTACATATACCTAAGTTTGAATAGTTGGTTTAATTAAAATAAATATAAATATATATATAATATGTATGTATATACACATATATAATTATATAAACCACTGGGGCGCACATACATCCGAACTGAACTGCGGAGGTATCACCTCTTGGCAAAGAACAAGAAGTCGTTGTTGATCGTGGCCGACAACAGCCTGCAGTGGCTCCAGTATTTGCTGCGCATGCGCTGGCAATGCCCGGAGCTGTCCTTCCTTGGTCTTGATTCAGTGAAGCTGACGCTCGGTTGCGTTAAAGCCTGGAATGATGCACTGGTCCTATGGCTGTGGTATCGGAAAATGAGGCGTCCCCGCAAGTAGTGGCAAGGGGGAAGATATGACTCAACTTCAGTTGGGGTATTCCATTTCCAGGCAAACCCGGTATTTGTGTAAATATGAAGGTTTCAGATTTCTATAATGAATGAAAATCTACTTACGATCCCCCCAACTAAAATAGAACCTGCCAGATAGGGAGTTGGAAGAATTGGTTCCCTCTTCGGATCAGTGGTTTTCAGGGTCTATATTAGTTGGGGGTGGTACAATCTATAATCCCATCCTCCCAATCCAAATTCTTAATACCCCTCTGTAGATCCATTTTGGGTGAGGGGTATTTTACAGAATCGTGGGAAAGGATTCTTTGATTCCCCCTATCGAATTCCCATTGAATCGCAATTACATATCATGATACCACCGTTTTTCATGTTGTTCCACGAAATCTCAACTGTTTGGAGGTTTGGAACATTTTTGATTGTCCCATTCAGTTGAATTTCATAATCCCAACTGACGAACTCCATCATTTTTCACAGGTGTAGGTATACCACCAACCAGATAAACATCTATAAAGATCTATAAACATCTATAAACTATGAACATTACATATATATATATATATATACATATTTGATCATAATTCTTATAATCCTAGGTTACTACATTATATAATCACCCAGTCTGGCTGATCGCAGCTTGGTCCATTTTCTTTCAGGACTTGGAGAAAGCAGCGTGCTCAGCTGGATCTGGATGTTCAGGCGGCAAACCTTGGACCATGGGACCATGGTGGTGATGACTAGCTGAGTTCGCTGGTGAATTTAGCAACTACTGTGGATGGGCCGTTGCGAAATCCGGTTATCACCAGTTGATAGATGGTAAACATCCCAAAAAAATGATAGGGTTTTAACCATCCCAGGTGGTGCAAGATTTCGCTGGCCCATCCACAGTAGTATTTCATGAGATGGGATATAGGGGTATTCTTTATGGCACATTTGGTTTATAAATAAAATATGGGTTTTATATAGTTAACTATCTATCAATGAATATATATATATATAACTTATAGATTATATATATATTCATTGATAGATAGTTAAACTATTGCTATAAGATGTTGTTTTTTAAAAGACAGATTGTCACATGTTCACATCTTCACAGTGCTTAACCAACCCCCTGTTGGTTGATGAGGAATTATGGGCTGGCATATCTTATATCTATATACCCGGCCTGGTAGTTTAACATAGCTATTGAACATGGCCATAGAAATAGTGGATTTACCCATTAAAAATATGGTGATTTTCCATAGTTATGTAAACGTTTACCAGAGGGTACAGGATGGGGCCCCCAGTGATGTTAGTTGGCTTATAAGCCCATCTAAATATAGCTATTTGCGTATCATACACTATTGTTACTATAGTTATTTGCACCAACTTAGCTAACGAACTGCGGCCCCACCCTGTACATATTATCCATCCAATGCATTGGGGCTTGTCACAATCATCCGTTATGGGAAATCAGGAAATCCTATGAACCAGCCAGTATATAAAGGGATGACAGAGGGTTTTGAACACTGCTTACATGGTATTACCAAATGGTATCAGAGATATTCATAAATATTCATATATTCATATAATATATATATATATATATATCGATATAAAACGTATTAAACAATTATGGTAATGGTACAGCTTTTTTGGTTTTCATTTATTGACATAGTTGTTCTTTATACTATCCTAGTTGCTGAGCAAATTAAACTGAGCTCAGGGCCACCTTGATATAAACGATGTGTAAGTGATCAGAGCCCAGCTGGCTGCGCGCAGAGGGTTTGAAACGTTGTCATTTGCTCCGACATTCTGGATTCTGGTTGGTGGTTTTGAATTCTATCTACGTACAGTTTTGTTAGAATTGTTTATTGTCATCTGTACAGCTAGTTGTGTTGAAATTGTGAATATATATATATATACGTTTCCGGTATGTAGTTTGACTTTATCTAATATCGTCACGTATTAGGATTGTCCCCAGTGACGAATAGTGTCAAACATGGAGAGCCATCCTTCTTTAGCATACTAATTTACGAATAGCAACGGTTATGTGAAAAAACTGCCTGTGAGTTAATTATTGGGATATCATGTTAGAATCTGGAACGTAGAAATGATCGGAGTTCTGAGGATGAATTTCCTGGTGTCACATATTTCTTCTTGTCTTCAATACCACCTCGTGAAAATAGACACATTAGACAGGCTTGACAATGAATTATGCTGGTTATATATATATACCCTTCCTGAAAATATTACTGAAAGTTAACGGGGTATGGGTCAAAATGATCAACCCCCAAGAATAGAAGTTAGCGGGTACATCACCTTAACTTTGTATCCCATTCTACCCCATAGTTGGTTGTGTACCGCACTATATCCCACTATGTACCAGAGGCCAATCCCATTCTATCCCACTAAAACTATATATTAGTATCATGGGTTTGCTGGCTTATCAAAATTGTCCCACTCTTATGTATATATATATATAGAGATATATAATTATGATTTATTATGATATTCCATTCATTATGTTGATCAATTATATCAATACCATTACTGTATCCCTTGATTGTCCATTTTAACAAATTCCATGGCGAAAAAAAACATTGTATCCCAAGATTCCATGCGATATAGCCATGGGATATTACATGGCATTGAATATTCAATCCCATCATAATTCAATTAGATCTTCCACTCTATCCCAAGTATTAATCCACTATATCCGATTTATATCCCAATTAAAATCCGTAGTTCCATTATTTGCCATACAGGATGGTGCCCCCCCAGTGATGTTTGTTGGTTTTTAAACCCCATGAATACTAGTTCGTTATATCTACCATAAATCATAGAATTCAGCCATGTTAAGATGTAAGTTGCCACTTATAAGGCAACTTAGCCCATCCTGTTTGATGGTCCGAAACAAAACGCCAGCTGCGCCAGCTGGTCCTAAAGAGGCCTTCCGTTCAGCTCTGCGCCAGCGAGGCCTGCGCTGGCACCAACGCACCTCGGCAATGGGGTAAAAGTAACAACCCTTAGGATCCGGCTGGTGCTGGTATATATGCTAACATTGGGGGTATATTGATGGTAAATGTTACCATATATAGCATACATGGATCCTATGGGCAAGATTATGGGGTAAAACATTGTGGAACATAAGTTTTAAGGCTACAAACGGATGGTCTATGAAAGTCTTAGGATTATTGATTATGCTTCGGAATAGCAGGTGATACATACCCAATTGTTGGCTAGGGCAATTTCAGCACGACATATGGGGTTCAATGGGATGCAATATGTTTGCCATGTTTCGGGGCAGCAAATTTCGAGCTCTTCCCATTTGCATCCCACAGTTATGGTCCAACTAAGAGTGATAAATGGGATTATTTCATGATATATTACCTCAGCTTTAGGAGTTATAATCCCATGTATAACTGTTAATTAAGGGACATAACCTGCAGGTATGTTTTTTGAATCGGTTTGAGCTTTGTTTGCAAGGTGGATGGATTGTCATCATTCTTTAGAGATTCTTGACCCCTGCATACGTACAGCGAAATAACTGGGTCTTTCTTGACCGGTCGTGGACAATCTGCCTATGTGTTTACAGTATGTAGATATAGCTGTAAGTATATATATATAGAGAGAGAGAGGTATAAAATACAGTTTCTGTTCTTGTCTACACTGCATGTGTAATTATATATATATAGTATACCTATTATTTGTCTATAGTATGTATAATACAGATCCAGGTAACCAAGCATATGTGTTTGTTTTGTTACCAAAACATGATTTCCAGCCTTCCAGCCTTTGAATGCAGCTGTAAAAGAAAACAACTCCAAGACCATCATGCAGTGTTCAAGACATGGATCGATTCATTGGGTATTGATATGAGCTATGGTCAATACTCATGGTTAATAACCATTAAAAACGGGGCTAGTCATCCAATGGTTCCACTCGGGATTTATAATAACCATCATTTTTGGATCCTTATTATGGATGGGATGACCATCAACCATTTTTTGTGAGTATTGACCATGGCTCATATAATTTGGCCAAAAACCTAGCCCCTTTCACTAACGCGTTTCTGATGGTTGATGGGGATTTTCTGGGTATTTGATCGGTTTTAGCGGGATTTTTCTCGGGGTTTAATGATGATTTTTTTGGGGGTGTTTCTAGGGATTCATGATGATCTATGGGAAATAAGATATGTTCCATTTTTGACTAACCCTACCCTGGATGATGATCCGGTTTGAATAATATTGTTCAGAGGGGTGGCTCACCCACCAGGTTCTGGTTCATAACCCATATATTTATTCGTGAAATATCCATCATATCTTGATGGTTTGTCCAAAGCCTGTTATCTCAACTAGGCTTCCACAGCATATTCTTGCTTACCTTGGGCGTGATGCAGCAGAGCAGTTCACCGCACCCTTCCTTGGCTCTCTTGCCGACGCTGGGAAGCAACAAAAACACGTGCGGGGTAAACTAATGGGTAGAACTACGGTGCTCCACAAGTTTGGACATCCTGTACCCTATGGTTATAAGTCGTTATATCCACTTGTAAATGAAGCTGCACCCCCCAAAAAAAAAGCTGAATCCTCCAAGTACCTTTCGGAGCGCTCATTAAGCCATCTAAGGTTGGATGGGTAGGTGGATGTACATCCCGCTTTAAAACTGGATAAGGATACATGGATAGCTGAGGATATCCCATATATGATTGGGTGCCTAACCAGATTTACCAGTTGCTAACCGGGATGCACATCCAAGTAGCTGGAAAGCGCTTAAAAAGTCTCACCAACCCGTACCATGGTGCTGGACATGTCCCAAATGCCTTGGTGTTGGAAGGGATGGAGCCGGACAGCATGCTGGGGGCATTTGAAGGTACTGTGGAGGCAGAACATGGTGTGGGAAACCCAATAATAAGCCTAGCATGATGGTGATTCTTGGGATGGTTCTAGATGGTTTATATTCGGTTTACCACATTACTGTACTTGGTCAGAAAACGCTGCACAGGAGGGAGTTGTTGAGGCCTTGTTGAACGCTTCACACTTGGACTAGAAGGCCCAAAAAAAGTGAAGTCCATGGAGTCCATGAACCAAACATTCTTTTTCGCAGCACTTCATATGTTGGGTAAAAAAATGCTGAGCTCCTGGCATCCAACGCCTTGACATGCCTTGACATCGGCGTCTGCCTGAGGGTGATGCAAGAATGGCTCCTGAACGATTTTCCTCAAAATCGTTCTGGCCACAAAAGCTTGATTGGCGAGCTGGTCTTTGCTTTCTTGGCCCACAAGAGTCGTGAGGACAACATGGAGTCCACCGTCCGCGTGAGGATGGTACGATCTGCATACTTTTGGGAATTTGTTCTCAGTATGCATGTATGGAAGTAGACCAGTCTAGCCAGAAAGCGTTCCATTTATCTATATATAACAGCCATCAGCAAATATATCGGCATAGTTGTGGGTACACACAGTACAGTACACACCTCATGTGTTTACCAATATAAACATCCTATGTGTGGGTGAAGATGCCAGACCGCATGTCAATGCATATATGTCAGACGATATGGCAGGTATATATGTCATTGTTAGTGTCACTTTATGTTTGCACACTTTACGAGTCAGACATGTTGCGTTTTTACATTTGCCATGCAGTCCGCATGTCAAACTTTTCTGTTGAGGATGTGAGAGTAACACTGGCAGATCAGCTTGGTATGATCGTAGGTACTTGGCCAAACACCCCCAACTTGAGATCCTGCTTTAGCAGATCTATAAATCTTGGGTAGAGATGGGATTAGTACCTGCGCCTATATATTTTATCCTTGCCCCTTTGGAAAGTGAGTTCCGACTTCGTTACTTTCGCAACCGTTTCATATCTGGTCGGTCATCCTCAACTACTTTGCTTTATCATATCAGTCCGTTTCTTGGATACCTATTTGCTGTTTTTCCCGAGAGCGTCTGAGCGCAGGGTTCTTCCAATAGTGGTGGTCTGCAAAACATCTTCTCATCCTCACATCTTCTCATCTTCACATCTTCTCATCTTCACATCTTCTCATCTTCACATCTTCACATCTTCACATCTTCTCATCTTCACATCTTCTCATCTTCACATCTTCTCATCTTCACAACTTCTCATCTTCACACCTTCTCATATTCACATCTTCTCATATTCACATCTTCTCGTCTTCACATCTTCTCATCTTCGCATCTTCTCATCTTCACATCTTCTCATCTTCACATCTTTTCATCTTCACACCTTCTCATCTTCACATCTTCACAGCTTCTCATCTTCACATCTTCTCATCTTCACATCTTCACAGCTTGTCATCTTCACATCTTCTCATCTTCACATCTTCTCATCTTCACATCTTCTCATCTTCACACCTTCTCATCTTCACATCTTCTCGTCTTCACATCTTCTCATCCTCACATTTTCTCATCTTCACATCTTCTCATCTTCACATCTTCTCATCTTCACATCTTCTCATCTTCACATCTTCTCATCTTCACATCTTCTCATCTTCACATCTTCTCATCACATCTTATCATTTTCACATATTCTCATCTTCACACCTTCTCATTTTCACATCTTATTATCTTCACATCTTCTCATCTTCTCATCTTCACATCTTCTCATATTCACATCTTCTCATCTTCACATCTTCACATCTTCTCATCCTCACGTCTTCTCATCTTCACATCTTCTCATTTTCACATCTTCTCATCTTCACATCTTCTCACCCTCACATCTTCTCATCTTCACATTTTCTCATCTTCACATCTTCACATCTTCACGTCCTCACATCTTCACATTTCCTCATGTTCACATCTTCTCATCTTCACATCTTCACATCTTCTCATCCTCACATCTTCTCATCTTCACATCTTCTCATCTTCACATCTTCTCATCTTCACATCTTCACATCTTCTCATCTTCACATCGTTTCATCTTCACATGTTCTCATCTTCACATCTTCTCATCTTCACATCTTCTCATCTTCACATCTTCTCATCTTCACATCTTCTCATCCTCACATCGTTTCATCTTCACATCTT
>Ga0126342_10017039_pt1 | contig 12596 bp, 9 predicted proteins | sample Cyp1metagenome_FD_92528 | JGI IMG/M metagenome (GOLD analysis project Ga0126342, IMG submission 92528) | Coral microbial communities from Lord Howe Island, Old Settlement Bay, Australia - Cyphastrea 1 metagenome | ecosystem: Host-associated > Invertebrates > Cnidaria > Coral ...
ATGGTTACCGCAAATGTTGCCAAATTTTGGCTACGGATGTCAAATAATGCCTACGGACGTCAAAAAACAAGGTTTACCGCAAATGTCAGCAAATAGACCCAACATTGGATCCACAGGGATATAAAAAAATGCCTAAAACGCTCGGACGGTTTTCAACCCGTAGGCTCAAACATGGTCAACCCAATTGTAAAAATACCCTCCGGTAAACTAACATAACTATGGAACATCAGCAGTTTTAATGGGAAAATCCACTATAAATGGCCACTTTTAATAGCTATGTGTGTTTACCAGAGGGTATTTGTCAGACAGACTATGTCAAAGACTTGTTTCACGCAAAAAACATTGCTCAGCCTGCAGCACCACGAGCACACCTTTGGATTGGGGACCTTTTTGATCATCTTAGGGCGATGCTGTTCTGGTTAGATGTTTCCAGCTGGTGGCTATAATTCCATCTACATCAGGATGAAAGGATGGTTTCACCGGTGGGTGTTCTCTCTGCCTTTTTGTGGGGTCACTAGATCTTGCTAGTAACGTCTAGGGCACTATGGTGCCGCGTGACCACTAACGAGACGTTTCGAAGAATGAACGAAACACTATATCTTCGCCCCTAATGATATCATGTCATACCTCCCAAAACATTGATAGCGGCCCCTAATGAGATGGTGAAGTTGGAAGCCTGGAAATACCAACAATTTCCAACAAAGCCCTACACTTTCACCTTTCAAGCTCCCTCCCGGCATGGTTTCGTGCGTCTGCGTCTTATCATCCCAGCAGCTGTTCTCCTTTCAATTCGGCCACCTCCTTACCTTTCGCGGCACGTTCCTTCTTCTTGTCCTGTGTTGGGCACTCAGGTAGCTCACAGAAAGCATGTTCAGGTCATGGCTGCTGGTAACCCCCCCGTGCAAAAAAGGGATAAAAAGGGACTTGCATCAAAGCTGCCAAGAATGGCTCCACGGCTCGTGCGTTGGCGTGAATGTTCATGACAACACCATGACAATGACAAACTTACACAAATTACCGCAATATGGGGCTTTCCATAAATGGGGTACCCAAAATGGATGGCTTATAAGTTTATAAGGGAAAATCCTAGTTACTAACATGGATGATTTGGGGACACCCTTATGTCATCCCCACATGGTCTGGCGCCGCCTTGCCCGTCAAGAGGTTCGCTTCGTTCTCCAGGGAGGCGATGCCTTGGCGATGATTTCAGGCTGCAAGCATGATCCAAAAGGGATCTTTCAATTCATACACACACGTGTGTATTTATTATATATATACTGTATGTATGACTTATGATATAGTTTAAATGTAGATCTTTAATTACACATATTTGATTATTGTATATTAAATATGATATATATATATATAAATGAAATGTGACATTTAGATACGCAAACGTGGTTGCCTCATCTTGCCTCTGCATGACTGATATCCAGAAGAAAAAACACATAAAAAGAAAGTGAACCCAGCAAATTCCTCCCAGCAACCTAAACAAAACCATGCAAAATGCATGCCCTAAGGGCAAGTGACGTGCTTCCACTTCCTGCTTGTACTTGTTGGCGGCATCCTGCACACAGCACTCCCAATGATCCCAGCAGCTTTTCCATGAAATACAGTCAGGCTCCTGTCAGAACAGAATCCAGCTCAAATTCTAGTCCCCAAGCAACTTTCACCTAGTAAGTACAAGATATTGAATTTGAAATCGAACATTCAGGCACAAGATTTTCCTCCTCCACATCTCTATCTCAGATCATTCATGCGTGGATTTTTTACCTGCATCTATACCCGGAACAAAACAACATGTTTGCCGGCACTGCCGCCTCTCAGTTTAAGAGAAACAAAACTATCAGTTTGCCGAGGTCAACCCTCATGTTTGATGGCTTAGACATACCACTTAAAACTCTCATTTTCTTCTGCACTCAACTTTCACTCTTCCTATCTCTTCCTCAATTTTCACCATCATTTTGCCAGGTTTTTCCTACTCCCTATCTACCGCCGGCCCCACATGGCCCCACCTTATCCACCTCCGCGGCAGTACCTTGCTGCGCCTCGAAGAGCTTCATGCCTTCTTCGGCCTGGGTCATCATGCCACCTGCACAATTTTTGGCCGTCCAAGGGGACGGTGTGTTTATGAGTGTTTTATGGATTTTTAATGATTTTTATGGGGGTTATCTGATGTTATCTGTTGAGATTCTACTGGTCTGAGATGTAAAAAGTGGTTATCTGAGATTCTACTTCCAAGATTTCAGACTTGAAATCAAATGATGAACACTTTAAAACATATACTTCCAATCATGTTCCAATAGCGATGATCCTCGGAACCAAAGTGGGGCGCCGGGGCCTACAAAATCGCGATCGGTTGGGGGTACATAACTCCAAGTTTATTATAGGGTTTATGATGCTGAAACAAAAACAAACTAGTTGATTGGGTTTATAAACCAACAAACATAGCTGAGCTAAGGAGCCCCACATTGTTTAAGTGTTGGCTTTAATGGGAACATCAAATATAAAATCAACCATTATCTGTATAATTCCAACCTGTTCCAACATATCTATGTTTTGGCCCCAGGTCCAAACAAATTCAAAGTTGCGAATCTTATATGGAAAACCAACTTAGTAACTTACAAAATCTTATAACTATGGTTCGGATCACCATACTTCTAGCAGTATATATATATTCATAAATAATCATATATTTTAATATATGAATGTGTGTGTAACCATTATATGCATGAGATAAATCTAGGGCTTGATTGATTTAATCACAATCAATCAAGGTCAACTCAACGAACATCGTACGCTTGGGACACTGGCTATAGAATGATGGCAAGTATTGGTAAGTGAAACATGGTTCATGGTGATTCATGGTGAATCAGTAACCATTAACCATTAATTACTGGGTATAATGGTGAATCAGCTATGGACTTGTCTAATGATCCTTAATCAAGTAAGTAATCATCGTTGATTGGATGGATCGTCCATTATTATTTTAGGGGGGTTATTCGTTAACCATCCAGGATGGAACAGTCAGAGATCAGGAGATGTTTAAATTAAATGGTTATATAACATTAATTGATGAGTTTAGCTGATGAACTAGTTGTGCCTTGAACTATCAGCCAACAAACATCATGAACTCATTCACAATATCATTCACCAGCATTAACATGCGGAATATTCACATTTTTTGTGGAATATGCATCCACCAAAGTATCCAAAAACGAAACATGCTGGGTATGAACCAAAACTTGGTAGACCAATAATGTGAGTAGGAAACAGATGTGTTTTTTCACCAACTGAAGCATCAATTTAGATCGACCCTTTGGAATAAAGATGCCTGGGGATTCAGTGTAGAAACCCCACTGGAGGTCTTCTCTTGTGATCAAGCAAGGACTGGTTGGTGGCTAAGCCACCGCCCTGAAAAATCTGTTCGTCATTAGGGGATCATCGTGATTAGAACAAAGGACACATCCAGTGAAGTAAAAGATAGTAATGCCAAGGTAGTAAAAGATAGTGATTAAAACAAAGGGATCTTGGTGAAGTAAAAGGAACACATTGATTCACCAACAAAAAATGCCAGCAACTCCATGGCGCGCCTGTACCGCGAATCTCGGTCATGATGATGACAGTGACAAAATGCTGCCGCGATCAGGGAGAGTTGAGCAAAATGCTGCCGCGCTGGTGTTGCAAACTCACTGTCACAGCCCTACATTTCTCTGGGCTATGGATTCTTGAACACAGCTGAACTTCTGATGTTAGCTTCAGCAGCAAATTCCCAGGAACTTGTAGCACTGTCAGGCGGCAACATGCGTTAACGTTAACGTCAGCAGAAGGGCCAAATAAAGCTACAACATTCGACATCTATAAGCGAAGAACCAGAAAGCACTTGCAGTAGCTCCAACCACCCCAGAATCGAAAACGCAAACTCCTATGGTGCATCATAAGTACCATCAGTTTGCAATAAATTTGGGCGCTCCCCATGTACAAACAAGCCGAAATCGGTTGTATAAATCCTAATCGTTGCCGATTATATCCCATTTGATTTATTTGGTTGGTACGCCATCTTTAATCTAACCATGCCGGACCTTTTAGGTATGCCAAATTTGGTAACTTGACCCATATTTATTGGTACGATGTGTGCAATCCAAGGTGCGACTTGGATTTAATTTTCATGCCAACGGGTATGTACTCTGGAAGTCCAAATGCCTCAACACTCCCCAAACATATCCATCAAGTTCCGAAAACAAATGAGAAGAAGTCAAACACGGAAAGAAAAAACACATTAAAACAAAAGACATAAAGAAAAGGCCATTGGCCCAGCCTGTTCACTGCAAACTCTCCCAGGGGCCCCCTGCGCTGCCCATGATGGTGGTCGTCTTGCCTGTCCCCGTCTGGCCGTAGCAGAAGAGACAGGTGTTGAAGCCCTGCGGAAGGGAAGGGGAAGGAGATGGGCGTCTGGGGAGAAAATATGCGCAAATGATAAATATGAATGACACTAATATGGGATTTACCGGAAAATAACCCAGATTCAAGGGACTGTATGACTGGGTCCTTATTCTTTTAAACATGTCTGCAACTGGAGTAGATTGAGCAACTGAGGAGGCTGTGCCTGTGAGTTTGGTAGCCCTTCAATTATCTTGTGGGAAAGGGGGTCTTGGAATAATTGGGCGTTGCCTCCGGGACTTTTGGAAAGCTGGAAGCTATTCAGTTTACCAGGTTTGCCAATCTTCATTAGGCCGTCCCCCTTTCCCATGCTATGGTAATCCTGGGGCGATCCTTGGTGGAAGGGCTGCAAGGAATGGAACACATGATGTACAAGTCATGCATCACGTCCTCGGAAATTATTGGCTCTTGGCTGGGCTCATGTTCAACCACAAAACTAGGATTTACATCCTGAAGTTCCTTTTTTGTAATATATCTCATGGATGAACCCCCGCGAAAAAATCAAAAAAGTAGGATTTAACATCTATCCCCAATCTTCTTGAAGTTACTTGGACCAAAAACAAACGAGATTCCGGGAAAATCTCACCATGATCTCAGCCACCGAAGTCAGCCCTTCGCGCCTGCAGCATGTGCTGCACCATACGTCCTCCCATGATTTCGTAGCATTTTTCCTGGTGGCGGGCAAAAAACACGCTTGTTGGAGGGGTCCGGGTCCCAAAAATGACAGATTAATAGAGGTTTAATGGTAATTTAACTGTAATTTAATAATAATTATATGCTTTATAGAGGTTTAATGTTAATTTAATGGGATAATCAAAATGAAAAATTGCAAATGCTGGCAACAACCTGACATGGCAGCAACTCTTGCTGGCAAAAAAATAACAAATAAAGCATCTACCTCTCTCTCTCTCAAGATTTTACTGTTCCACGCCTGTGAGATGTACTCTGGCTTGGAGGGGTCGGTGCTATCCATTGCCACCTTGCAAACTAACCCCCACGCGGCTCAACGTAAGTGGGACCGGACAGATCACTCCCTGTGCAATTTCAAAAATATCCCTTCTGTTCCCTACTTCATAAGAATCTTGATGGTGAAAATCATATTTTTTCCACATCTCTTTCACATCTCTTCCATATTCCAGATGTTGTCCACATGTTTCCCCGGCATCTCGGCTTCAACCCCTCCATTTTGTTGCGGGTTTTTCAGACCGCCCCAGCTCTGGGGCATCCGTGCGTCGAAGGCGAAGGAGGCGCGGTGGAGTTCCATGCGCCGCTCCGAGTCCAAGGCCTCTTCGACCACGTGGACTTCAGTGCCCTGCGGCCATGGGGATACCCCACTTAGATGGACCATGGGACAGCGATTCCTGGTTAGTTCTTGTGGGTTATAATTTATAATTGGAGAATAAACCACCTAGTTAACTAAGTCCATGGCCCATCTAAGCAGTATTGTAGGAAAATATATAATGGAATACCCTCTGGTAAACTAACAGTTTGCTATTGAAAATGGTCATAGAAATCATGGATTTACCCATTAAACATGGTGATTTCCCATAGTTTTTTGTATGTTTACCAGGCCGGGTTTTTCTAATGGGATGATATGGGATGAACCCTCCAGCAATGGGGGAAAAGATGATGGGAATTCCACAGAGAGAAAATTAGGGGATTGTTCTTAGTCTTAGGCTATTTTATGTAAAAACTATATGCACCCAAAAATTATTGATTTCTTTCTGGCTCATACATATCTCAGGAGATCATTCAATATCTGGGTTGATACAGTGTTTCTCAAAGCAGATGTCATAATCCCATCCCCCTAAAAAGAAAAAAAAACACCCATTCTATGGTCCCAATTATGTGGAATTTCCATGAATTTCCCTATTTTTTACCATGGTTTCGTTTAGGGGGTGTATCACTTATAGGGTTTTCTGTTGTTTTTTTTCCCAGATTTGAGGCGACGGCGCCTCAATGCGGAGGCAATGCGGCTGACCTGCACCAGAGGTCTCGCCATGGGCGCGTTTCACACGGGCGCATGGCGCCAAAGCCCATTTTTTGTAGGGAAGATGGGTGGAAACTGGAAAAAAGTGTGGCAATTTTGGGGAAAACCATGGAAAACCTGTTTCGAACTGAATGGACATGCTGTTTTAAACAAGTTCTCAACGCAACCACTGGATTTTACTATTGCAGTACCCTCCGTCAATCCACATTGGCAATGGAAATTCCGATTTGGCGATATGTTCCAGTAAAACATGGTCATGCAGCAGTTGCTGAACCAATGCTACCAGAAGACAGAAGAATGTGTATTCTTGGTCATCGCCAATATCACTATAGATAAATTATAGATATAGGCAGGTTGTAACTCTCATCCTCAAATGCTATATTATATCTACAGTACTCAGTACATAGAGTTATATCTATAATTCATCTATAGCGATATTGGCGATGACCAACTATACACATTCTTTTTCATTATCTTTCGGAGTTTTTCTCCCGTTCTTAAAACGGGTAGCCTTTCCCTCCGGTCGACGTCGGCACGCCTTTCTCTCGCTCCACCAGCGGCCGCAAGCGCATGCCAACCTGGGCAGAGTGGGGGCACCTGGGGTCAGCCCAAGGAAAAGCCTCACTTCGTGTGTTTCAAAAAAGGAATATTCCTGGGGTTAACTTCGATGGGCCATGGACTTATAATGAAAAAAGTTCGTAAATGGACTAAAATTGTGATTATTGATGGGTTAAAACGTTATGATCGAGTTTATTTAACCTATAGTCATAGCTAATCCCATGGCCCATCTAACTATATTAATTAGGATATACTCTATGCAATTAATTGAGATGGGATATCTTGTCAAGATTACCCTCTGGCAACTGCCTGCACTTTGTCATGGACAATTGCCTGTTTGTAGATGGCTTACTTGTTAAGTAATGGTCAGTAATTTGGGCTATGTGAAATCACCAAGAATAGCGTCAACCGTAAGACGATCTATGTGAGATTACCTGTTGTGATGGTGAGATATTCTAATCTGACGGAAAAATAAGCTACTTGTATCTTCAAATCTGGTTGGTGGTTTCAACCGCCCTGAAAAATATGAGTTCGTCAGATTGGATCGTCATCCCAACTATTGTTTTTTTTTTTTCAAGCCATGTTCCAAACCACCAGAAAGAATTGTACCATTTCAATGCCAATAAAAATCATCCTTTCTCGTCGATTTCCCAGCTGGCCATGACACTGGAGAATGCCCCTCTCCTACCTAGTTGCTCATTTCTGTAGTTATCCCCAAAGGGTTAGAACAGTAATAAGTCATACTAAATCATTAAATCATATTAAATCCCTATGTTCAATAGTGACAACTCACTTTTCTATCTTTTTGGTGACTAGCCCATCCGTTTGTCCCCATAAAAATTGTGTCTTACCCATCATTTCGAGACTTTTACACCATGTTTTCACATGTCTTGGGGCCGCGGCAACACGGCCGAGGCACCCATATTCTCTCGGGGCTGTCGACTTTCTCCGTCATCACGGCATGGCCTAGACCACTGGTCATGGCCGGTTGCTTGGAAAACCCTAGCTTTAATGCACACATCTGGAGGACAATCAGTGATAATATCAGTCAATAATAATGGATCATAATGGATAATATGGGCTTCAAACTCAATGAATGGGTCGAATCACCAAATGCTGTCCGTAAAAGCACCTCAATTGGATTCAAACAAGGGCCATATCCAGTGGGCAGCGCCAGCTTGGGTGATCTTGGGTGGCACATGATTGGGAAGGTCTTGTGTAGGATGACCATGATTGAACAATAAAACAATAACATTCAGCAAATCTACCATCTGGTTATTTAACAGTTTGCCATGGAAAGATCCACCCATTTTTAATAGGTAAACCATCTATGTTCATGGGCCATCTATACCATGGCTATGTTAAATAACCAGAGGGTATATTTTGTAGTTGTACCATACATCATTTATCATCAACATTACAAAGTGTATCGTGGATGGTACGATTTAAATGGAAACACTAGAATTGCTGGAGTTATAGTTGCCATTCGTATCCCAAAGCAGGCATTGACTAAACAAGAAGTGAGCCGTACTCCGATCGCGAAGGAAACAACCAATACATTTAATCACCAACCAACATACTGTATTGATCACACGCCGGAAACATCAACATTGACAGTGTTAACTTTGGGTCCAGAAACTGCGGCTGATATACCCTGGCATTTATTCCCCAATTGAAGGATCCAAGGTTTACTCATACAGAAGCACGGGCGTACAATATTTGCAACGGACATAATTGACATCATCAAAGGCTCCTGCAACAATGAGATCTCATGTTTCCTTGCCACCACCATCAACCTTAGCAAAACTGGCTCCTTGGGCAGGACATTTTCTGCGATTTGCCGTGGAGCAAAATAGCTGAGATCCCATAATCCAATAGCCCACAAACTACCCTCTGGTAAACTAACAGAACTATGGAAAATCACATTTTTTAGTAGGTAAATCAACTTTAAATGGCAATTTTCAAAATTTTCAATAGCTATGCTAAATTACCAGAGTGTAAATTTCAGAATGGGATCCTGTGGGATGTAAAACTCCTCCATGAATGGCTTGAACAATGCCACACATCACCCCCCAAATTCACCAAAGCTTTCCCAGTCGACAACCTCCTCAGCAGGCTACGTCGTCACCATCGGAGGGCAGCTAACATGGCGACTTTGTTGGTCATGAGATTGTCCAGTGGGAACTCCTTTACAACCTTCTGGTGGTCACTCGCCTCTGAGGCAGCCTATGGTTTTTAAACAAACATCTTCAGATGCAACTGCGAAGTGAATTGACTTGGTGCAAGTGGCTAAGGCCGAACATGAAAAAAACAGGCCATCTTTAGGCAGTTTTCTGACATCAAAATATCTGGTGGAAAGCGGAAATCACGCCGCTCATGCACTCGCATGAAGCTTACATCAGAGTTGTGCTTGTCAATTCCGCATTTGCTCGAAAAACGGTTCCTTAACGTGAATCAATGACCCTAATGTTCATCTTACAATTGGACAATAGTCTTGAGTTTCCAACCATGGTTTTGAACATCCTCTACATCAATGAAGCCAAACAACCCATGGTTTCTGGCTATTCTTGGGACACTCAAACGCGCTAGCAGGCATGAAAGTTTCTGGGGTCGGCCAGCTGCGAGATGCAAGAGCGCGGCGGACCGAGAAAATCATTGTCCGAAAATGTCCGAATACAGGTTTTGAATGAAACATATGATATGGGCGTCTGGAATATCATATGGGATGTAACATATGTAATTATATGTGTATATATATATTCAATGATATGTTCCATATCCTGTAAATGAATGCAAATGGAGGTTTACAGCTGGGAACACATTGTATAAATGGGGGGTGGCTTTCTATAGTTGTTTTAAATTACCAAACGGATCCAAACGTAATTAGTTCAGACAATGGATCATTGGTGGTTTGGGGGGTCAAACCAATGTCAAATCTGCGCAGTGAAAACCATGAGCCTATCTGCAAGGTATTCTACAAAGTTTCCATGACAGCTGCACAACCCGTTCTGTACTTTAGCTTTTGAATATATGAAATTGTATGAAATTGTGCGATTGATGGTAGCAAGCCATGATCATAAAGTCTACAAAATGAGTCAACAGAATTTAATGGTAAACCATGGTAAACCATATCCATCTCGAATGGATTGGTCTACTTATTGGGTCTACTGTATCACCAATTGGGGATACCCTGGTGAGATGTCTCGGATGGCCGATTGAGTGCCCATATCGATCCCCGTCCAGCTGGTCATCCCTGTTTTGCTTCATCCATGACCTGTGGGATATGGATAAATGTAAAGATCTTGCGAAAAACTGGGCGAAACGCGGCGAAACCATGTACTTTTTCCCTGGTGAATAACAGCAAGCATGCTGTTTAGAAAGGTTCTTGGGGGGATGAGTGTGATCAATGTAGTATAGACTCTATACACATATAATAAATCTATATGTTATGATGTGTGCTGTTGATCTGTTTTGCTCAAGCAAAGTACGTCCATATGACTATGGCTAGCCAATCCAGTGTTTGTCTATGTTCATCACTTTCTTGCGCCATTCTATCCTCCAAACAAAATACCATTGGCAGTCGTATCATCCCAAATATGTTTCAACATTCAGAAATGCGAACTAATTTACAGCAACAGTGCCAGCAACAAACACAAATAAAACACCGCCTATAAGTATACCTGTAATCCACCTCAGCAAACTCTGAGGCACCACTTTGCATGGCTTGGCAAACAATCTTAGATACGCAAAAACATAAACTGATAGCTGGTTGGAATACATTTCCATTGGTAGCGAAAGATTAGCAAAAAAACACCACTTCCAGTGGCTTCCGGTCAGTTTACCACATTTCAATTACATATGTTCACCCTTTTTGAATCTTGTTGAAACATCATCGTAAAGCAGCATATTGGACTTGAACCCTGCATGTTTGAATACAAAAAGGATTGCAAAAAGTAAAACTGCAGGATTCATATTCAGTCATATAAATCACCATAAGTAACAGTGTGGTGCCCCTGCAGTTGTGACTTACTTTATAGCCCTCATTAAGTATAGATACTCTATACCATGACATAATCTACTACAAAGTGTATTAAGTATAGATATCTGCTCAGTATATCATAATAACTGAAAACCCTTTAGTTAAGTACATATATATAATATAAACTCCAAGTGAACAAATACATCCCTCCACTTGACCCCTGGGGCACCGTCCAGTCCGGACTCCGCACCGGGCATCCGCACCGTGGCCCATCGCAGGGCCGAAGCCAACGCTCCCGAGGCGTTTTGGAGGCCTCGACCTGGCAACGGTGATATATATATATATACATATGTACATATGTAATGGGATACAACATATATATATATATAACTGATATCAACTGATATGATATAACGAAGCCACAATTGATTTACCCAACAAAATTTTGTCAACTGGTAGGATATTCCCACATACAGTAGACCCAGATATCGGGATTTTGGTGGTTGAAACATGCTAAAATCTCCAGCCATGTGCCCAGGCCTTTCTCTTGACCTCGGAGATGGGCCGTGTTTTTTTTTCATTGGGGCGGTCTTAATGTAAGATACATACCTATGATATATCCACGTGTGTATATTTTACATATATAATTATATATATATGGGTAAATTAATGTAAATTTTATTTTTTCACGAGCCTGAATTAAGGCCATTTGGTGATGATTTCCCTTATTAGCCATGATCTCAGTGAGGTCGCAGTGAGGTCGTTCTAATTTACCCATATATATATATATACATGTGGGAACCCAATGAAGAATATATCCAATACCACACCAAATTGGTTTGACTTCTCCAGGTGATCTGATATCCGGGTAAAGGATTTGCGAACAGCAAGGCTGGAATGCCATTGATCTTGGGGCACATAATGGGGATGTCAGACCTTGCTACAAAGTCAAAAACATACAAAATACACACGGTATTTAAAACAAAAAAAAAAACAACAGCAGCAACAACAACAAAAACATCACAAACATCCAACATGAACACCACCTTCCAACGCCCATTCTGTGGCTACAATGTTGATTTCAAGGGGCCTTTGGTTACAGTCGGGCAACGACATCCTGGTGAATCTGAAGCAGATTTCTGACTGGCGGAACCAAATTTCTGGACCCATGTGGGTATGGGGCAAAAGATCAACCCCGACACCCAAAGACTTGGTGCTGGACAATTTACAGTTGGTTTACCCAAAGCAATTTCGGGGTAACGGTCATATGGGGTAACCATGGTTTCGAGTGTGTTTTTTTCCGCTGAAACCAATCCATCAAACTCCTTGAACCCATCTTTGTGTGGCTGAAATCACTTGTATATACAGGAAATCCTCATTTTTCCCCACCTGCCAGGTGAGGGTTGTGAGATTTTATGTCAGTTGCCTCCTCCTGCCTCCTCCTGCCTCCTGCCTCGTCGTCCTCCTCCTCCTCCTCTCCTCCTCTCCTCCTCTCCTCCTCCTCTCCTCCTCCTCCTCCTCGTCGTCCTCCTCGTCCTCCTCGTCCTCCTCCTGCTCCACTGCGATCCATGTCAGTGTGCCCTGCCGGACCTCAACCACGACCATCCACGCCCAGTGTTCCCTGCCGGC
>Ga0126342_10017040_pt1 | contig 12596 bp, 13 predicted proteins | sample Cyp1metagenome_FD_92528 | JGI IMG/M metagenome (GOLD analysis project Ga0126342, IMG submission 92528) | Coral microbial communities from Lord Howe Island, Old Settlement Bay, Australia - Cyphastrea 1 metagenome | ecosystem: Host-associated > Invertebrates > Cnidaria > Coral ...
AATTGGTTTCCTCTATGTTCTGAATATTCTATCTGTTGATTTTGAATGGTATTTCATATCACCCCATACACAGAAACACCTACATATAATATAATATGTATATCTAAATAAACAAATATATATATATATATGTATGATATATGTTGATATTGGCTAGGACATGTGTGTTGCTGCCAAAGGAAATATGTTAGGTGAACAACACCACAACCGCAACAAAATTGCTTTGTTCAAAAACCAATGTTTTGCGATGAGGAAATTGATGCTTTCATCCTCTTTCAAAACCCTGCTCCTGGCTTCGCATTGTTCTTCGAGGAAGATGTACCCTCTCTTGCTTCCACTCCTGGTGGCCGTTGCTTTCCATTATGTTCTGAATATTCTATCTGTTGATTTTGAATGGTATTTCAAATAATGTATATATATATATTATATGCTGGTTCGGCTAGGACATGATGACATATATTTTCTCAACCCCCCGTCCTGCATCGTCACCAGTCTCAGCCATCCATTTCTGCAAAGCTTGCTGTAGGTTTGCATCACCTTCGGCCTCTCTCTTCTTGGTCCTAGCCTTTTGGGTTCGTTGGTTCTTTGCGTCCATGATTTTCCGTAGCTTCACCTCTTTTTTGTTCCATGGTTTGGGTTCCCACCTCTGAGCGTGCACCATGGCACACAGATGGCACAAGTGGGTTTGTTGCTTACATCCATGTGTGCTTGAAGTTGTGTATGCATGCATCTGTGCCTTTTTTGCTTCACTTTACGTGCATGCGCATTCAAAATGACGTATCCATGTCTATGTAAAAACTGTTTGTTGGCCTGTGGTAATTTATATCGTTCCGATCAGTTTGAGCCACCTAGCTGCGGTACATACCATGTTATGGCAGCCAGCAGAGCTGGCACGCCACTTACCCATGCAAGACTAGGTTGTGGCAGCCAGCGTGGCTAGCACACCATCAACCAACCCTGAACCTGACAACAAAGCAAAGCTGAACTACTTGTGGGCACGGCAAGTCTCAAACCGAAATCTTGGAACAACAATTCATCGAATATTCTATCTCTTGATTTTCGAAGGAATTCAAATTCATTCACTAATGAATTTCATGCTTTGCCAGCAGCACTCCTTTTCCCAAGCTTTTCCCAATCTGTTCCAATTTCAACTACAACACGTTTGTCGTGCGCAGATATGCATCTCATGCAGGTATGGTACTCATCCACTAGGATGTTTGGCTTCGTAGCCGAGGGCGAGCTCAACAACCATCCAAATCGTTTGACCCATGGAATCATTAAACACATGTTTTCAATCATGTTTTATATATGCACATGTGTATATACATATGTATATATTTTTATGTATATATATATATATACATGCCTATATGTGTATCTCTGTATATTTGTATATAGATCTAAATGCAGAAAACAGTATCACTCGATGTGGATGGCACACTTCGCCACATCACGGTAGTTTGAATTATTGAATTGAAGAAATGGTGGCCGATCAGGCTTCTTTCCATGCCTTTGTGACCCTTGCCAACTGTCCTTTGGCCAGTTTGTCGCTCTTGTTGGCAGCGACATGATCCTCCAAGATGAGCATCAAGACTTCCAGCAATGCTTTTTTAGGACTTCGATTTGGACCCCATGTTCTTCCGTAATGCTTGGAACCTGGGTAAGATCCACGCCATGTAGAACCACCCGGAAACACGCCCAAAGTTGCTCCTTCAGGCTTCATGACCAGGCCAGCCGCCTTTAACTCAATGTACTCCGGTCGACTTTCAGCCACTCTAATCTTGTGACCTGATGTTCCACCTGCATGGGCTTCTGGATCTTTGGGTTTTCCTTTGTCCACGGTGTCCTTCACATTCTCCTCCCCTTCGGACTCTGAATCTGAGAAGGCCCAATGCCACCCATCCAGGTCCTTGGGAATGAAGCCCTCCTTGATTTCAAACTCGAAATCAATTTCCTCCTGATTGTTACCTTCACCCTCATCATGGTCATCTTGATCTTCATTGCCTCCATCTTGAATAGCATCATGAATATCTTGCTGTCCTGTCGTGCCGGTTTGTGTGCAATATTCTATCTGTCGGTTTTGGTATGGTATATTTACTAGGCCCACTAGGCTATTTACACAAGAAAATAAGAACACACCTATACATAAATATTGCGTATCTGTATCTTTTGCACTGGCACTAAAACACTGGGGTTCCATGTACAGGTGTCTCCTGGAACATGATCAAGCTCTTTGGGGACTTCCTTCACCGGTTCAACTCCCTGCATCAGAGCAAGGCGAAAGACCTTGCCATCTCCAGCACGAAGTTTCAACTGAGACGGGTCTTCAGACATCTCCAAGTGGATCACGATACAGCTCTTGCTGATGAAATTGGCTCCTTTTTTCTGCACATTCATAACCTGGCTTTCACGGTCTTTGTTCAAGATAATTCGCCAGCTACCTGCATGTTGCACCCATGCCTGCATCAGGGATGAACTAGGTGCCACATATATGTGGGTTGCACCTGCCTCGATACATTTCAATATTCGTGTTGATGCATGATGAGGCACAATACAAGTATATAAGTATATGTATATATACATATGCACTATAGAAAAATGTCAAGATGTTTTGATATAAAACCAAGCACATCTTGGAGCTGCGTTGAAACATCAAACCTGGCCTTGTACTTTTCTTCAGCTTTCTTGGATAATTCCGGTTTTCCCGTGGTCTCCAAGCGTTTTTGTCGTTTGCTTTCCCATTCATCTTGCTCACGTCGCCAAATGGAAATTGTTCGGTCCACCGGAATTTTGAACCAACCTGGTAAAGGAATCGGCTGGCTGTCACTGGCTGCAGATCCATCTTCCAGCACACACCAGTGTGTCACACTTTCACCTGTCATGCATATGCACAAACTTGTCCATGACATGCATTCAAAGACATCGTCAACTATCGAAAGTTCTTACTTGACTATATACTTTTGAACATACAGTAGCTGACAGATTCTTTGTGATTTTTGTAGCACATGCATGCAACAGTTCAGTTGTTTTTTGTGATTGTTTGCCCTTTCCCACCGGGAAGTACACATTGCTGCGCTGCTTTCACGAGCTTCTTCTCCTCAGAATCTCCCGTTTCAGGTAGGCTTTGTAAGGAAAGTAGTTCCCTCATGCACCCGGCTGTTCGTTTTAGAACCTCCTCCACCTTCGACCTGTCTCCATCGAAGCGCCATTGACATAGGTCCTCGGAGCTCACTAATCCACGGCTGAGCCAAGCAAACATGATCATCTTCCCTCCTTGGTAGTTCTTGAGGGCTGTGAGGGCATAGGCGTCAGATCTGATGCTTGATTCGAAATTGGTCCTCAGTTTTGAATTCTCAGGCAGAATATTCTATCTGTAGATTTTGGAGAATTTGGTAAAGGAAACTATCCAAAAAAAAGCTGCCAAAATTCCATTTCACTTGTAAGTGTATCTCACCATAGGTGTATATATATATACCTGGTTAAAAATACATACATATATACGTACATAATATATACAGCTATATATATATATTATACGAATGTAGCTCAAAAGAACTAAGTGTCGAGTACCGGACTGACCCGTCCACCGCCAAGTCCAGCTGACCTAGAGCTTGTCTGAGCTCGAGGTAACGCCCTTGTGAAGATGCGACCTTTTGGTAGGACTGCCGTAGTAAGTGGTACCATTGGTGGAACCCGTCGTTCGGTGCTCCACTTGCTCCCCATCCAGGAGAGACCTTCACCAGGTCCTTTGTAGAACCATGGATGATAATGGCATGGTTTTCAATCTGCCACCTTTGGCGTAGATGTTCGAAGGCCTCGCATGAGTGCACGGTTGCCTTGTCACAAAGCACCAAAGCTTTGCCGTCTGCCAGAGTCAATTTGTGTTTCATCCTTTTCACTCTCACCTGCACAGACAACCATTCTAGAAAATGAAGCATCGTACAGGAACTCCACATGTGTGTTCGGCTGTCCTGGTTGTGGATGTGAAGAACTCCCTCTAATTCTTCATTGAGCTTTTGCACAACATGATCGGGAGCCGTGCCATCTCTGATGGTTATCCAAGCAGATGCCAGGTCACCATCTGCCCAGCTCAGCGTTGTCGTTGTTCGAGGAAAACGCCAGTTTTCAACTGGACTGATGTTTGCTTGGGCATTCAAAACCACGGGTTTCACAATGTACCCTGGTTCTTCCCAATCATCTTCCTCGAGCAGCAGAGCTTGACGAATCGATTTCATCATTTTTTGTACTGATGGTTTTTGGCGTGATGGATGCTCACCTTCCTTTTCGAATGGCTTGTGCCAGACACGTTTGGAATGATTGTAGTTTGTCGTCCAAACTTGATCAAAATTGCACACCAACTGCTTGCACACGTTGTGTGTCTCGCTGCATCTTTCTACAAAAGTACGTACTGCAGCAACCTGTGGGTGCTCGTAGTCCAAGTGCTTGCCAGGAGCACCATTCGTATGACTCCTCAAGCCAACACGATTGAATAATCTGTGAGTAGCAAGCCTTGCATGCTGGTTTGCGACGAACACAACCATATTCACACATATATCTCCCACATTTCATGTTGACAAACATTTGAACACTGATGCATGTGTATACAGGCACTTGGTGTGCTAGCAATGCGAGCCAGCAATGCTGGCATGCCACAGTTTTAGGGGTGTACATCTCCCAGCTGGAATATTCTATCTGTTGTTTTTGGCCATTTCCAAGAAAGGAAATTAAACTGAAAATTGCAAAAGCCGTTGCAACCTAGAGACTTCAATGCCGTTGATGTGTCTTCGATTTTCACAATCTTCAACTCTGCCAGCGTTTCCTTCAAAGCATCCATTGCCTTGGCAGATGCCTCTTTTTGGACCTCTTCACCTGCTACGTTTGGATCTTGCTCATCTAATTCCTGTAAGGCTTTGGCCCCTGCTGACGATGCCAAGTCCTCTCGAAGTTGCTTGATATTCTTGTTCCAAACGTTGATGAGGTCATGAAGAAGATTCTGGCCAAACAATGAGTCATTCTCTTCACCCAGCAACTGCCTACCCAGGATAATCTTTTCAAATGCCACTGCCAAAGGGGCTGGTATGGAGTGAGTGACGCCATCATCTTGAAATCTGCCCTGGTGCCATTTCCCTGCCTCAGGAAGGAGCAGTGATGCTTGGGACATGCAAACACGTATATAAATATGTACATGTTTACCTGCATATGCACAAATCAACAATAGTATTTGGATTTGGCACATGCATATTTGCACTATATACATAAGAAAATTGAAAACGTTTCTCATGCAGATGCTAGGTACCGAAACGCCCAAAACTTCCAGCAACGCGTTTGGAACTTCATGCACCTTTTTGGCCAATTTCGGGCAATGTTTGACAAACTCGTCCCATTTGTATTTTTCTCGGCTGCCCAACCATTTGGCTTGGGATAAACAGCCCTGGTAGCCACCCTTCATCTTTCCATTCTTCAACATCCAGGATTCCACATGTTTGACAGTGCCAAGTTGTTTCAGTCGCTCGTATTCCTGAATAATTTGCATCTTTTGCCAAACAGTAAGAGATGTTGCTTTCCCCTGCCGATCAGCTTTCGATAGGTCAACAGCTTTTGAACCCTTTGGTCGTCCTCTACCTCTCTTGATCTTCTGTCCTTGAGAAGCATGAGCAAGGATCCGGTCAACCTGTTGCGACGGCATTGAGCCACTGGGATCTGACTGCTTTCCCTTGATCCTTTTCATAGGAGGCTGAGGTACATGGGGTAGATGCTTGTTTTCCACACTGTCAGCAGCCCTCTTGCGTTTTTCCTGCTGTGTTTTGCTTACCTTGGGTGCTGGTTGTTCATCTAGATCTTGAGCAAATGCCACCTGTGATGATCGTTTCTCACCCTTTGAAACTGATGCGTCCTGCTTCGTGTGCTTTGTTTTCTTGATGGACCCCCACCCAGCTCCATTGACCAAAGACGCCAGAAGGTTGACTTGCGCTGTAGTTGATGCAAAGCTGTTGCCTGGTCAAGGAGAATAATGCACTGTATAAGCGCTTTCGTATTGTATGTACAACACACACACACATATATATATATGTATATGAGCTTAACAGATGCTTGGTGCAGATTGCATATGCAATATTCTATCTCTTGAATTCTGTTGGTGCAGTAGCATGGTTCTTGCTAGTTTCTGTTAGCAGCCCAGCCCCTCCTTCCCATTTCCGTCCTGCAAGATCTTGAGCTTGCACCTGATTCTTCATGAGATCGTCGACGGCAGATCCGTTGGGGAACGCAGACTCAAAAAGACCCTGGCAAATCCACAATTCCTTTGCCGTCAGGCATCTCCCAAGGAAAGAAGAATATATGTGATGCGTGGGTCTGATGCAGGTGGCGATATGCTCTGCTGCCTCCGGCTTTCTGTTTTTCCCCGATGATGTATCCATAAAGACATCTGGCACCACTGAGAAATCACCACTCTTGAGTTTATATTCAGCAATGGCTTGATCCAGTTTCTTCTGTTGGCTTTCGTTCTTCAAACGCTGCTTGGGTAGACTCAAGTCAAAGACTTTGGAATAATCAAGCAATGCTGTTCCAGACATGCTATCAATCGTTTTTTTCATCCTGTTTTGAAAGGTATGTTGGTCAGAGTCTCCCATCAGGTCTGCCACACCCCAAATACGGGTTCTGCGCTGCCGCAGTAGGAAGGATGAGGCATCAAGTTTTTGCCACGCGAAGATGTAGCCCAACTCAGCCAAATCTTCAGCTACAACCTTCCAGGGCCATTGATTAGCAATATTCTATCTGTTGGTAACCGATGTAAAATTGAAAGAACCAGTATTGCATACAAATCAAATTAAGAGTATGTAAGAAGATTTTTCAAACGAGTATATATATATATAGTTATGTAAAGATATGTCGATAAATACTTATTTGCCACAACACACCTGTATACAGCATCTCTCTTTCAATATGAATTCCAGTGATGTAACCCCAATGCCCAATGCCCCCAATATGTCCAGCACCCAATCACAAATCAAAATTGGTCCATAAATCAAGTCCAACCCAAACAAGTTTGGTTGAACTTGGTTTTTACCCTTAAAATATGCTCAAATTACGCTGTTCTTATAGTGACCATACATATATATATATATACATGTCAGGAGTTTTCAAAAACCAGGTCCTCCACTCGAGGTCGTTGAGGTTCGCCGTTTTCATCTTTGACTGAATCAGCTACCCCTTTGGTGTTCTCGAAGAAAGCTATTGCAGGGCATGTGACTTGTACTGCCTGCTTAAAGCCATATCGGTACGTGTGGCCGGAACAACCTTGATGATCAGAGTAGCAACTAGCCCACTTTGGCATGTTGGAATTCTCATAGCTTATTCCCTTGCACGATGGACCACTGAAGAACACGTCACAGGTCACAACTGTGGAGTGTTTCTTGTTGCACGTGTAACACCAAGCATCTTTTTGGTCCATCACTGCAACATCATCGAACAAGCAGAATGAATGCTCTTCCCCTGGAATCGTGTGGGCACGCTTGATGAATTCACGTTTGAACTCCTCTATCTCAATGCTTAGCACATGCCGCACATCCACATGTACCTTGGCCGATGGTAGGGTTGAATATTCTATCTGTGCTTTTTTGATAGTCCTGTGAAAGGGCATTTGTAAAGAAAATTGCCTAACAAGTTTTGGTGGTATCTTTACTGTTTACATTTATGCATATTTCGTACATAAATAAATAAATAAATAAATGTATATATATATATACACATACACACTGTCATTCTCTGCAAACTAGATGCATTGAAGTGCCGAGCAAGGGCTTTGAATGTCGCCTTCATCACAGACACTGCAATATCCGTGCCGGAGCACGCAGTTCCCACCTTGATTGTGCAGTTGTCCAAACCGACCATTGTTTTCCCAAGTCGTTCTAGATCTTCGGCACTCAGAAGAGACATAAAGTACCCACAGGTTTCCTCCAGGTTCAATCCAGGCAATGGGATCGCATCTCTTGAGACCAACCTCTTCAAAGGAATTTTGAAAGTCATGTGGTGAACCTTCCCCATGATTGTCAATGGCTTCTCAAATTTTTCTAGTCCAACAAACTTCCATATATACAACGGCTTCTTGTCTTGTAGCAATCTAGCTCGCCACAAGTCCCTGACTTCCCGTGAAGCATGTTGGAAGGACTCTTCCCGTCGCAGAGCTGCAAATGTAGTGATACGTTCCTGTTGTGTGACTTCAGCTGTCCCATATACACACTGTGATGTTGGCGAGGCAAGGTGCACAGTTCCCATGACACTTTTGTTTGATCGAATCATGACAACATCTTTGGGTGTCTGGATATCGCTCAAAATTCTGTCCAAATCAGTACCTGATACTCGAATCACAATCGCATTTGCATCAGAATCAGAAGCACAGTTTCCCATATTTTCATCATCATCATCATCAGCTGTTTCAATGGGAGCATGGTGTGCCGTTTCTGCTGCTGCTGCTGCTGGTGCCTCTCGATCCTCCACAGAGTCATCAACTGATGTCAAAGCTTCAGCTTTGCTGTTGTCTTTCTGGGTGCTGCTTGGTGAAGAAGATTTAGGTGTAGGTGCCTTGCTGTCCGGAACAGAGTTTGAATCTTCTTGTTCACCTTCTTCTTCATTTTCTCCTGAATCTGTTTCTGATTCGCTGGTCCTACTCTGTGGCTGGAAGTTTCTGATTCGATCGTCCAGTGACTTAACCTTGCTGTACTCGGAAGATTCTGTGGCTAAGTCTGGCTGCCAGTCTGGCTCTAGCTTTACTGATTGCTCGAAGTCGTCATCAGATAGACTTAGTGTTCTTCGTGGAGGCCCCCCACCATCTTCAATTGAGGCGTCCAACATGTCTTCGAAGTCGGTTTGTGCTTGCTCTGATGGTGCTTCTGATGGTGGGGGTAGTGGATGTAATGCTTCCTGTTGTGCTGGAACTGCTGTTTGCTCTTGTACTTCTGCCTCTGGACTTGTTGCTTGCTGTGATGGAACTGCTGCTTGCTCTTGTGCTTCTGCCTCTGGACGTGCTGCTTGCTGTGATGGAACTGCTGCTTGCTCTTGTGCTTCTACCTCTGGACGTGCTGCTTGCTGTGATGGATCTGCTGCTTCCTCTTGTGCTTCTGCCTCTGGACGTGCTGCTTGCTGTGATGGAACTGCTGCTTGCTCTTGTGCTTCTGCCTCTGGAAGTGCTGCTTGCTGTGATGGAACTGCTGCTTCCTCTTGTGCTTCTGCCTCTGGAAGTGCTGCTTGCTGTGATGGAATTGCTTGCTCTTGTACTTCTGCCTCTGGACTTGTTGCTTGCTGTGATGGAACTGCTGCTTGCTCTTGTGCTTCTACCTCTGGATGTGCTGCTTGCTGTGATGGATCTGCTGTTTGCTCTTGTGCTCCTGCTTCTGGACTTGTTGCTTGCTTCACTGCTTCTTTGGGTTGTCCTTGGGGCGCAGGTGGTGGTTGCTCTGCAATTGATGTCGGCTCGGGCTGTGCTTGTGTCGGATCTGTTGTTTCTGTTTGCTCCGGTGCTTCATCTGCTGGCAGGTGTGTTGAATCTGTTCCTGATGAGAGCTGCAATGTTTCTGATGGTGCGCTGGAATTTGGTAGTGACAATGTTTTGTCTTGCACTGGGCCGGAGAGCACAATGACGTTCTTGTCTGTCACTTCTACCTTTGATTCCTTGTGGATTCCATCTTCTTTTGACATGAGAAAGTTGAAGTGTCCATACTCTTGGCCAGTTTCAGGGTTGGCTTGGTATCGGAAATAGACATGGATTTGGTACTCCGAACCTCCTTGGCCTCCATAAACTGCATCTTTGGCGGGACACGTGCCCATGTTTGCCAGGTAGATCTCACAGGCCTCGCAGGAAAGTCTTATATAGATAAATAAATATATATATATGGTAATTTTCTGGATATGTGATACATATGTACATATACAAATACATATGTATACAGGCACTTGGTGTGCTAGCAATGCTGGCATACCATTGGTTTTGATTGGCGAGCCAGCAATGCTGGCATGCCACAGTTTTAGGGGTGTACATCTCCCAGCTGGAATATTCTATCTGTTGTTTTTGACCATTTCCAAGAAAGGAAATTAAACTGAAAATTGCAAAAACAGTTGCAACCTAGAGACTTCAATGCCGTTGATGTGTCTTTGATTTCCAAGAAAGGTTTCAACCAAGAATCATAAGGAAACGTTTTCAGCGCCAATGAGTATCGAATCTGTATATTTTTTTGGCGAAACAAGACACACATACAGACAGTCTAAGCACAACATGCATGAAAAACATGAAAACAGTGCATAACTTATATATTCCAATGCCTGGTCAGAGATAGTACAGCGCACATCGAGCTGCAAAGCTTTGGAAATCCATGGGAGGTGTTCCACTGTAGCGCAGCCTGTGGCCATGACTTCTTCAATCTTGCTGGCTTCCACACCAAGGTCAGCGGCAGTGCGCATGACTTTTGTCATCAATGCTCGTGCTCTGTCCTCTTCACTCTTGACTAGTCTTGTGTTAGTTGCATAACCGCTGTCTTTACGTGGTACACCAATCCATGTTGAAAAGTCCAGGCTGGCCAAGACACAGTGCCAGAAACACAGCCCGTCAGCTGGCACAACATGTTCTTCGAAGCTCTGCTCGGTGGACGGTGAGATCTGCATTTTACCAGCTAGCTTTTGCTTCAAAGTCTTCCGAAGTAGTGCTGATACAATGTCATTCATGTCAGAGGTACAGTTTTTCCCAATGGAATCGAAGTCGACAACACGATATTTCTCATCCTTTTTCCTACCCGATTGTGATTTGGACCCACTGCACAGATGGCGTGTTTCCTCGCCATCCTTTGGCATTGATATGTCCCAAACACTTGGGTCTGATCCTCCAAACATGACAACTAGCACCTGCAATTCGAACGGTGACTTCAGAGCACGTAACAATGGCATAAACTGGTCGACCGGACTGTCGGGCTCACTGGCCCAAACTGCAATGCCCATTGGTTTGACTTCCAAATCCTCCCACCTGTTTTGAAGATTTGGGCTTTGTGTGCATTTCTCAAAGTCAGTGCATATCACGACGTCGGTCACAGTTTTCCCATCACCAGCTAGCAGGCCACATAATTTTCCACCAAGATCATTGCGTCCCCACGACATGAGGTTTGAGAAAATCCCCTTGTATATGAATACCTGGCTTGGTGGCAACTCAACTGATGCATGCTTCTCAAACAGAGTGTGTGTCACATCGACTAGTTTCATGTCCTTCTTTTCAGAAGCTTCTTGTTTTTTCATGTTGTCCACTGTCTCCTCCAAGGTCTTCTTACTCTTTTCGGAGATCTTTGCCAGTGCTTTTTCGGTCACTACGCATGACTTGCCTGCTTTTTCAGCTGAATGCAACGATGTCGCAAGAACACCAGCCTGGGGCTGAACACATAGATGTATATTGTAATATTCTATCTGATGGTTATCCTCCACCAGCCAAAAGAAACTTATATACTTTTTGAGAGTTGTCATATTTGAAAATCTATCCCCACATCCCAGCCCTTTGTTACAATATTCTATCTGTTGATTTTCATCCCCCATACAAAAGAAAATTATATACCGTTTGTTGAGGGTTGCCGTATTTGAAAATCCATCCCCACATCCCAGCCTCGGAACTGTACCCCATGTTCCGTAGCCAGTTTGCAGCATCTTTGATCTCTGGAAACAACTTGGTCATGGATTCTTCGGGCCCACCCAACTCGGCTCTAAAGTGCCCTGACGACTCATCATAGCTCAAAGCTAGCTTGTCTTTATTGATCAATTCGGGAGTTTCCTTCAGAGCAGCTAGCATCATGCCAGCTTCAATCACTGGAACCTCTCGGTAGGCAAGCTTGTGAATCAACTTTGAGCGCTGAACAGCCAACGCCTTGCCAGGACACAAAGCATCCGTTCCAAAGCTATTCTTGATGAAATCTTTCCTCTCTGCAGGATTCCTACCAATTGCATCATACCGAGACATCAGCTTCTTACCCTCCGTAAGATAGCACTTGGCTGCTGCCAATGTCTGGGCTTTGCCCCCATAGTAGGAGTACTCCAGCTTGCGTCTATTCGACTCCAAAACTGCATAGCAATGCAGTTTGAACTCTTCCACATTAGAACCAGCTGCCATGGCCACCAAATCAAACGTGCAGTGGCTGTAATCCGTTTGACACATATACCAAACCACACCTATTTTATAAACCTTGTTGCGCACATTGGTTTCAGGCCATGTGCCCCGAATGAAATACAAAATGGTGATCTTGTGTTGTATCTGTATATATATATAAATATAATCTGTCTGGTAAGTGCTTGCGTCCAAACAGCAACCCAACAGCGCAACACAACCATATTTGTATATTGCATGGTTTCGGTTTCGCCACTCACCATGCTCTGATCCAGATGCATGCAGTCAAATCAATCCAATCAATCCGGCTACACATGTGAAATTGAACGAAAAATCCGTAAAACACTGCATATATGCAGACAAATCAACAGATAGAATATTCCCAACAACATCAAACCAACACTGCAATATAAATCTTTGAGACAGCATGTCCAAACCTGTTATCGAATTTGCACGAAACCCTATATAT
>Ga0126342_10017041_pt1 | contig 12596 bp, 7 predicted proteins | sample Cyp1metagenome_FD_92528 | JGI IMG/M metagenome (GOLD analysis project Ga0126342, IMG submission 92528) | Coral microbial communities from Lord Howe Island, Old Settlement Bay, Australia - Cyphastrea 1 metagenome | ecosystem: Host-associated > Invertebrates > Cnidaria > Coral ...
AGTTGTTCGCTTGCTTGTTGAGGCTGGTGTTGATACAGACAAAGCCAGAACTGATATTGGAGCAACTCCTCTGTTCATTGCAGCTCAGAGTGGCCACTTGGAAATTGTTCACTTGCTTTTTGGGGCTGGTGTTGATACAGACAAAGCCAGAACTGATACTGGAGCAACTCCTCTGTACATTGCAGCTCAGAACGGCCACTTGGAAGTTGCTCGCTTGCTTGTTGAGGCTGGTGTTGATACAGACAAAGCCAGAACTGATACTGGAGCAACTCCTCTGTACATTGCAGCTCAGAATGCCCACTTGGAAGTTGTTCGCTTGCTCGTTGAGGCTGGTGCTGACAGAAACCAGGCAAAAAGCACTGAGGGCGCAACACCCTTGTTCATTGCAGCTCAGAACGGCCACTTGGAAGTTGTTCGCTTGCTTGTTGAAGCTGGTGCTGACAGGAACAAGTCCAGAAGCACTGATGGCGCATCACCATTATACATTGCAGCTCAGAATGGTCGTTCGGATGTTTATGATTTGCTCGTGGAGGCTGTGCTTCTGAAGTTGCTGAGGTGTTTTCACTGAGGATAGGCGACAAATCCGTGAACTGCACTGTGCTCTGGTGGGCTGGACCATCTAGACCTGAAAGATCATTTTTTAGTCATCCATTTGATGGATAGCAAATGCAGTATGCGTTGTTTTAATGTGGCAATGAGTATTTTTCCTCGGCGTTGACCGACCTTCTTCGGGGTGTAGTTCCATAGTGTTGGCCCAATGATGGTCCATCGGAAGTCCCTTGAAATTTCCTTCCAGTCAGACTTAGCAGAATTAGATATACCCTCTGGTAATGACTAACATAGCTATTAAACATATCCCATTTTTAGATATGTTTAGTTGATTTACCATGATTTACCTATTAAACATAGTGATTTTCCAGTTCGCTATGTTAGTTTACCAGACAGTAATTAGCATACATTGCATAAATCAATGCAAAACTCACCATGTCCAGATCTTAATGTCGATTCATTGCCTTGGAAACCGATGGTTTTACATGTGAATTCCTACTGGACATGGCGCAAGTGTATGCAACAGTAGTAACTGCTTTTTGTTTTCATGTTAAATTGACGGGGTGTATAACAATATATCATTGGGAAGCTGGTGATTGGAACCCAGGAAATCCCGAGATCGATTTTGTGTAGTCATTGTTTTTCATTTCCAGATCGTTTCCATAATTTCATCCCCCGTTCATAGAACAAACACCCCCCAGAAGGCATGTAGATATATGATATGAAACTACATATTTACATATTTTCTGGTTGGTGGTTTGGAACCTGAATTTGATTTTTCCATACATTGGGACTAGTACAGTAATCCCGACTGACTTTCACTCCATCATTTTTCAGAGGGCTAGGTCAACCACCAACCAGATTATTATTAACCATATAATAACCATATAATAACCATATAATAACCATATAATAACCATATAATAACCATATAATAACCATATAATAGCTATCATTAACCATATGACCGGGTGTTTTTCATAGGGCAATGGGATGGTCCAAAAAGATGCGGCAGGACCTGAAGGCAGAGAACATTTTGTTCGTCGAGCGCGGGGCAGGTATTGTGAGCTACTTTCCGCGCGAGGAGAGCGCGTTTCGATGGCGAGAGATGTGGTGATTTTTACCAGTAGATTTGGGGCTACCATAGATTTTCCTGTCTATGTCTATCGTTTTAAGTGTGGATTGCATGTCACCTATTTATTAGGGGAACATGTTTTGTAGTTTTACACTGATATGGCGTTGTCTGAAAATATGGCACGCCCAATTAAATCCATCATGATTTTTCTTGTCATTCATAGCAATGTCTTGGGATGTATAGTCCATTTTCAGACAAACCCAAATTTGATCTTATGTTGGTGACGTATCCCGTGATCACAATTACTATTCCCTTGAATTCCCTTGATATATATATATATATATTATATATATATATACATCAATGTATATGTATATATAAATCAATATATACATATATATATATATATTGATATCATTTGTTTTATATCATGAATACCAACAAATATTATAACATTATATAATATTATATAATATCAGGAAATATACCAATATACCCATTAAAACCAACCATTAATAGTGATATTATCATATTTAATGGTTGATTTGTATACCCCATATTTGGACAAGTTGCGTTTTTTTTTACTGACTCTTCCCCAAGTTTGGCTTAAGAACATGGAGCTATAGCTGCGCCACCAACAAAGCAAACCACTTAAGCCCATGATGGGCAAATGGGTACGTTCTGGCTAGTTTGTGGGAACACATTGGGAAAGTCAGGGAAAATAATGGGCTATCTATGTAACCGATAATCTATTTAAAAAATTGTGTTCGTATTCGGCTTTTTGTATCTTCTCCCGACTCCAAGGCGCTACTTGGTGACGCTTCACCAGGGGATGCTTCACCACATCTCCATATCAGACATGGATGGGCCCCCCCAGTTACAAGTTGGTTTATAAACCATAACCCCCATTGACTATAGTTATATCTACCAATATCTACCATAAACCATAGAATTCAGCCACCTATAAGGCAACTGAACGCTATCTTGGCGGCCCCATCCTGTGAATGTGCTTCTTTTCTTTCAGAGAACCAGGTCCAACACGTCCACAGCTCGAACTGTGAAGGACTTCTGGGAAGCTTCCACGGGGAACAACGCGCGAGGTCATCCCTACTATAGGCGGCGAAGGGCGATGCAAAGGCAACCGTGTGACATTTTCTTGTGGCTATGTATGATTGATGATGTGTGCGTTATTCTTGGACCTTGGACCTTTTTTCTAAATATGAACGTATGCAAAAAAAGCGTTTGCAAGTAGACACTAGGATTTTACCATGGGTTTCAGAAGCAATTTCAGATGGAATCCGATCCTCCTGTTAAAAACACCCCCAAGAAACTTTGTAAAAATAGGGGAAATCCCAGAAGTTAATAGGGTGCTTTCACCATGGACAGAAGCGCGGAAAGTTTTAGGGGCCCAAAAAGATGCCGATCATAATCCATCAATATCCATCATGGGATTTACTGGATTTATTCTTATAGAATGGAAACTGGATTTACTACTGTTATTAATACATATTAATACTATGATCATGGTTATACAACCCATCATAAATCCCAGGCTGGGGCCAGCCTGGGTTAGAGTGCCAGGGTCATAATGTTGGGATGTGAATGGAATATTTCCTGGGACTACAATGGAACATCCTCAGATCCTTAAAGGTGTGATGTTTTTTAGTAGTTCGATGTTCCAATTTTTCCCCATCAGCTCCAGCTTTCGAACTTTTCGATGCTTGGTATGGATCCAGGCCTACCAGGGCCGACATTAAGCTGATTGACTTCGGGCCGCTCGGATCATGGAGTGATCTACGCTCTGAAAATCGGGGGGTCCTAAGTCATGGGGGTACCCCCAGTTATCCAAGTCATTGGACCACTGAGAATTGACACTTTTTGTGACTTGGGGTAGCCCTATTTTAGGAAACCTCCAATTTTTCACATAGCTTTTGAACACCACCATGATTCACAGCTATTGCATCATCTATAAATGGGCCATGTTCATCCATCAATGTGTGACATATTGTAGGCTGATGCTTTCAGCCATATCATCTATGTCGAACATGTTCCAGCCAACTGGGATCTGGGATCTGGGACGGTCCTACCATATTTGAAGATGTTTCAAGGGGGTGGCTCACCCACCAACCATTTAAGTTGCTATGACTCATGCTATTTCCTATCCCTATTTGGATGATGATCAGACACTCTGTTTTGTGAAGGGTTGAAACCAATAGATCATGCCGAAAAAAGTTGTAATAGCTGAGGGATTAAAGCATGACCTATCTTTATCGTCCTTTATCCAGTCATGAATGTTGATGAATAGGCGTTCCATGATTCTTCCATCAGGGTGTATGTGATTGAAGTATGTATGTTTAAACATCAAGTCTATTTTTCTCATTTATACAATTGCACTTTACGGATCCACAGCTATATATTTTTATTTGGCAATATGTTTAACTCACAAGTAGAAATTCCTGCAAGACTTGAAAGCCACCCTGCATCCTGCATGAACCACTCACCAGCGTGTTGAGGAATGCCACTTTCGCGAATGAGCACCATAGTTCCATCATCAACACCAGACAGTTTCTTGGTTTGATCAGGGACTGAGATACTGTGGGGTTGCTGTGGTGATGCCTGTAAAATCCCTGTTGCCAGCGGTGGCGACCTCTAGATAAAACGAGAGTTGATTGAATATGAATCCAACATGTAGCAGAATTTTGTGCAGTGGTACATAGTGCTAAACTGCACATCATCAAAATGCAAATCTCATCACAAGGTGAAAATAATCACATCTACCCTTTGTAGACGTATTGCCAGGAAGTTATATTGCTGATACCAACTGATACTAGTCATTCACAAAAAGGTGGACACGTCATAGGGCTTAGAAAAACTGGGTCAATGCTGGATGATCTTCACTGATTTTCACTGACCTATATTGTTTTGATGGGCATCTCAGATTGGACATGATATTTCATCATTTCCAGCAAGAATAGAGACTAAATCCGATTATCAGTGAATGAAACACATGCAAAGTGCGAGAATTAACTCACTAATACATCATTAATCCATATTAATCCATTCTAAATCCACATTGATCCATCCATATTAATCCATTATTAATCCATTAATAGTCCATATGAATTAATCCATTATTAATCCACATTAACCCATATTAGTCCCTATTTATCCACATTAGTCCATATGAATCATTAACCATCTCATACGTTTACCACAATGTAGCGTGACATCTGAGGTACCGAGGACCTGAGGTCGTTATGGAACTGGGCTGGGATCACAAATCTGATGCTTGGCGCTTGGAAAAACGAACGCAGGATATATGATTTGTATTTCATAGGATTTGAATGGATTTGATATATGATTATATAAATTATATATGATTGATATGGATATATATGAGATATATATAATTTGATATGTATATATTATATATGATATATGGATATATATGGTTCATATGATATGTAACAAGGTTCATCGGATTTGATATGTGATTATATATGATTGATATGGATGTGTATATATATATATACATATGATTTGTATGTGTCGTTTAAAATCAGGTTCATCTGAATAAGCTCATGATAAATTCGCAATTAATATGGAAATGGATATGAACAACAGCAGATTAATTTCATTCATGGATATATTCCATTCACTATTATCCTACTAATACATTGAATAGATCCTATGAAGAAAAAGGATAATGCAAGATACATGAATACATGCCGTATACTCTAGTGAATATACCCTCTGGTTATTCAACATAGCCATGGTATAGATGGTCCATAGAAGTAGATTCGTTTACCGAACTTAATAGCATGGTGATGTTCCATGGCGAACTGTTAGTCATAACCAGATGGTATATAGGACCCATCAATATCCCATATTAAATCCCATGAGTTATACCCATAAATTAGTCGGTTTATGTTGGTTTTATATCCCACATTTTATGAGTTATATCCATTTCTGAAACCTGCCAATTGTGGCTTTGTCTTCTGAAAAAAACGGGGAAATTTTTCATGAAAATCCACCGGTTCTGGGGAGATGGTGGAGGGAGCTTGTGCCACTGCTAGTGAGACTAGGGACATTGAGGGACGTTGGAAAGAAATGAGATGATTTTACAATATATGGATATATATTATAATATATGGTTCGTGGTTTGGAACATGGTTTTTATTATCTTTCCATATATTGGGAACAATAATCCCATTTGACTAACTTATATTTTTCAGAGGGGTAGGTCAACCACCGTTACGAGATATCACTGCATGGTTTGTTTCGGTTTTCACTACACATGTTGGATGTTCATCTCTGTCCATTTGGAGTTTTCTGGAAGTGTTCGAATCATCTTTTTCAACTATTCTGAACTATGGAAAATCACCATTTTCAATGGGGATTCATCCACTATAAATCACCATTTTTGGGACGTAATATCTCAGCTATCTCCTGGTGACTCAAAGTAAAGCAGAGATAGCGATCACTCCGAACGGAGTCCCTTAAGCCGCTGTAGGACATTTGGAGCATCGGCTGCATCCTCATGGAACTGTACACAGGCCCGGGGCGTAGCGTAGCCGTTGTGGGCGGAGAGCTTCTTTCCGACTTTTATGTCTTCCAGAGGTGTTTTTTTTTGATACCTTTTATGTCAAGCCACTTACTGTAGTTAAAATGTCATCAGCCTGTCAAAAAAAATGAATATATATATATATATATATATATATATGTACATATATACAATATGCAATAGTACGATATAGTACGTATATATATATATATTATTATTATACATAATGTATTATCATAATCTGTTGAATATAAGAAATACATCACTTTTTTCACTCTCTGTTCTACGCTCGCACTTAGCGGCACCTGCGGGAAGCCGGGGTCCTCGTGCCAGGAGAATTGTTGTTCGGCACACATGACAATTTGGAGCACCTGGCACTGATGGTCACTTGGACTATCATCATCATCCCAGTAGAGACTCAGGGCGGGGACCTCGCCGAATCAAGGTGTATCCGGGCTTGACATTAAGTAGGGGCAACTACTTCAGGTCATGACATAATTTACCAACCCTAAATCCACCGGTCAGACAGCATGCTTTCTATAGTATTTCCATGGCCATGTCATCGCTATACCCCATTTTCGGACACCCCATCTACCCTCTGGTAAACTAACATAACTATGGAAAATCACCATTTTTAATGGGAAAATTCTCTATAAATGGTGATTTTCCATTGTTATGTTAAATTACCAGAGGGTATCATATCAAGTCGGTTGGTTGTATTCTCAGTATATCCCCTTAATTTTGTCCCACTAGAAATCCCAGTGGTAATTTATCCCAGTGGCAGCATAGTTTATCCAGCATATTGTTGGTCCTTTTCAGATCCAAATATCTGTTGGTTACCCTCTGGTTATTTAACATAGACATAGCCATGGAAAATGGCCCATTTATAGATGGTTTACCTATAAAAAATGGTGATTTTCCATGGCGAACTGTTAAATAACCAGATGGTATATAGGACCCATCAATATCCCATATTAAATCCCATGAGTTATACCCATAAATTGGTCGGTTTATGTTGGTTTTATATCCCACATTGTTGTTGTTTAATTCACATATTGTTCTACAGAGTTTGAACATGTTTTGGGTTATTGAAACAAATAGAACATTATTTCCACGATGTTAGAGATGATATGTTACTCATTCCAGATGTTCAATTGTTCTATCTGTCTGGAGGGTTGCCTGTGAAACAGCATATTCTAACGTTTTATGGGATTGTTTCTATCATATTACCCAGTTTGAATCAGTGTAATATTAGAATTCCAACATATCCTGATCGATTCTATCATAAAACCTAGTTAGAATATCCCATATGGATTAACAATATGGAGGGTTGCCTGTAAACCTAGTTTTTGGGATTCGAATATTTTCGCATGAATTATTTATGAAAAATCAAATGAAAATCATCTGAAGCCAGCAAATTTCTTCCACAGCTGATGAAATTCGTGAATTTTCGAGGAGAAGATCCTGCGCGCCAGACTGCCCCAAGACATGTCCCTGGGATGCGTCACGAGGATAGGGATGTCATTGGGGCTGCCCAAAGATTCCCTATATCAATTGGGGATGCAAAAATCACCTGTTATAGTATACTATATTAGGATATATTAGGATCCATATGTTGGTGAATTATAGTTTCTCAAGATGGTGTGATGCTGAGGGCGCACCTGGAAGGAATGGGGATATGTTTGACCTATTCATTCTATTTCAATCCGCGATGAGAGCAATCTCCCCCTCTTGATTCTAAGGGAGTGTCATTTGCCATGAAATTTACCTATAGAGTGGGCCTTTGCTCTCTTGCATGTAGAAACAAGGCGATATAAGATGTGGAAAAATGTCTCCAAACCTTTGGAGGTATGAAATAGCGTTCCTTCTATTGTATACCACCCCTTGTTCATCTTGTTTGTTCCGGGAAATTTAAAAAAAACTTGTGATGTTTTTGAACGCAGGTGTCAGTACGTGCATCTATACAGAAACGAAACAAACAATGTGCATCTACACATACCCTCTGGTAATCTAATATAACTATAGAAAATCACCATTTTCAATGGGTAAATCCACTATTTCTATGGCCATCTATACCATGGCTATGTTAGTCATTACCAGGCCGGGTACCGTAACACCATTCAGTTCGATTAGTTTCCAGGGGTTTTCCAACCATGGATGACTCCGGATGTTCTTAGTATTCCATGATATCCGCATTGTACTATCATTTTTGTTGGTTAAATCGCCATAAAAATAATCAATAAAAACATAATAAATATCTGTTGTATACATTGTATACAACATGTATACATAATATATACAATAAATTTTACATAATGTTTATATATTTACCTGTTATACATAATATGTACAATAATATTTACACTGATATATACAATAATATTTACATAATATATATATATTATATACAATAATATACACAATATATACAATAATATTTACATAATATATACATAATATATACATAATATATACATAATATATACATAATATATACACAATAGATTAACACTATATTCACAATATATCAATAATATATACATAATGTTGTATATATATACATATATATGTTATGTATACATATTATGTATAGATATAGACGCAGAATATAATATATATACATATACATGCATAATATATATATATATATGTTTACATGTAGACACATCATACATACATTTATATATATACACATATTTATTTACATATACATAATATTTTTATTTGTACATAATATATACACATATTTGTACATAATATATACACATATATTTACATAATATACATATATACATAATACATATGTATATATATACATAATATATATATATATATATTATGTGTATATATACATATATTATAAGTATATTATATATATACATATTCGTCGCATAGCTATACATATGCAAATGGTGCCATTTGAGTTGGTAGTTTCATAGGGAAACTATCTACAAATGCCCAATTTTTCATAGCTGTGTTACATTACTGGAGTAAGAAACCGTCAATTTGGGGATGGTTTATAGCAATTACATCCCACTAATAGACTATGTCCCATTACATTCCCATTATATCAACACAAAATCCGTGGGTTTTACCATTATGTCACCAATCATGGTTGTTTATAATAAGGGTTTTCCAGATTATACGACTATATTATATGTATATATATATCCCTCCAGCCGCTTAGCTATTGTACCATTATTCCATGAATTATATCCCATTAATAAGTCAGTGCATAGTTATATATCCCATTACATTCCAATTACATGATTACAAAATGGATGGATCTTATCAGAATCCCATTAAACAATGGTAAGGAACTTTTTTTGTGGTCCTTTATACCATTATATCCCACGTGTATATATAGCCTCGTCCAGGCTTCTGGAACTGCGTAAACCTGAATTAGGTTGGTAAAATTTGTCCATTCCGTGACAAAATTTCGTCGCGGAATTAACAAGTTTCATTTGGGTCATTATCATCATCATCATCATCATCACCAGAAACATGTGAGACCAGTTTATATAGCATCAACTGCTGCCGCAAGTTCACATGAACGTTAACATCCCACCCCACCCCACCCCCCAATCGTATTCAGGTTTACGCAGTTCCAGAAGCCTGGACAAGCCTATATATACATATGTATATATATATATACATACCAATATATCTCATATATATCCCATTAAGTATATCCCAAATCATATCCACATATTGTTCCCAAACCCAAGATTGATTCTACCACCATTACATCCCCATATCCCATGAAACGAAGTACGACTCGCAGCCCCTGAGGTTGCTACGGACGACGTCAGAGGTGCGACGCAACTATTTGATGCTCGGTCAGGATGGTGGAAACCAACTGGATTTGACCAAGAAAATCGGTGGTTTTTTCAAACAATTATTAACCATGGAAAATGAGGGTTGACCGGTTAACCAAGTGGTTTTTCGGAAGTTTCATACACTTTTTGGGGATCTTCACCAATCATGTTTATCCGCCAAGATGGTGGTATGAACCACCAATAATCAACACGGACATAGTCAAAAGAAGGCGGATATGTGGGTAAGGTAACTGATGAAGGGCTGCTAAGATTTCAATTCCTTACCACAAATGGGGATACATACAGTACTAATCAGCGCTACGAAAAAAAGGAATACAGGGTAGCACCAGAGCTTTCCCAAGTTCACACAGGACAGGAAAAACAGTAAACTGAACAGTGGCCAAAAACGTGGATGATGGGTATGCTAGATGGCTAGATGATACATGATGATACGTATGTGGGTGCTACTGTATCCCATGTTTGCAAGTAATGCCAAGTCGGTCATGGTCTCCCCTTCCCTTTTGCTGGCGGACATGGAACATGTTGGATCTCCAATTCCTGCACTATTGGATTCTAGTGATGTCGATATGACCATTTCTGGAATGTCTTTATCAATATGTTGGACTCATATTTTGGAATATGTAATCCTATGATCACCCAACTTGCAAAGTGATTGCCAGCGCAATCAGCCATATCACTCAGATGGCACATAATTTGCCACGTGAATATCACTCAGCCACTTCCAACCAGCGCAACATTTTTCATGGCACGTTCTGCAAGATCCAGGTAGGTATGAATCAAAATATAGGTGTTCGATTGCAAATGATAGTGTTCATTTCAGTTATTTCATGTTATTTCTATATATTTCTATGGCATTATAAGCCATTGGGAACCCCTAGTGCACCAAGTAGGATAGCATATTTGGACATCCAACCGATCCAACTGTTTTTCAGAGTCCTAAGGAGATGGAAGAATCCGCACCATGGAGGGGAACTGGAATTGAACTGGCCCGGAGGAGCTGTGAATGTGAATGTTTTCTCGGATCTCAGATGATTTTTCTCATAAAATCCATAGGCCATTAGGATGATCATGGATGATCCCTATGGCCTATGATTATCTGGTGGTGACTGGAACATAGGTGAAATGTATGGGATAATGATGGTTAATGATGGTTAATAATGGTTAATAACCACTGCTTGGTGGTGACTGGAACCATGGAATTTTGAATGACTTTCCATTCAGTTGGGAATGGAATTTCATCATCCCAACTGACGAATAATTATATATTTTTCAGAGGGGTAGGTATATCACCAAGCAGATTATAGATTATGATCAATCTCTGATCATGATTCAATGACTATCCTCAGTGTTCATGAATAGATCCCTATTATCCCGAGTAATTATATCTGCATTATATGGTCCAGTTGGAGATATAATGGAGACATCCTTCATCCAATAGGAATCCTTTTAAAGGGTATGTAGATTCCTATATGAACGGATTGGTGACCATCTCCAATATGGGTATATCATGATATGCAATCCAACTGTTGATTATAGTTGGATATATAATGATATCATGATATCATAATATCATGACATACATACATACATACATATATATATATATATATGTGTGTATGCATATACATATTATATAATCATATACATATATATATTCCACGAATACCCCAGTGATATTCCATTGGGTCACCATGTTTCCTGGCAAAAAATGCCAAACCGTTGACCCTGAACATCCTGATGGGTTGAGGCAATAATATCTCAGAATGAAAGCAAGTTTGCAGTGTGCAGGGTAATTTCTAACAATCGTATACAGTCATAATACAGTCAGAATACAGTCATAATACGGTCATAATACCGTCATTCATAATTAATGCTGTGGCCGCTGTTGCATCATACAACCTGAAGCATGGAATGCGTTTGCGAGGGTAATGTCAGTAGAATCACTACAGTCCCGGAAATGGCTGAAGGGACAATTTGCAGAATAGCTCTGGATTTGATATGATTTGATGAAAAAGCTAGAAACCAATCAATTTTCCGATGAAGATTTTCCCTTACCCTCTGGTTATGTCAAAATAGCTATTGAAGCCATGGCCATAGAAATAGTGGATTTTCCCACTAAAAATGGTGGATCTTTCCATAGTTATGTGGCTGTTTACCAGAGGGTAAACCTCCATTTTCCTATGGTTTTCCTATGGTTTTCCTATGGTTTTCCAGAGGGTAAACTAATCCATTGATGCCGTCATGGATCGTCGCTCGGCTTCAGGAGCATCCTGTTCATCTGAGAGCCATGTCGCCATGCAAAAGAAGCTCCCAGAACTGGTTCGACGCCGAAGGAGCGTCCGACGACCGGTGAGTTCTCTTCAGCGTTGAGCTGGGCTCGATGTCGGACCTTTGAATGAAATCTCTATAAAATCCCTATAAATCCCTATAAATCTCTATAAAATCCCTATAAATCCCTATAAAATCCCTATAAATCCCTATAAAATCCCTATAAATCCCTATAAAATCCCTATAAAATCCCTATAAAATCCCTATAAATCTCTATAAAATCCCTATAAATCCCTATAAA
>Ga0126342_10017042_pt1 | contig 12596 bp, 13 predicted proteins | sample Cyp1metagenome_FD_92528 | JGI IMG/M metagenome (GOLD analysis project Ga0126342, IMG submission 92528) | Coral microbial communities from Lord Howe Island, Old Settlement Bay, Australia - Cyphastrea 1 metagenome | ecosystem: Host-associated > Invertebrates > Cnidaria > Coral ...
AGCCAGCTGGCCAGAGGAGAGATGAAAAATTGCACGCCGTTGTGGCGCGAAGCACATTTCGAAGTCAAAATGTACAAAACACACCAGGTTCGGACCACTTTTGGAAGTTGCGATGTCGAAAAAAGTGCACGCCGTTGTGGCGCGAAGCACATTTCCAAGTCAAAATGTACAAAACACACCATTGTCGGACCACTTTTGGAGGTTCAGATGTCGAAAAAGTGCACGCCGTTGTGGCACGAAGTACATTTCGAAGTCAACATGTTAAAAACACAAGGAGTTCGGACCCCTTTTGGAAGTTGCGATGTCGAAAAAGTGCACGCCGTTGTGGCGCGAAGCACATTTCGAAGTGAAAATGTACAAAACACTAGGGGTTCGGACCACTTTTGGAGGTTCACATGTCGCTTCGCCGCTTCGCTTCACTACACTACACTCCACTACACTACATTACACTACACTACGCTCCACAACACTACAACTACAACTACACTCCACTACGCTCCACTACACTAAATTACACTACACTACACTACATTACCCTACACTACACTCCACTACACTACACTCCACTACACTACACTACACTAAACTACCTTCTACTACACTTCACTACATTACACTACACTACGCTCCACCACACTACAACTACAACTACGACTACACAACTACACTCCACTACACGAAATTACACTACACTAAACTAGATTACACTACACTACACTGACACTACACTACATTCCACTACACTCCACTACACTACATTACACTACACTACAATACACTGAATGACACTGCACCACAGATAGACAGGTAGACAGATAGACAGATAGACAGACAGACAGATAGATAGATAGATAGACAGATAGACAGGTAGACAGCTAGACAGGTAGACAGCTAGACAAATAGACAGATGAAAGAGAGAGAGAGAGAGATAGATAGATAGATAGATAGATCGATAGATAGAAAGATAGATCGATAGATAGATAGATAGATAGATACATAGAAAATAGATAGGTAGGTAGGTAGATAGTCAGAGAAAGAGATAGAAAGAGTGAGAGAGATCAAGCACCTTGCAGTCCATCAGTGGCTTCGCTCTGCCATCCCTGATTCACAACAACCAACCTCTCCTATAGGTTTCCTATTTTTGAAACTTCCGCCACCGCCTTGTGCGGTACTACTGGTATAAAGTAGTAAACAAATTAAGCAAGGCACGCTCACAAAAACGCTGGAAAAACACAGGCCCAACTCACAGAATCCCACAAAACTTTTACCTTTTGGTGATGCAAATGACAAGATGTCGATGGTGTTTTCCCTTAATTCAAAAAACAACCGCGAGTGATATTGCACTCCATTCCCCCAAAAACTCAGGAGCAGAACCACTACATCTCATCAAAAAAACATAACTTGTTCCGAACACGAAAACAACTGGACTTAGCAAGGTCTTTTTGGTGATGAAGATCTTGTTTTTAAAGAACGATGGAAACTCCGCGAGCGCCGAGAGCGCGGCGATCAGCCAGCAGTTCCCGACGTGGCCCTGACAGGCATCCGCGGGTTCCACGTCAGCGAAGAGCACCGGGGACGGGTGCAGGGCCCGGGCGCGTAACCAACGGGGCTCCCCGAAGAGAGAGGGGAGGCGTTTCCTGGAGATGGGCTGGGCTGGAAATAGGGATGTGAAAGGTATGTGTTCTAGATATGCTTGTAGACTTAAAGATAACATAGAAACCGTAGATTGGATACATTGGATTGATGGATAGACTGGTAGATAGATAAAAAAGAAAGAACGATAGAAACATATACATATATGGAGATGAGAAAAAAGAAGACAAATAGCACAATAGCAAAAACAAAATAAAGATAAATCGATAGATAGATTCGATAGGATAGGATAGGATAGGACAGGATAGGATCGAATACAATAGAAACGAATAGAATAGAAACGAATAAAATAGAAACAAATATATTAAAAACGAATAGAACAGAATAGAATAGATAGGTGGTTAGAAATAAACATTCATAAATCAATCAATAGATGGATAGATAAGTAGATGGATAAATAGATACATAGATAGATAGACAGACAGACAAACAGACAAATAGGTAGATCGAAAGAACAATACAAAGATAAACAGGAAAAAAACATATAGATACGTTGATTGATTGATTGATTGATTGATTGATTTATTGCTTGATTGATTGATTGATGGATTGATGGATTGATAGACAAATAGATAGATAGATATTAGATAGATAGATAGATAGATAGATAGATAGATAAATAGATAGATAGATAGATAGATAGATGGATAGATAGATAGATAGGTGAGAATAGACAATAATAGATGAAACTAGATCATAACAAATGATAATAGATAGAAAATAATACCTGGTTAGATTTCGGATATATGACATATGATTTAAATGACACTATTTTTTTAAATATGTGGTTATGACTATGATTTATGATTTATGATGTGTAATTTGTGATATCTGCTCTATGACAACTTTTATATTACACATGGTTTATGACACATTATGTTTGACATATGGTTCATGATGTATGATCCATAATCTATGACTATGATGTGCAGTATATGATATTAATATATATAAATATGCGTGATAGATAATCAATGATAAATGATTTAAAACTATGATATATGATGCATGGCATGTGATACATGATGTATGAAATATGATGCATGAAATATGATACATGATACATGATGTATGCTAAATGGTACATTGTATAATATCTGATATATGTATAAATATGATATGTGATAAATGATATATGGTATGGCATATGATTATATGATACATGATACTGTATATGACATATGATATGATATTGTAAATCTAGGGAGGGAACACATGGAATTAGTTTTGTCTTAAATACATATGACAAATGGGTGGTAGTTGAATTTATTCTCACCCAGGAATGCGAGGTTTGATTTGAGCAGGGGAAAAGTCTGGGTTTGGGACACCTGCTTAATTGTGTGACACACCCCCTTAAACACTCCCAAAGACACATCCAACAATGTACTATAAACAGTTAATCATGGAATTACCAATTAGAAAATGACAAACAGCCTATTGTCAATTCTTTGTGGAAATACTTCCATAGCTGATCGCCTTTGCACACCTAAGCCAACGTTGGATCTGGATCTGGGTACAAGTATTGAAGACAAATGACTATGTTTACTCAACAATCTGAGCTAATGAACAACATATCACATCATATCAGCCCAGAATACAGAATACATCTGTGAATTAAACATATTAAAACATATTGAACAAAATACCAATCATAAAGATGTGAGTCAAATTGAGCGGATAAACAAACTTTCCCATGGTGAAATCAGCAACAGCCACCCAGCCCGTGTCCCGATGGAGCTGTTGTCGTGCGGGAAGTCTTTGTCTTTCCAGCCGTCGGGGACGCTTGGGTCAAAGCGCAAGCCGCTGCCCATGGTATTGGGAACCTCAAGAGACACCAGTCTGCTGAAACAGATCGAAACATTTGGTATCACATCTGACCAGCCAAATTTCAACATGAAATGTCCTTCCTGATACAGTGAGTGTAGATACACAGCAGAGACACATACAAGAAAGGACTGGTGTGCATACATATCAGATCATGTACCAGAACCATATGTGTATTCATATATATATATATATAATACATACATATTATATACATACAAACATAGACAAGAAAAACACATAATATGTATATATAATATATAATATAAACATTAATACACAATATGTATATATATATTATAAGTATTTATAAGTAGACTGTATGCATACGCCAGGATTGAAACACCAAGAGGCCCCGTCGGTGTCCACAGCAACCACATCGATCTTACCACCATTGGTCTCATCCATCCAGAGGGCCAGTTGCGGTGAAGCCACTTCAGTAATCCTGCGGTGAAGCCCCATGGCACCATGGCTGCACCAACACATGGCTGGAGATCTTGGGAGGGGAGGGGTTTCTACTGGCCTGTACCCTCTGGTTATGACTAACATAGCCATGGTTTGTTGATGGCCAATAGAAATAGATTATTTTCCCAGCTAGGAGCCTCCATTTATAAGGGATTTTCCATGGCTATGTTAAATAACCAGAGGGTAACTATAGGGCTGTTAGGTCCCTGGTGGCGATAACTTTGGCATACCGGCATACGGAAGGGCTGATAAATCAACAAGCAGAGGGAACTGCTTCGTAGAAGACAGCTGTGGTCGGCCGTAGCCGGATGATATCGCCGTGTTGCTGCGCTGACTACCGTGCTGTTTGGCGAGTCAGAAATCAACTGATCAACCGCTGTGCAAGGGGAACTTGTTGGAGACACTGACACAGCTGTATTATGCTGTATTAAAACCCAAAATCCCAAACAATTCCACTCATGGTTTGTAGTCAAGTGGAACTTTCCCAGGAAATCTCATGAATTCCCAAACATTCCATGAATCTTACCCACTTACCGCACCATGGCATCTTTCCGATATTCTTTCCGCTGGTCCTGGAGACGTTCAGGGACGGATGGCCCAACTTCGCGTCATTTCCACGTTTCCACCTGCTCTGTGGTGCCTCATAAAAGAGGTAGGTCTCGCCCCACTTGCCTTCGCCCTGCCAGGGGTATGAAGATTGACATGTCCGATGTGTCTTTGAAGATGGGTTTTTACCAGTTGTATTTCCTCAAATATTGCAATTTGAAAGAAAACACCATTATATTATTGAATTTGGGGGGTATCCTCCATTTTTCCGAAAAGCCATTCTTCACTTTAAATCCCAACATCTCCCAAACACTGGGAGAGGCCGTTAGCATTGCGCAACAAGCAACAGGGCCACCTTGGAGTGTTGGTACACTGCACGATCGCCAAGCACTTTGTCAATCTTCCTGGCGGTTGATGATGTTGCTTGACTGCAGCAAAAAGGGGCAGTAGTCGGGTATAGTCCAAGTGGAAGCTCAGGTCCAAAAAATGATAACGATTAAATGATTAAACAAGCTCATATGGGCGGCAAATGATTGATGTGGTGAAAGTCCCTCTGCTGATGATTCAAAACACCAACCGATGCTCAGGCTGGCTTCTCTAGGTAGCTACTAGTAACCCGGAAGAAGAACATCACTCACAATAATTGGATATAACTGGGGCATCCTGGAAAATGAAGGTGTTCAATCATGCTGACCAGAAAGTGTTGTGTCTTCCCAGTTTTTTTTCCGAGTGGCTTGAAGTAGAGCTCATCAAATTTCACACAATCCTCAGCATTCACCAAGTGCTCATCCAAACTCATCTCCGACTTCGCTGTGCAGGTCATTTTGGGCTCCTCGCATCTGGGAGAGCTATGAACCAGCACTGTTCTTACTAGTCATGTGCTAAAGGCATCTAAAGTTTAAACGCAACCGTCATCCCAACAACGTTGAATCTTGAACACTTACCTAGCCGCAAATCCCAGTCATTTTGATATAGGTTTTCTGGATCCGAACACAACTGTGAAACCATTTCTCTGAAACCCTTATACCCAGCTAGTGATTTAGAAGCGTGATGTATACCATGATTGGAAGAACCACACACTTATTGCAGTTCTCACCACATTTTGCACGGGGATGATTCACTGACTTCACAAACGCCCACTGATTCGTCGTCCTCCACAAAGGTCTTTTTACCTTGGCCGTGGGGCCGTGGGGATGCACCAATGTTTCATCACGGATGGCTATGTTTTTTAACCACCCTCATTAAATGACTGATAATTCGGGATGGTGTATGGCGTGGTGTTTTTGGATCCTCCTTCAGAGATTCACGTCTATGAAACATATGAAATATGGCGGACAAATGACAACTCAGATAATCAACACAAAAAGTACTTTACAAATAAACACAATCTTGAAAACAGGAAAGAACAAAGGGATGCGAAGGGTAGAGGGAAGCTGATGCAGCCCTCATGGCTGACACACCTGCAGGACCTGTAGGATTTCAGTGTAGTCACTTTAATGTTTTGTTGATTGCCAGGAGTCAGTAGATTGGGTTATGGGAACAATATATACAGTACAAAAACATACAGCAAATTGTTGTATTTACAATCAACAAAGAAGGCTCTCCCGTAGGTGTTCCTTCTTTTTCTGGGATGGTAAACAACAAATATTCGAAACTACCAATCAGTTATACTGGCTGGATGGTGGCTGAATCCTATGGCAAATTGGTAAAGACACATAAAAAGAGACATACATAATTATCATAATTGGCAAGACTACTAACTATAGTCGACAAATATAAGTTGATATCATAAGTATCCCCAAATAACCTGTGTTGAACCCAAAAAAACTTTTGACTAGTTTGGCGGCCAACCTCACGGTTCTACAGTATCCAGCCAAAACTTTCCATCAACCATAAACACTCACCCCACAAAAATGTTTAAGTTGGTTGTATTGTAAACCTCATGCGGTCATCAAATAGGGCCTCCAGAACCATTAGTTTCCCTAGCAGATGATGTGCGCGTCCCCGATTTTAGGAGAACCTCCATGTATTTCACATCTGATAGAAATCCCTGTGTTGTGTTTTACATCAACAGACTATCTTTTGTTCAAATAATCCTAGAATCTGTTGAACGGAACATTCAGGAAAGCCCTATTGTTATATTCTTGTCTTTGACAACCATTCGAACCATTGTTTTTCAGATTTCAGATGTCCATAGATTCAGATTTCCCAATGCTTATCAAAATCAATCAGACCAGCTGCCGTTCTTGCTCTTCTTCCAAACGCCCCAGGTCACCCCTTCTCCGGGCATGTGCGCCGTCCGCGGCGTCTTCAGCCGACAGCTGGTCTTGGTGCCCGTGCGACGATAGATTTGCCATTGGCCCCTGAGACGTGAGAAGAAACTCATAGGGAAATGATGGGACATGTGTAGATGGTATATTATATCCCATAGGATCCATGGATACTAACATGAAGGGGGTATATTGATGGTAAATGTTACCATATATAGCATACATGGATCCTATAGATATATATATATATATAGACTATATGCGATTACCGTCCAATCTACTGATGAACTTATGAAGCTGATTCACGACTTCTGAAAATAAAAACAGGCTAAGCGCAGGAGTCTGACGGGATGCGTCCAATCCTTTTCCAACGGATGTCGGGTAGGCATCGTTCCGACATTAGGAGATGTTGCCAGCGAGCTGCACAATCAACGCCCAGGGATGTTTGGGGTCAGTCCGAAACTAAACATCAAGCCATGACTTCCATCTTATCTCCCTATATGATCCATCCAGAAGTATCAGGCCAGCTCGGCACCTCTTCCCGTGGTAGAAGAGATACATCTTGTTCTGCAAGCAATGGAAGACTGGCCGCCTGTAGTAGAACTCTCCTGCCGTCTCAAATCTCAACAATCACCCCTGACAGGATGGAACTTAAGACCGGAACGGGTATTAAGTACCTCATGAAACCATTGGTAACCATTGAGAACCCATGGCCCATGTCTCCCCGTCCTTCTTCTTGGATGTAATCCCCATTGAACTGCGTCCGGGAGCAACCTGTCACAGGTCTGGAGAAAGTGGCTTGGGATGAAATCGAAAGCGTGGCCAATGTCAGCATACATATTGCAAATACCCTCTGGTAATTTAACATAGCTATTGAAAATGATCATTTATAGTTGATTTACCTATTATAAATGGTGATTTTCCATAGCTATGTTAGTTTACAAGAGGGTACTGCCAACAAATACATCGAGTAGTTTACATAGTTCTTGTTTTACTCTTTGTGCTTGCCTTTACAGCCTTAGTACCTACAGTTTCCAACAAACAAACACGGGGAAATACCACAAATACACGAACACGCAAGCATTATGCTAATCACAATCCAATCAAAAACATAAACGTGTTCAACAGGGAATAACATCACGCTAATTTCAGGCACGTGATCACTGACTAATTAAGATATATAATATGTATGTGGGTACAACGAAATGACTAATCAGAAAAAGGGATACCACCAACGCTTATGATATATCAATATTAGCAGCATCATATTAAAAAAAAAACAACATTGGAAACCCCCTCTCCAGTCATCGGCAAAGATCATGCCCTGCCTGAAACGCTCAACATGTACTTCCCCTGCAGTCCTTTGGAGATGTCCTTGTTCTCCGCGAAAATCCACTTCAGGAACTCCTGCAACAAATTTCGACAAATCGCCATGGCTTTTGGACGGTTTGGATTATGGATGTTCCTCATGGTGATCTCCATTGAACAAGCAATAGCCAGTTGATTGTAGATATAGATACCCTCTGGTAAACTAACATAACTATGGAAAATCACCATCTTTAATAGGTAAATCAACTATAAATGGGCCATTTTCAATAGCTATGTGAAATTACCGGAGGGTAGATAGTATGCAAACGAGCCCGATTATTTTTGTCCCAAAAAAGGACATCCTCTTTTCTGGCTGGATGTTAATGCAGCAAGCTGATCCAAAACACCCATCTGTCATCTTGGGTTCGGAATCATGTTGGATCCCGATTAGTGTCATGGGACTCTATGAAGTGAGACAATTTCCCAAAATTATGGGAAGTACCTTCTGGCATTTGGAAAAAAAACAATTGTGAGAAGTTTTTTCTCAGAACCATTTTGTTTCAGGAAGAGCTTTATCCACCTGCTGTATACACCTTTCTTTTGGTAAAGCTGGTAAATTTTACTTTAGAAAACCATATCCATGTTAAAGCCTTGAAAATGCAAGGTTTCCCAAATAATTAGATGCCTTATTCAACCCTTATTAAAAAAAAAAACAGCACCCAAACAATTTTTCAAGGGGGTACCCCATGAGTGACCCAGATCCTCAATAATGTAATTGTTTCGATGGTACCCTATTGCGCACAAAAACTTTTGGGACCATGTTTTTTTTTTGGTTTAAAAGGAAAACCAATTGAAAGTAGGTTGATGTCAATTGAAATCCTTACTTAAGTTGACTATCCTAAAAACTGTTGAGGGGAGCGCGTTTAAAATGGCGAATTATTGAGTAGCCTAAAATTGTTGAGGGGGGGGGCCCTACTCTTGTGAGTATCCAACATTAATCATGGAACGTGGACCCCATATGTCTGGCAATACATGTGTCTTTCCCCTTACAACCTCGGATAATCTGGGATATACTGACTGATATACTAGAATCCGTTAAAATATATGTAAACATATATGATGTGGTATATCTTTCTATCTATCTATCTTTCTTTCTTTCTATCTATCTATTTTTCATATCAGGCCGTCTCATATCAAATCATGTACAAGTATAATTAAAATAATTACCTTGTAGAACCATATCCTCACACAAAATGCTGGGTTTCACTATGACTCCTGCTATTGGGCACCAAAGCCTGATTTTGATTGGGTTTGACAAATGGTTCTTTCTGAATCTTTCTGACAAGTGTTATTACTTAATACATACAGACTTTTATGGGACATGTCTGCGCTTTAGTTGGATATTTACGGGTGTAGGTTTTCAGGAAACCCGGGTTTTCGGTGGCAGAATGCGATGTTTGTAGCGGTTGGACTCAAAGGCCAGGTTTTCCAGCTACATCCTAACCTTTTGTTTAGGATCTGGAGTTACAAGATCTTACAAGCTCATACATAAAATATATACACATATACATATTAAATATATAGTGTATATATATATAAATATCCATATATAATAATATATATATATATAATTATAAATACATTATACGTATTCTCTGAACCCCCCCAACCATTCTCCTTTTCAGTGTCGCGCCTGCACCTGCAGCTCTCCGTCGCCGGAGGCATCCGCCTGCGCCAGCAGCTGATCGATGTCCTCATTGGTCCAGGGATTGCCACTGGGTAAGGCCAGCAGCACCTGGCGACACGAGATATGAAGAAAACACGTGGCAAAACCTGATAAAAACATGGGTTTATATTCATATAGTGACATCCTATAGTGAAAAAAAAACGAGAGTTCTGGAGGTTAATGAAATCCTACTTTAAAGAAAACAAGATTTCTGAGAAATCAGGTGTTCGATCTTTTTGGGGGTATATACAGCTGATTGATGATTATGACCATTTAATCAGGATACAATAGATGGGAAGATCATTGGTATGATTGAGAAATTTGATGGTTGGTTGATGATTATTACCGTTTCATGATGGGGATACGATGGGGATATGATGGGATGTAACACCGTATCAAGCCATTGAGATACCCTTGAACATCTTGAACCACAAACACATGCACATAATAAGCACAAACGTATACGCACACATACACAATATGTGATCAAATGTCATCAGTAAGTCAATATGTGTCAATATATAGAAGCATTGACAAATAATTCACTGAGAGGGGTTGTTTGCTCGATGATTTCAACCAGGGCCACAACTTGGATCAATTTAAGCAACGAAGGTAAAAACAAGAAAGATGCAACCACCAAGGATTTAAGGATCTTGTTTTCTTAATTTTCTATCAGCACCTTCCGGGTAAAACAAGGACCTTCCTGATCTAGAGGAAAGTGGTCTTGGCACCCCAATATAATAATATCGGCATCCATGTTCGCTTGCACCAATTTCCCAGTTGTTTGTCTCAACATATCATGGTGGTTATCATGTTATATCATGTTATTTCCTGCAAGTTCACTATGGGATTCCCATGTCCCATGTGATTCGCTTGGTTCCCAGCATTTCTATGTATTTCTATCATCCATCCACCTCCGCCAGCTCATCTCGGCTGATGGAGCCAGAGTCGTCTTTGTCAAAGTTTTTGAAGGCCTGGGAGTGGCAACTGGGCCGTGGAAAATTGACATTGCGGGCGTAAAATCATGTGTATACATCGAAACATATAGCTATAATAATAATATACGTCAATAGCTGTATCTGTCCATACCATGTATATAATATACATATACACGTTTATATTGTATAGTCATATATATAATTATATATAAAACTATATATATGATTATATAATATATATATAATTATATATATAGTTATATAATTATACATAACTAGATAATATATATATATATATATATATTGTATAGTACACATACATTAACATACTACTTCAACCACCATGATCTACAACAAATTGTGAATGATTTGCGGCATGGACCAGCCAAATCCAACCAAGGAAAGGTCCAGCCTGAAAGACCCGTTCCTCCATGGCCATGGCCAACGTTCGCCGTAACTGCTAGGGACTTGACGCAAAGGACGGCGGATCGGTCATCCAGACGCAATGGAAAGATCCACCATTTTTAATGGGAAAATCATCCATAAATGGGCCATCTATACCATGGCTATGTTAAATAACCAGAGGGTAATATTAATGGTTATTATATATGGTTAATGATGGTTAATAATCATCTGGTGGGTGGTATACCTATATGTATACCTACCACTCTGAAAAATCTGAAATTCAGTTGGGATGATGACATTCCCAATATATGGAAAAATAAAACATGTTCCAAACCACCAACCAAACAACCATGCCGACCATGCCCATTCAGACGTGTTCCCCGTGTCAACTAAGTTCTCCTCATCCTACCAACTCAGAATGCCGCCACCAGGGCGCACCTATCATGTCGCATTTCTTGTACAGCATCCGCAGCAGACTTCGGTCGTAAGGGCTGCTGAGGTCCAGGTCGTAGCGACCACCTCAACTCGTGACATTACTATCAATCCATTGGTATCTGGCAGGCTGTTAGTAGATGTTAGTAGTAAGTCATACAGTGACTGTGTCCGAGTTATCCGATGTTTTCCCGAAGTCTACCATGGACGTCACTGTTTTGGCCCAGGCTCTAGGGTTCACGTAGTTGAAAATCTTCAATTCCTGTGGCACAGTTTGGATGCCCTCGGATTCTGTCGCAAAATACATCTGAAATATCTGCAATTAAGATTTGTGTGAATTTGGTTTGACCACTATGTCAACCAAAAAAAGGATAGAGTATTTGACACATATGATACTATGGGTTTATTTGGTGTACTAGACATTTTCCAGCTGTGTATTGCACAATGTATATTGTAAGATCCACGTATCACGACATTGCATATACAATTTACAGCACTTGACTGCCACGTATCAGGACTTCTGTGGGTTTAGACTTCAAAAAGGGGGTACCCACAATCTTGATCATAGTTCATCATTTTCCCGTCTTTTCCCTATATAATTTGATGGTTTCCCATGGTTTCCCTATACAAATGGCCATGGGTGCCCTGATTGACCCCCCATTTCTCCAAGAGTCTCTGGTGCCAACGGCTCCACGATAGCAGCCACTCATTCGAAGGAAACAGAGTCCCGACTGGCGCAGCGTGGTTTTTCTCGGCGCCCCGGTGTGGTTTCACCCCACATGATGTCAACGATTTTTTTGGGGTCATCACCAATCATCATATGCCATTAATCATCATTAATAAACCATAATATGAATATATATATATGTATATATGTATAGATATATATATATATGTACACACATACATACATACATACATACATTACATTACATTACATTACATTACATTACATTACATTACATACATTACATTACATTACATTACATTACATTACATTACATTACATTACATTACATTACATTACAT
>Ga0126342_10017043_pt1 | contig 12595 bp, 12 predicted proteins | sample Cyp1metagenome_FD_92528 | JGI IMG/M metagenome (GOLD analysis project Ga0126342, IMG submission 92528) | Coral microbial communities from Lord Howe Island, Old Settlement Bay, Australia - Cyphastrea 1 metagenome | ecosystem: Host-associated > Invertebrates > Cnidaria > Coral ...
AGGACGACGAGGACGACGAGGACGACGAGGACGACGAGGAGGACGAGGAGGAGGAGGAGAGGAGGACGAGGCAGGAGGAGGCGGAGGAGGAGGAGGAGGAGGAGGAGAAGGAGGAGGAGGAGGCAACTGACATAAAATCTAACAACCCTCACCTGGCAGGTGGGGAATAATACCACACACAAAAAAACGATTTCCATTTTTGGCACCCATCTGGAACAGGGGGTCAGTCTTATGGAGCCATTGCCGAATGCGACCAGCCTAGGCAAACGTAGAGAGGAAGAGGATGCAAGAGACCTTTTTTAAAAAGGGGATTCAACAAAACACATCAATGCATACAGGATCCATTATCGACTGAAGGAGCACAGCATAGTACTCCGAAGTCGTAGTACAAAAAGGTATGGCCGGACTCGCAAAAAAACATCAATCTGTATACTTTCAGTGATAAACCCACGAAATGACTTTGTCGGCCATTTTGATGCTTCCAGCAGTATCAGCCATCAATGGTTGGCCACATCAACCCACCCTTTGTCAAGTGGATTCATCACCCAAACAAGTTCCAAACAACGACGGAAAATGGAAAAACCCTCGATCTAAACTACCTACCGAGATGATTTCTGAAGCCTTGCTCTCTCTCTCTCTCTCTCACTCTAGATTCTTGGGGTCAATGATAGAGAACAAGGTTCAAGAAAAAATCCACAACTTTCCACAACTTCTCAGAAGGACCCCTGGGGCTGGGCCGTCACCGCCGTCACCTCCATTGCAAGTTCTCTTGGATCGGTCTCCGAGGACAACACCGCTGCTGATCGAACCAATGGCTCCGGCCGAGACGGCTGGGATGATGCGTCCCAACGGGCGCTGTTCACTGCAGGGATATTTCAACAACATGGGGGGCATATGCTTAGGATACTTAAAGGGGATATTTTTTCAGTAGATTGCCATATTTTAATATACTTTCAAGGTTTCCGAAGTCATCGGGGCAGCCCCAAATCATCCAGTCGTCATGGATGACAATCTTAGTATTGAATCATGCGGGTTTTGAGGATCCCCCATTTTCAGCGCACCGCCTTTTTTGTTATCCCAATGGCAGGTGTAACCAGAAGATTGAAACATGTTCTACAAGATTCTACAACCGATGATGGACTCAACTGGTTACCCTCTGGTAATGACTAACAGTTTGCTATTGAAAATGGCCATAGAAATAGTGGATTTACCCATGAAAAATGGTGATTTTCCATACTTAGGCATTGGAAAACAAGGGCCGCTGACCCAGCTGGCATGCCACCAAAAAAAAACCGGCAAGGCGCCGCTTCCATAGTTATCTTAGTTTAGGTAGTAATCTTTGTTGTTGCTTCTTGCGGTCCCCATTTTCATGGAATTTCAACCCCCTAAGGTGACCCTTCGTTTTTGGGTTTCCTGAGCCTCGTCCTGAGCATTTAAGAAACCCTCTAAAAATGGGACAGTCACCGCCTTCCACGCATCTTGTTTCACATCCACATTTGGCTTCGAAGTTTGAAGCTATCCCAACAAAAATCCTATGAAGGATCATCATTGTCACTTTTCAATGGCCATCAAGGGGAGTAAATTCCACATGTTCAGATACACACCCAACTTGTATTAATTAGTTGGTTATCTCAGTTATCTCCGTTTATATCCACAGGACTGCTGGCTATATCACCATGTTCCATCATTTTCCAATAAATCATCATTATATCCTCCTTTATATATATACATATTGTAATATGTGTATATATATATATGCACATATATCCCTTTCCCAGGCCCCCCCAGGCCCAAGTCATGACATTTTCCACACCTCTCATCCTCACGAGGAACCGGTCGATGACCTGCGAGGGTGGGCCATGTGACCTATCTGACAGGTTTGGAAGATAATAACCTGCGGCCTGGGGTCAGGACCCAAAGTCCGCATCCCCTTGAACTGGACGTAGGATTAACATTCTTGAGACAAACTCATCCTGGCAAATCAGAAATGTGATTATTCATAATTCATAATTCATAATCCTATTGGGCCTATTGGAATAATGATTAATGTCAATAATGCCAATAGTAATTTATAAATCAAATCAGTTGGCAAATAATACCCTCTGGTCATTTAACATAGCCATGGAAAATGGCCCATTTATAGAGGGTTTACCTATTAAACATGGTGATTTTCCATGGCTATGTTAAATAACCAGAGGGTAAATCATAATGATGTTCATAATTCACCAACTGAAGAGAAACAGGCCATCTGGGGATGCTTAAAAGCACGCATGGCATTCAGCATCTGCGTTGTGAAGTTGAAGCAGCTTGCAACATAATTCACCCAGAAACCACAAATAAGGATGATGCGATTGAATAAGCGATTCATGGTTAGGATCATTGGGATACGTATATTGATGTATACTGGTTGGTGGTATACCTACTCCTCTGAAAAATATGAGTTCGTCAGTTGGGATGATTATTCCCAATATATATGGAAAAATAAAACATGTTCCAAACCACCAACCATTATGTATGTTTATGTATATATATATACATACATATACTAGTGGAAATACGATGCTTCACTAAGTTGAACATATCCGAAACCTGCGGCTATGTGGGTGATTCCCCTTCTACTTACCATCATTCCAGTGACATCACAGTGAGGTCATTTTTTTTGAAATTCCCCCAGACATATGTCATCAGTACATTAACTTATATATATATAAATCTTCTGGGCAAATTATAATAATTCACGAACCTGAATCTTGCGGCCATTTGGGGATGATTCCCCTTACTAAATATGATTATAGTGAGGGAGAACAGTGAGGTCGTTATGAAATTTACCCATATATATATAAATCTATACAACTCAACTATGGTATTTATATTAACATGGGAAATCTGGTCGTTATATTCATGTTGTATCACCATATTTCCCATGTCATTATACCTTGATGGACTTCCCAGAGAATCAGTACCATAAATCCCAGATCAGATGATTAGATGATATGAATTGAATATATTGGAATGTTCTGAATATGATGCTGGAAAACTATGGTGATACAATATGAAATATATTGGAATATATTGGATAATTATTCGATGATACATGTAAATGGAATAACTAATGTACAATACATCCCAATACATTCCGGTTCTTTCTTGAAGACCCCGATGCACTCCGACCGCACGTTTCACCGCAACAGTTTCACCGCTGTGGAGCTTTGCCGCAACCTTCACCCTGTTGGTTTCGCGTTCGTCGAGGTCCTGGGCGTAGAACTTTGACCCCATCCAAGGATATACCCACCTTTAAGCCCACCATTAATCAACTCGATATTTAAAAGATGTAAAAGAACAACCACTGATGTAGTCTATAATAGATGTCAAACTCGTTCTTATAAACAAGCGACTTATATATTGTGGTCCCACAATGTTATATATATATAATATACATATTAGATACTTATATACATGTGATTACGTCGTCGCTTCGTTGATCAGTCTTTTGAATGTTCCAACGGCTGCGTCCGTTACGGACACCTGTTGAACGGACAGCCTTCGCTCGGGAGTTGTTCACTCCAGTGATTTCACTGGATTTAAGTGGAGATCTGGGGTAGAAATCATCATGATATACTGGTAGTTAAAGTTGGTTTATAAACCATAAGTAGTTCGAAATATTACTACCATAAAGCATAGTTATTATGTTAAATTGACCGTCTTGTTAATAATGGTTAATATATGGTTAATATATAGTTATTATATGGTTAATGATGGTTAATAATCTGGTTGGTGGTGCAATAACCATCTTGAAAAATATGAGTTCGTCAATGGGGTTGGGATCAGTATATAGTTGCATCTGGATTCCTACTGGTGATGACTAATCTGATGTACTTTTCACCGGATTTGTGGATATCTGATGATATCTGGATATATAGTCATGCCCAGATGGAAGGTGGCAAATCAACATCAAATTAGTTGCTGGTTGGTTCCAGCTTGTCAAAAAATGAACTTCCTGTGACTTTGTGTGAATTACCATCCGGTAATCAAACGTGGCAATGGAAAATCAACCATTATTTTCCCATGAAAACATATGGGATGTCCCAGTGCCACGTATGACAGGAAGGTACCAAGAAATCAAAAAACATGTGGCTGGGGAGAAAAAACAGCCACCGTAGGCTCACTGTACCTTTTTTTTTGTTTTGTTTGGCCATGTAGAGAAAATTCATATTTTTTGTCAAAGCCAAAGAATGCCATGAATTGGTTCACCACCGGGTAGTAACAACGACCAGGTGTATAGTATGCCTTTTTGGTTGTACAGCCCATGATATTGAACTAGATTCCTTTGTATCGCTTATCTATGTCCCGCGGTCCTGTTTGTTGGTTTATAAGCTTAGTGTATATCTATACATCTATCTATACATACATAATAAGTGTATATATATATGATATTATATATACGACCACATTATATTATATACCATATACTGTGCATGGAAGAAATCCTGCATCATTTGGGAACTATTGGTACCTATGAAACATCATAGAAATAACGTGATAAACATGGATTTTTGCCATCTACAAACTGGTGCAGGAGTTCTTCCACAGTATCTTGGCTACTTCGAAATCAACTCAGCTTTGGCATCGCCAAGCTACCAAGCACCGAAGCCCACACGTGCCAGCCGCACTTTGGGCTCTGCTGGAACCTCCGGTCCGGAGCCTGGAAAGCCATGAGGTTTCAATGTGGGGATCCCCAAAAACATGGCTGTCAATACCAAACAAAATGGGTTTCGTTCGTCATGGGATAAAATCATCGTGGATGTCTTGAGTCTTGCAACGGTCATGGAATGTCATGGATAGATCTGACTGGAATGACTTGGTTGGATGAGGACTTACATTTGGGTACCCGGTATGGATTGGAAGCTTCATATTTTTCATGATATTTTTCATGGGGAGTCGATGGGCAATTGAGAAACAAAGACGACTATTGGATATCATATGAGAAAATGATACAAAAGGAACCTATTTTGTGGTAAAGTGCACATCTATCCAAATGTGTCAAATGTTTCTATATTGCATACATTTGCATACGATCTTTGCTTTGAAGAATCCTTGTCTATGAGTCTAGAAAGGTTTCCACTTTTCACATGCCTTCATTCTCTTTTCATCTTGTCTTCTCCATGACCCGTGTTGACAAGACGGAGCTTGAGTCATAAGCTGCCTTCGCCTCACGTCTCTGAACCAACTCCCAGGGAGAAACCGGAAATCGCAACCCATGGGGTCGTCCAATTTTTTTAATGGCCATTCCATGTTCCGATCACATTCGATCACCCAATAGGGGACTCCAGGATCAACAGATCCAGGTTGGGTGGTGCATGTCTGTGCAATTGCCTCTGTCATCCGGTTCCACTGGTTAGTTCATAGGGTTTCCTATATTGGATTGCACTTATCCATATTAAACCAGTTGGTACAATCCCGATCGTACAAAGCGGGGGCCCCCAGATAGCTAAGTTGGTGTTCAACTAATCAACTAGTTAAATAACAAACTAACTATCCAAAATATATAACATTTTAAAAAACCTATTAATGTTCCAATGATATCCCTGTAATTTGCTCATGACATCCCCATAATATTCCAATGGTTTCCCTGTAATTTTCTCATGACTTACCCATAGTATTCCAATGATTTCTCTATATCTTTCTCATATCCCTACAATTTTCACTGTGAGGAACCACCGTTGTTCAGTCACCTCCGGCCACCCTTCCCTTACAGTCGCGTCGCCGCCAGCGCGTCGCGAGTGCACGGCAGCACAGGAGATGGCCGCCAGGGCATAGTCTGTGATGGGTAGTTGGACCCTGTCCTGCTCCTGCCGGCTCTTGGATGGTAATAATCAGTGGCAATAATAATTCATAGATATAAACAATGATAATAGATATAACATGATATAATACATAATAGATATTATCATGTTATAATGTAATCATGTTATAATGTAATCAGCGGTAATAACAACAATACATAAAGATAATGATCATTAATAGATATAAATAGGGTATCCGATTCTGGATGATCTTCCTTTAAATTTCAAAGATTCAATGGGTTAGTTAAAGGGAACATCTACAGGAAACCATGGTCTTTACCGTCTTTACCCGGATTTTTTTCCAATCCAATGATTGAATGGGATAGAAAAAAAAGGGCTCCCCCAAATGCAGGTGGAGGTACTATAAGGCCTATAGGTTCCTGAAATGGCCATTGATGTACACTATGTTTAGACAAATTCATAGAGTTCTGGGTGTATTTCATGGGACAGGTAGTGGAAATCAATGTTGATGAAGTTGATTAGGTACCAGTTCGCCTTGGGGATAAACAACTGTTGGATAAGGTGCCCGCAATGCGTGATTCACTGATCACCAGTATCTCACTGGCCCCCCAGTTAGAAGTTTGTTTATAAAACCAATAAATAACTCTAGTTACTGTGTAAGTTATAAGTATCATAAACCATATTTATTGGAGTTCTAAGCCGGGGGGGCCTATTCAAACCTAAACACATCCAGGGAAATCCAAGCTGTGCTTGGGCATTACACCATTAGTTGTTTATGCTGCTACGTTGCAATAGGGTTGCTTTTATTGTGCACCTGCTTGTGCACATACATGGGCATGACCCCACTAGTTTCTTCTGCTGCTACATTGCTACATAAAGGATGCTGTTAGATCTGTTAGCTTCTACTTGCTTGGGATGCTGCTACTTTGCCATAGGCTTGCTGCTACGTTACTCGGTGTTTCCGCTGCTACGTTGCGATAGTGTTGCTGTTGCGTTACTTGCTTGAAGCAGTGGGATAAGTCAGATTCACTAGCATGATTTTCAACTTGCCATGAACAAAGTGAAGTTCGGGAGATGTTCAAAGTGTTCAAATGTGAAAAAAATCAGGACGAAGAAAACAAAGTCTGCAGTGAAACGACATTGTTCCTGAAGATAGCCTGAAAACAACACGGGGGTCGGGCACCGTGTTGGTTTCCCTTCTGGTGATTGGTACTGCTTAGCTCCAACGAAATATAGGAAAAAATCCCATTAACTCAACTCAAATAATTCGATAACTGACCAGCCCTACCTATCCTGATTGTATTTGTTTCTCCCCTAGAATCCCCATGGATAGACTCATCACCAAGTAAATCACATAGTGATTTAAACACCGGAATCATGTTCACGGCTGATTCATGGGTCCCAAAAAAAGTGATGATCTATGATTTTTGTTCATGAATCATGGTATATTCACATCCCAAAATTCCAGCAACCAGGGTTTCTCAATCCGGATGAACATTAATTACTTAACTCTAGTTCCATCCTGTTCAAACATGATAAACATGGCTATGGATCAATAATGATCAATACTTATTAGAGAACATCCATGAATCCCAGCTATTTCAATGGTCCTTAAAGACCCATGCCCACGAAGATTGAAACCTGGTAGTCACTGGGGCCGCACAGTCGCCTTCGTGAAGACTGGCCAAGTCTTTTTCGTGGGCACCACACCTTCTCCCACCTGGGCAAAACACATTCTTGGCACTATGTTGCTGCAAGTTTCCGCTGATCGTTGAATTAACCATAGTGATGTATATATAATATATAGACCATATATATATATGGGAAATATATGGGTATAATTACATATAATATATATATATATATATCAAACATGATCAAACTACATGAAATTTATAAACCAACAGCGATGGAACTGGGCACCACCTTCTGGGAGTGCGAGGGTCCTGGAATCCCAGATTTCAAAGTCAAGTGAGCAGTGGCACTTCAAAGTACTTCAATCTTGACTGGTTGGTGGTTTCAACCCCTCTCTCAGTTGGGATTATTATTCCCTATATGGACAAATAAAATTCATATTCCAAACCACCAACCAGTTGAGATATGGACTAAGAGGCTTCCTTAGGGCATGATTTTATGGGCTTGAAACCAACCTCGGAGCTTGACTACCTGGAACTTTTAAGATACAGCACGGAAACCCTTGATTCCACAAGAAGTAAGTGGGGATTTTCATATCTTCGCGGGTACTACTGAAGGAAAACGCTTGTATACATATGTGTAAAATTGTGCAAAGTCTTCCGCTGGACCCTTCGGAAGCTTCAGCCTTCTAGGCAGCTGGTTTCCCCTGACAATTTAAGATCAAAAATCTAAGTACTAACATATGAATCATAGTTATTATTCATATAATTCATACTGTGTTTCGTAGAAAATGATAATTTAATTATAATAATTATACGGTGAAAAATCATAACTCACTATAATTCACTCACCCTTTGGGATGATTCGCCGAATCCAATTTTCACGTATTTCCATCATTCCAGTGAGGTTACGGCAGGTCATGATCAAATTCATCCAGAAGTATATGCAGTTGGCTATTCAAACATCACCCACTGGTCATATGACATAGCTATGAATTATGTCTTTCCATTTATAGATAAGATAGCCCATAAAACGTCCATTTCGTTCGGGTATTTTCTACGTTGAGCCCAGACACATATGCTGAGAGCATCCGCTCACGTTCCGTCGTCGTGTCAGCCATGGTGGCGGCAAGGCTACCCCAGGGACTGCTGATTTTGAACTTGATTAGGATTAAGCATCCAATTTCAACCCAATTTTGCCCCATGCAAATATGACCTTAATTGAAGATGTTGGTGCGTCCACTCGAAATCCTCGGTTTTCAATGGTTTTCGCATTCAACATACATAATTTTCGGGGATTGGGTTTGTGCAGGGTTCTGCATGAAAAAACAAAACATACCTGTATCTCTTGAACCACGCTTCCTGCCTTTGGATTTCAGCGGACAAGATCAGATTTGTTTCATCTCATACCTTCAATATCCCTTCGACACTTTCGCAGCACCGCCCAGAAATCCTGGCTATCACCGGGCTTCTCTCCCCGCTGGCGCCTTTTCTGGGGTCGAGAGGTCGAGCACAGGCAATCGAGCTAAATGCTGATTCCAGGTGGTAAAGTGTGGCTGAGACTGACAGAGATTTTTGCTGTAAAAAAACAAAAGTATATACATCCTTTTTTAAGTTGCATCTCCGCATCATATAGATGATATTTCCTTCTCCACATCTAGTCATGGCATGTTATGGCTATGAAGCTGGGTGTCTCGTTCGTCACCGTTAGTCATTGTTTGTTCCCATTTTTTGATACCACAGCCTGTTGGATGAAAAAACCGTTCAACTGGGGATCCAGTGATCAATCCCAGCCGTTGAAAGATGGTTCCTATCGGGGTACCCCCTTGCATCATCCATTTATCGGGGTAAATTATTGTAATTGACTAACCTGAATCAAGGCCATTTTGGGATGATTCCCCTTATAAACCATGATTCCCAGTGAGGTCGAACAGTGAGGTCATTATAATTTACCCTGATTTATAGATTGGGATTTTCCATGAACCATCCAGCGATAAAGGGGTACCATGGGGTACCCGCATGATTATGGAAACCTCCATTTTACAACAGAAGGGTACCAGGGTGAATTGACATGTTTTGATCCTTCTCGATCCTGGAAGATGAAAAAAATCTGGGAGCACTGGGGGTGCAGTTCCACGTGGCATTTTTCTTGGTAAAAATGACATTTTTTTAGGGGATTCAATTCCCAACTTATGGGGGCCCAAGTGTCGTGGCACAGATACCTCTTTGCCGGGATCCTCCCCAAGGGGTCAGAGTCTGCTGAAGTCATGTCATCCTGTGTCCCGGTTTGTGATCAAAACAACTGTAAGTACCACAGAAATTTGTTGATTTACAGATTAAGAAAAAATGTAAAAACTGACCCAACATTGCCCTGAGCCTTGTCTCATGATTTTCACGTTCACCACAGTTCATCCATAAGACAACGATCCGAAATGTCACAGTCACCTTTACCATCCTCCACGCATTACTGCAGCAACTTGCCACATACAAAGGTCAAATTTCACCTGTTGAGTAATTGAATCTGCTTGGTTGGTGGTTGGTGGCTGTTGATCCACACCATTTTTCAAAAGAACAGGAAATCATTCGGGTCACATGATCCATTTTGAGGAAACTGAAGCATTTCGTTGTGTCAACCACCAACCGGTTAAACTGGTGCATGTCAAGGATTGTAAATTGTAAGGAACATGTCATGCAAATTCAGGTCATGCAAACATCCAGAAAAAACATGAAAAAACGATATCAGTTCAGGCCAGAGATCAAATTTGTTTCCGCCAGATGTTACTTTTTCAGACAACGAGTTGGTAGATTTCAGTTCGACCCAAGTCCCGGGTACCTACCAGCCAACCGGGTTTCCGCCCTAAAAGTTGTGTCCCAAATTGAGGAGGATCCTGATCGGTCATAGATACAGGAACATGTTGTGATAAGTAACACCCAGAAACGTGTTTACAATTAAAGTATGTAAAAGTATATAAGTAAAACACACACACACAGTTACCTCAAAATTCAGGTGTCCAATTCTTGTTCTAGTTATTTTGGAGTTGCTATAATTATTGTCCAGTCCCTTCTTCGACAAGTCATGGGGCACCCCAGGTAGTCATTGCAATGCTCTGCGAGCCCCGATTTTCGGAAACCCATTCCACGCGTGAAGAAATGTATGTAGACATATCATGACATATCTAGACAAACAACAGGGTAAACTCTGGCAACGACTCCAAGTATAACAACCTTCAAAACATTGAGTAGAAAAAAACATCAGCGCTAGAAATCGAACGGACATTTCTGCTGTTCCCTAGCTGTTCTACTCAGCTTCGAAAGGCAAAATACATTTTTTGTGGCAGGCCGCATGACAACTGCTCTTGGTGCCACTCTGTCAACGCCAGTGATAAAAACCATGGACACCTTAGAGTTTATATTTCAAAGGACATCTTTTACTGATGATGCCCTCCATTTTGCAAGTGCGTTACAACAAACTTCAAGTATCTTAAAGTCTATGTACCACTGCTAGTGCCACAATCTATAGATGTGAAGTCATTCGTTCTGTCCTCAGACTTACAACCAAACCGGTCCGTTCAGAAGTTCAGAGCCCTTGCCGTATTTTGGACGCGTGGATACGTTTGCAACTCGAAGAAAACCAAACAATTGGACAATCATGCACCAACCCGAAAATTCCCCAAATTGGCCATCATTCCAGTGTTGTGGCAGTGCGGCCATGATCATTTACAGTATTATAACTAATGAAATCCATGGTTTCCAAGTGGCACCACTGCTATAAGTCATGTCCGAACCAGCAAAGTGTGCAATCCGGAGGTGGGAAAACCATAGAAAACATACGACTGATTGGTGGCTTCTATTTTTCTCTGTCGATCCTCAAAATATGAAAGTCGTTTTGAATCCCGGATCAGTCAAGTTGTGGCCTATCATGCAGGATACCCTTTCCAATTTTCAGCTACCGTACATCTATACTCTTGGGACTCTTGGGGGTTTTCCTGTGATTGGATCAATCAAGGTTCAGACACCGGGGCCATAAAGAAGATATATCACGATCACCTTGTTCTTGCCAGACACTCTTGGCTCTTGGCAAACACTGCTGGTTCCAGGGTCGAGGGACGCAAAACTCGTGGCGTCCTCGAAAAAGAGTGTGTACATCATCGTGGCCGCAAGAACCTTCAATCACTCAGTTCATTTGTAGATTTTCCCGGCAGAGTTCATCAAGCAATAATCAACAGTAAACAACATCTTCCACAACCCCCAATAGCAGCTGCTCAGCAGATCTTAGGGGGCCCAGTGGCTCCAATATGGCCCAATCATGTCCAATCCCTGATCCCAACTCATCCGCATGACAGCGAAGAATCTGCCACTATGAATATCTGATTGGTGGTCTTAACCATCTTGAAAAATATGAAAGTCAATGGGAAGGATTATCCCATATATATATATTATGGAATTACTTCACTTCGAATGATCCCCACCATGACATTTATACATTTTCACATTTTCAATACATTTTCTTACTGGCAAATCTTCTGGCATTCTATCTGACATATCTTCTGGCATTCTATCTGGCATATCTTCTGGCATTCTATCTGGCAAATATTCTGGCATTCTATCTGGCATGTCTTCTGGCATTCTATCTGACATTTTATCTGGCATATCTTCTGACATTTTTTCTGGCATTCCATCTGGCATATCTTCTGACATTCTATCTGACATATCTTCTGACATTCTTTCTGACATATCTTCTGACATTCTGTCTGGCATATCTTCTGACATTCTATCTGACATATCTTCTGACATTCTTTCTGGCATATCTTCTGACATTCTGTCTGGCATATCTTCTGACATTTCTTTCTGACATTCTTTCTGGCATTCTATCTGGCATATCTTCTGACATTCTATCTAACATCTTTTCTTCCCGTTGAGGTCCAGCAGTGCCCACTGCGATCTGGAAGTCGCGGTTGAGGTCCGGCAGTGCCCACTGGGATCTGGAGCTCGCGGTTGAGGTCCGGCAGTGCCCACTGGCCCACTGGGATCTGGAGCTCGCGGTTGAAGTCCGGCAGTGCCCACTGGGATCTGGAGCTCGCGGTTGAGGTCCGGCAGTGCCCACTGCGATCTGCAACTCGCGGTTGAGGTCCGGCAGTGCCCACTGGGATCTGGAGC
>Ga0126342_10017044_pt1 | contig 12595 bp, 11 predicted proteins | sample Cyp1metagenome_FD_92528 | JGI IMG/M metagenome (GOLD analysis project Ga0126342, IMG submission 92528) | Coral microbial communities from Lord Howe Island, Old Settlement Bay, Australia - Cyphastrea 1 metagenome | ecosystem: Host-associated > Invertebrates > Cnidaria > Coral ...
AGCAGTCACTCAAACATGTGGGCTCAGCCGAATGTAAATCATGTCAGAATTGTATTGAAGAGCAAACGCACTGTCTGCCAATACCAAAGTTCAAGATTCAAAATGCTCAGACAATTTCAATTTGTGTTTCTCTTCACCTGGCAATCAGCAACTTACCAGATCATCAAGAAATCATCACAGCACCGGATCCTATGTCACTCCATTATGAGGGCCGATTTTTGGCTGACAGCAACGGACTGCAGGTTCTTCGATTCAAGGGTTGGTCAATCCTGAGTAATGAACGGCCAAATTCAATTACTGCGACTGATTACTGAAGGGTAACCATTATATCATCATGATGTTTCACCACACATATATATATATATATATATCTGTATATATATATGTATATCTTGTTGGTCGTACACCTACCCCTCTGAAAAAATATGAGTTCGTCAGTTGGGATGATGACATTCCCAATATATGGAGAAAAAAAACATGTTCCAAAACACCAACTAGAATTATTGATGAGTTAGATAACAACCTTAACCAGTTTAAATCATGCTGAATCACAGGTTTTATTGTTAGCCTCTGGCTATTTAACATGGCTATGGAAAATGATCACTATTCAAACTATTTAAACATGGTGGAACCCACTTAGTTTTAGTTGTTTTTTTTACCATACTCTAAATCCGTTTTTGCATAGGATAACACACAAATCCTGGGACTCACTAGGCCACTAGGCCACTAGGCAAAAAAAAACACAACCAATATTTCATCAGCATGTTTGATGTTTAAAACAGGTAATTAAAAATCTATAAATCACCATCATCCCGTCATCCCTTTTTTAATCCAGCAGATTTTACGTTCGGTGGTGCCTCCAAAATGTGATGTGAACGTTGGTTTTTTTCATCCCCATGAATACTAGTTCGAAAAATAACCCCCATTCATCAACCCAACAGTTATTGGACTTTTCCTTAACCCAACAGTTATTATTATTAACTATATATATATTTAGATTCACCATTAAAACCATAGGTATTGGACTTATTGGCACCAACGTTAGCGATTTCGAACTGGGGCACCACCGAACGTCGGAAGGATTTCGCTGGGACGCCGCGCGTTCACCGTGCTACGGGGCTCGGCCTGGCGTTTCCCAAAAAAGCTGGTGAATCTCGCTGGGATGGATGTACAATGGATATGTTTATTGCTTATACTCAATTACTATGGGTATTTATTATATATAGATGATTTATACTAATATAGCAATGGTTCATATTTTGACTAATAGATGTTTATTTCCACCAAATTTTGAGTAAGAATGTAGTAATTTCATAGGGTTTTGACCCATCCCCAAATGGTGGTCTAACCCAACAACAATAGGGCTCTGACCAAGAAAAATGATGAATTCTTAAAAATGGTGATTTAGCCACACCAGGAAAAAAAAGGAAACATTGGATTTCCCCATCAATCATTGGGGAATATAGTTTCTATATGAGAAAAGAAGTTGGTCTGTAACTAGCTTATCTGGGGGTTATTTCATGTATTTTGAACTAGTTAGATGGGTGAACATTAACAAACTTTTAACTGAAGGGTCTTTCAGTACCACAAAGGGGTAGTTTTTTTTATACTGGTTCCCCCAACTAACATAGACCCCAAGAATCGCGTGCTTCTGGAGGATGGTAGTCTTCCAAACTCCAGCTCGCTACAGGATCAATTTTAGTTGGAGGGAGGGGAATGGACAGTAATATATAGGGGGTGAGACAAGACAATGACATAATGGTCCCCATTTTATAATGACCGTGAAAGGGTTTAATGTTGAAATATATCTATCACATGCTATATATCAAACACATATCAAACCAAATGATCAACCGTATGGTATATCAAACAGACACAGAAGTCATCAGTGATTCGATATTATTATGGTTGGTTCTGCATACTAGTGGGTGTCCATACCTCAACATGTTAGTTTGATTTGTTTGCTATAATTGCACCATTTCCATCACCAATTTAGGCTTTTCTGGCAATGGGTTACCCCAAAATCCAGAGCAGGCTTCTCCCGTTCAAATTTCTCACTTGCAAGTTTTGGGGTATACCCGCACTTGTTGAACAGTTCCATATACAGTTCTGCATTCTTTCCATCACCGAAAAACCCGTAAGAACATGATCTACACATAGTGGGGCCCCCAAGATATAAATGGTTTTGAAGCCCAATCTAACTAGGTCGATATATATATATATATGTATATATATATATGTGCCATAAACCCGACAGTTCTTGTAGTTATAGAGCAACAAAGAGCTATCCAATGGGGCCCCAGAACTATAATTATATGTTAATATTAAAATGTTTTATATCCACTTAGTTCACTGATGTTCACTGGAACTTCCCAAGGACAGATTTTCACCACAATTTTCCCAGTTTTTGGCACCTGCACATTGGAACCATCCACTGTGGAGACCTCATACGCCACGTCCACGGCTGTGAGATGCCTCGCCGGGTAGGGTTTACTAAGCCATGGGGGTACCCCAATAGCTGGATATTTTTTAAAGGGAAAATCCATCTATAAATGGGTGAGAACTGGGGATAGCCCCTATTTCAGGAAACCTCCATTTGGATATTCCATGTAATTCACATGTTGAATGTAAGATACCCTCTGGTAATTTAGCATAGCTATTGAACATGGCCATTTATAGTGAGTTTTCCCATTAAAAATTGTGATTTTCCATAGCTATGTTAGTTTACCAGAGGGTATATGTAATTACATGTAATTAAGAATATGCAAAAAAAGATGGAACAAACAGGATGAGTTAACCGGCTTTTCAGAAAGGAACATCATCTAAGCATGGATCAACCAACTTGTGGACCCGTTGTGTATCATATCTTACCAGACCATTTATACTGGTTGGTGGTATACCTACCCCTCTGAAAAATATGAGTTCGTCAGTTAGGATGATGACATTCCCAATATATGGAAACATAAAAAATGTTCCAAACCACCAACCAGCTATTATCCCATTAAAATTGCCATTTATAGTTGATTTACCCATTAAATATGGTGATTTTCCATTCATACTACCGTATTACCCTCCATCTAACTCGTAAAGGCTCGGCCATTTTCAGGGTCAGTTCGGGGATGGCTAGTCGCATTTCTGCACATCCCCGAACTGCAGAGTCGTCGCCTTTCTAGAGGAGGCATGAAAAAAAAACTATAGATGCTATTGCTGAAAGTAATGAACAAACATATGTTGCTACCTTGTCTGGGATATTTTTTGAATTCTTGGAGGATCCTTTCTAGCAAAAATCAAATAGTATTGGGGGCCATGAAATTGTAACATATTGTAACCAACATTTCAGGCAATGTTCAAAATGATGAAAGCAGATGTCACTGGATGATTAAAAAACCAAACAGTGATGGCCCTTAACAGTGATAAATGGGATTATAATTCCTATAACTGAGGTTATATATATATATCATTATAATCCCATTTATAACTGTTAAGGGCCATCACTGAAGATGGAATCTGTTGATCCATTTTTTGCGTTGGCAAAATCAGACTGTTCCCGTCCACCCTGCGCCTTGCATGAAACGTGTCATTCCGACCTGGCGACGACTCGGCCTTCTTCCGTTTGCTGCGCATGTTCAAACTCACAGGACCACATAATGGGCATCAAGTGCCTCTCATGTCTGAAAAAAATGTTTACGTTCTTTAAACAAAAATGATCATCACCATCATCGTCGTCATCATCATCATTATCATCCTCATCATCATCATCCTCATCATCATCATCATCGTCATCATCATCATTTATATTTATCATCATCATGTAAATACTCTGTTTGACATAACACAGGTTTGCTGGAACACTATATGCAATACTGGGGTTCCCCCCTTCTTCCATGGTTGTTTCAGTTGGTTAGCTGGTGTAGAACTCATCCACGTACTAGTCCTGAATTCCTAAGCATGCTAAACCACCAAAACATCCAACAGGGAACATTTTGTTTTTTTTGATCTCCAGCCTGCTACAGGACTGATGAAGAAACACATCAGTAGCATCCGGCCCATTCCAGCCTGAGCAACAGGAATACGGCAGACGTCAAGGACGTTGAATCACCGGGATTCAGTCACAATGAGAGGGTTCCCTCTCCGGTAAACACAAAATCCATTTCTGATTGGTGGTGCAATAACCATCTTGAAAAATATGACTTCGTCAATGGGAAGGGTGACATCCCATATATGAAATGGGCAATAAAAGTCATGTTTGAAACCACCAACCAGTTTTATATTCGACTGGCAGACTCGATGGTAACCGGCCCTGGCTCTGGATCTGTTGATCCTGCGAAAGAGTTGACCCAGCTTCGACTTCGACTGACTCACTCAGAAGCTTCAGAACCTGGTTGATGTCACCAGTGTTGCTGACCATTTACCAAGTATTTGCCGTTTAAGCCTCTTATAATTCTTATACATAGTTGTAAACATCATGAAAGCCTGAAGTTTGGGTGCAATGACAACCGAAGCTGTCGGACTGAGTGAGCTGCCATGTGTCTCCTGTAAGACAGTGTTCGCGATCAATGGCGCCACAAAACAAACCAGAATAATAGTAGCAAAAGCGACCAAGTACGGCTTCGATTGTTCAATATAGGGGTGCAATTCGTGTGTAACCCTGTGACGGCAAAACAGAAAGATCATGACATTGCCCCTTCTCGTTGTGCATCATGATTCATGATTCACAATCTTTCATCATCCTTGTTTGGAGTTCATCGACAATTATCGTCGTCAATGATCGTCAATGAATGTCAATGAATGTCAATGAATGTCAATGATTCAAAGATCGTCAATGATTCAATGATTGTCAATGATTGTCAATGATTGTCAATGATTGTCAATGATTGCCAATGATTGTCAATGATTGTCAATGATTGTCAATGATTGTCAATGATTCAATGATTCAATGATTCAATGATTGTCAATGATTCAATCAATGATTGTCAATGATTCAATGATCGACAATGATCGACAATGATCGTCAATGAAAGTCAATGATCGTCAATGTTCGTCAATGAAAGTCAATTATCGTCAATGTTCGTCAATGATCATCATTGTCACCATCGTCTTCATCATCATCATCATCATCATCATCAAACCTGCGAAATTATGCGAAATTAGCAAGCTTTGGTACATGAAAGAAACTCTTGATGCTGCATGAGCCCTTAGCACAAGAAACTGTCGGGGTTGTGTACTTGCGTGTTTTCAAGCACATGCGATTCATCTTACAGTGTGTGGTTGCCATACCACATGTTCAGCCACCAATTATAAGCCCCTGCATGAATTAAACTGGAATTATAAGATCCATTCAACTTCTAAGTGACCCAAATGATGGCCAGGTTGTACCCCCCACAAGCAGTATACCTTCCTGTAAACATTTAGATGTGGAGTTTACCCACCATAAACGTACCCTCTGGTAAGTTAACATAACTATGGAAAATCACAATTTTGAATCGGTAAATCCACTATAAATGGCCATGTTCAATAGCTATGTTAAATTACCAGAGAGTAGATCATTTTCCAAACAAAAAAGCTCTGGGATCTCCACAGAACCTCCATGGCTTCAAGGATTTCCCAGCTAGGCACTTTTGATGTTCGAAGGGTATTAGCCAATATTTGAATATTCCATGATAGTGCATTGTATTTTTTGAATATATGAACCCGATACATATATATATATATGTTATATATATATATATATATGTTATATATATATATATGTTATATATATATATGTTATATAGTAGACTGCAATAATCCACTAACTTGGGAAAATTGCTCGAATCCATTCACCATCATTCCAGTTGATTTCGCACTTTTCGGTCGTTCTTTTGAATTGACCGCAATGGGTCCTGGGCAACTGGCCCCCCGAAGCCCGAAGCCGGCAGTCCGTTGGTTCACGACTTTGCGAGTCATGGAGACGTCGTCCGCATCAGTGCACCTGAGATTCTCCCACGGTCCTCAAATAACTGCATTGCCCATCTTAGATACCCTGCAAAAAAAAATCTTTGCTGGTTACTGGTTAGTAGATATTCCCATCAATACCAAAAGACTCAAGGATTAAAGTACCCATCTGAGATTGACCTAGACTGAAGGTCGAACGTAACTGGGGTTATTTCACGAAAAAAATGGGATAACCAGGGTTAGTCAGGGTTCTTCACCTGACTTCCGATAAGTTTTGGTGGGTGGGTTTATACCGTCTGGTAAACATACAAAAAGCTATTGAAATGGCCCATAGAAATAGTTTGATTTACCTATTAAAAATTGTGATTTTCAACAGCTTTTTGTATGTTTACCAGCGGGATGATCCCAAAGGAACTGTCCAGTTTTTCCCCGCCAGTTATAACTGCCTCAAACAAAACATCATTCAGGTGATGTACCCGGCCTGGTAAACATACAAAAAGCTATTGAAAATGACAATTTATAGCGAGTTTTCCCATGAGACATGGTGATTTTCCATAGTTATGTTAGTTTACCAGAGGGTATAAATAAGACCAAGCTTGATTGCAGGAGTTAATTGCTCCCATGGCCATAACTGTGAAGGGCCATAACAATAGATATATATGAGCAGTGTTCAAAATCCCTCTATATCATTCCATTTAATCCTGGCTGGTTAAGAACAGGATTCTCCGTTCTTGGATTATGAGATAATCCCCAATATATACATACAAATATAATATATAATATAATATGATATAATATAATATAATACAATATAATATAATACAATATAATATAATATAACATAAAATAATATAAAATAATATAATATAATAGAAAAAATAATTAGTATAATATAATTTAATAAAATAAACTATAATATAATATAATATTAAGAAACATAATATAATATAATATAATATAATATATATGTATATATAATTTATTATATATATAGGTAGTATAATCCCCTATAATGAATCATCAACCCTGCCAGGGGTGGATCGCAGCCACTGCTCATATCAATGGGGGTGTCCATCTGGCATGATTGCTGGATGTCCTGATTACATAGCGATACGTACATATATCCCATATGCTCCATGTATGGTATATTTACCTATATTGGGGTGATTTTTAGGGCAAATGTTGGTAAATATTCCATACATGGAGCATATGGGTATGTGTATATATTTAGAAGAAAGTTATCTAATATATGCACATCGGGCATCTACGTATGACAGTACAATTGTAGGTATCGTTTTTGTATGTATAGATACGTATGCATCATTATATGTATATATATATATACACATTATGCAGTAGCACAAATGTGCATATATATATATATATCATATATACATACACTTATTTACACATATGTAGTATACAGTTTTAGCAACCCGCAAAAAGATGGAAGAGTACAATCCTACTAACATCGTTACAAATCTAATAACTATTCCCTGTTTGTTTGGGGTTTAGTATCTACATTCTATCACTCTCCGGTATTCGTGGCAATGGAAAATCCACCGTTTGTAGTAGTAGATCATTTTCCCATTAAAAAAAAAAAGAGTACCAACATCGTCAATCTTTGATAGTCCACAAAAGGGTAACATCTTTGCTGGCGATGGTTATTTTCCGTTAGGCAAGAAAAGAGAATTACCCTCTGGTAAGACTCTGCCAGACAAGGGCTGGAAGATTACTGGTTGGTGGTCTTAACCATCTTGAAACATATGAAAGTCAATGGGAAGGATTATCCCATATATTATGGAACATAAAACATGTTTGAAACCACCAACAAGATTAGGTTCACCCCCCAAAAAACTGGTGATTTTCAGGGTCCAAGTGTTCATTTCCTGGAGGTTTTTCTCTACCCATCCAATGTTGGGTTGGGGCCAATGAAATCCCATTAAATCCCATTAAAATCCCATCAAATCCATTCAAATCCCATTAAAATCCCATAAAATGTCCTATTAAATCACCATCACAAATTCGTGTTATGAGTTGTGAGTTTCTGAGATCTCCCCACCTGCCACTTTGCCAACTGCGCGCAAGCTGGGCTCGCCATGACATGGCCTTACCGATGGATGTGTTTTTTTGGCCCAACATGTGGGATGGGGCCCCCGTTCTAGCGATAGCGTTCAGTTGCCTTAGAAAAGTGGCTTAAAAAAATATGGTTTATGGTAGATATAACTATTCTGGTTGGTGGTATACCTACCCCTCTGAAAAATATGAGTTCGTCAGTTGGGATGATGAACGTCCCAATCTATGGAAAAATAAATCATGTTCCAAACCACCACCAATGATGTTTATGGTAGATATAACTATTGTTCATGGGGTTTACAAAGCAACTTATACCTGGGGGGCATCATCCTGGGGCAACATCGCCGAGCAAACGCGGGGCAACATCAATTCATGAGCATCGATTGTCACCCGCCTTGTCATGGATTACCCTCCAGTAAATTAACAGTTCGACCCCGCCAGTCATCGGGCTTGGAAGACTAGTGAAACCACTATAAATTGGTCATTTTCAGGGTCAAACTGTTAAATTTACCAGAGGGTAAATTTACATCCCAGGTTCATCCCATGTTTCCATAGTCACTTTGCACCGTCAAAGTCATCACCGGGATCCAGTGTAGATCAGCACGGCACTTACCTCAGAGCCTCACCGGTCATCCGCGGGGAGACCACGACCTTTGTTTGGTGCTTCCAGATGTCCCAAAAAAAATCGTGGCTCACTGGTCAATGGTTTTGAGATGTTTTCTAAAAATTCCGCGTGTGATTTTTCAAGTGGAAACTAACAACTAGAAAATATCAATGAAAATATGGATCCATGGCGCTGTCTGCAGACATTCTTGGAAGAAAACATGGAACTTGCACCGCGACCTGAACACTAAATAGCTGCAATTAGATGCAATCTGGCCGTTGACAAATGGTTCCAAACTAAGCAGTGAGAAATCTGCTGTTGGTTGGTTCGTATCTGATGTAAATGATGTAATACATTTCTGGTTTGATGGGAATGATTCAAACACTCATCGACATGGACTGACCTGTAGTAAGAGATAAACACAAGATTATCAAGTCTCAATGAAATACCAAATTGAACTGATGCCATGACAAAATGAATCTATTCAATCCTTGCGACCTTGAGAACCACAGAAAACAGTCTCGCAAGATCCATAAGGATGGCGCCCCTGTTTTGACCCTGCGTCGCGGAAAGCGCCTAGTCGTCCAGTTGATGCATAAAGTCCTGCCACAGGTCTAATGGGGAAACAAATTTAAATTGGTATACTTGGTAATATGTGTACCAAGTATATGTTTATATGGTAGGTTACCTATATGTAAGGTACCCTATTTTCAGACCCAAATCACTGACCATGAAAATGGACTTGCTGTTCGGCAGTGACCAAAAAAAAATACCGTCCCCGATGTCACCAGAAAGAGGTGCTATAGACTCACAAATGCTAGACATACTGTGGATGGAAGAAATCCTGCACCACCTTGGATGGTTGAAACCCTATAACTAATGGGATAAACCACCTATCAACTGGTGCAGGATTTCTTCCATCCACCGTATTTTCAGATTTATTGGGTTTACCACACTCTGATGCTGAAAGATCATAGTCACTATCAACCATCAACCCAAAAATGGATCAACTATCAACTATCAACTATCAACCCATTCTTGGGGGGAACCCTAAATCAGCCATGGGTCATTAACATGTGGAAAACACTGCATTTGGGGCCCATTTTGTGAACATGTGAGCCCCTCCCCCACAGTACCAACTCACTGCACAGCGAATCTTGTACGTCTGTTTGAAAATTTAAGGTATGCCCCGAATAAAAACTTGCCGTGAAAGTGTGATAAACCATGAAAAACTTTCATTTTCAGACATGGCCTGTTGAGTTATTATATTGGTTGTATCAAGTTGTATCTATTATCCCCAGAATGTATCCTCATGTATAGATTTTCCCATTATACCTTCTGGTATTCAAACCTGGCGTGTTGGAAAATCCTCCACTTAGTTCGATGATTTTCCATTGACATGCCCATTTAGTTCTGGGTTTTCCCAACCAGCCACGTTTGAGTACCAGAGGGTACATTTCTATTGCAGCCCAGAAGTGGTTATCGAAGCGTAGTCATAGGGGCCGCATATCATATCCCAATTTATGGGGATTCTTACCATTAACCCCAAATAATTACTGCGGTACATCCCGGTTGTAACCCATTTAGTTCGATGAGTTTTCCACTTCCGCCAGAAAAAAGCTCATTAGAACCCAATTCAAACATGTTTAAATTGGTTCTATATGGGTATGGGTCAATACCAATTTATACCATTTTTAGTGGGATGAACATCCATTTACCAGCTATGACTTGGGGTTCACCAGGGGTACCAGGGTTTTGACCCATCCCCATATGAGCTTTGAACAGAGATGTACCACATTTTTTAACCCAAAAAGGTCTATGAAATCCCATCATGTCCCCGGGTAAAAAATGCTCCTGGAAGGCGCCTTCAATGTCCATCTTTTCTCCCACGTTCGGCGCCTCGGCTGAGTATTTTGTTTCGCCTGGATTTCCGGGTGGTCACCCAAAAAACCAAAGCTGTATAGTGGATCATGGCTGCATTGGAACCCCTCTGGCAAACATACAGTAATACAGAAAACGAACTGGAAAATCACCAATTCTAAATTGATTTTCATGGGTCAATCAACGAACTAAATGGCCATTTTCAATAGCTATGTTAAATTACCAGAGGGTATCCATTGCTATGATTGATATTATGTGTCCACTATCCATACTGATACTGTGTTGACATAAATGAACTACCATGACAATATCCAAATAATGGATGTGATATGATCAAACTAGTAAGAACTATTATCTCATAGATATCCATAGAATTATGTATCAACCATAGTGTCCACAAATATCATAGATATCCATAGTTGGTACAATAGATATCGTGTTGATGTTAGATATCCCACTTCTATGGTTTTTCTATTATCTCATGGATATGGATGGAAACTACGACATCATTCCCATGGGAATTAAAACATTGGCATCGCATGAAATTTTCTGATGGATCAGCTGAGCTGTTCCGGAAACCCTCTGGTTATGACTAACATTTCGCCATGGAAGCCATGGCCCATTTATAGATGGTTTACCGAACTTATAAATTGTGATTTTCCATGGCTATGTTAAATAACCGGCTGGTAATATGTATCTTATTAGTGTTGATATCCTTGGTCAAGGAGTCCCGAGTGAACTGATGGACAGCAGCAGTGCGAACTACTGAACTCGCCTCGCAGCAATGATTCCACTGGCGTGATCACTATTTCGTTCATTTCCGGGAAGAATACCCTAGCGTAAACACACAAAAAGTTTTGGAAAACCCGTGGTCCAGGATGTTTTTTTACAAATGGTGGTTTTTTCCACATCATTTTGTATGTTTATATGGGATGGGGCCCCCGTTGTATAGCTTCAGTTGCCAAACTAAGTGGCTGAATTCTATGGTTTATGGCAGATAAAACTATAGATCAACTATTGTGTTTTCTTACAAGTTCACTCCAATTTCACTATGATACATGATGGTATAGTGTGTGTATATATATAACTATAGTATTCATGGGGTGAAACTAGTTTGCAACATTCACATCACGGAAATGGGGGGCACCATCATGCTGTCTGAATCTGAAACGCAACCCGACTCATCGCTGGTCTTGTGGTTGGAACATCCTAAGATGGATGATTTGGAGTTGGGTTTTAGGCAACCACCATGATGGTCTACATTGATGTTGTATATAGTTGTATAATGGTGATTTAATGGTGATTTAGTGGTGATTTAATGGTGTTTAATGGGATTATATATAGTTGTACATAGTAATTATATATCCGCATTTTATATCGTGTAATATGTGTGAATATCTGCGCAGAGCTGGATCCAACATGTGCGGTTTCGATGATCATCCGCGATGCCTCTCTGAGCAACAGCTTCTTCCGATTCTCCTTCGGTGAGGTCACATGCTTGGGGGCCTCACCTTGTAATTTTGCCCCATACCCACTGAATCCACCATTAAGGGGAGCGAGTAAAAACCCCCCAGTAAGGCGGACAAAACGTACTATTCTTTACTAGGTAACATACCATAATTTGCATACCATATAGTAAACATAGTAACACGGAAATAATAAGATAACATTAACATTTTACCAAAAACAATTCGTCATATCAACACATTTTCCGAACTTCCAAACCCAAACAAGGATATAAATTTATCAACTTGGTATATCAGCATCTTATATTGAAATATCAACATACATGTAATAAACAAAAAATACTTCACTTCGAATGATCCCCACCATGGCATTTATACATTTTCTTACTGGCATTCTATCTGGTATTCTATCTGGCATATCTTCTGGCATATCTTCTGGCATATTTTCTGGCATTCTATCTGGCAAATCTTCTGGCATTCTATCTGACATATCTTCTGGCATTCTATCTGGCATATCTTCTGGCATTCTATCTGGCATATCTTCTGGCATTCTATCTGGCCATTGAGGTCCGGCAGTGCCCACTGGGATCTGGAGCTCGCGGTTGAGGTCCGGCAGTGCCCACTGCGATCTGGA
>Ga0126342_10017045_pt1 | contig 12595 bp, 11 predicted proteins | sample Cyp1metagenome_FD_92528 | JGI IMG/M metagenome (GOLD analysis project Ga0126342, IMG submission 92528) | Coral microbial communities from Lord Howe Island, Old Settlement Bay, Australia - Cyphastrea 1 metagenome | ecosystem: Host-associated > Invertebrates > Cnidaria > Coral ...
AAACATGAGAAAACATGAGAAAACATGAGAAACTGCAGAACGTGACATGTGACTTTTCACTAACTGATCACCTGAAAGACCTGAGGTCCCTACTGCAACCCAGATAACGACGTAACCCAGGTGGGAGCCGGAGAAGTACGGGATGTTTCAGGCCTTCCATGGCCTTCCAATTGAAAAACATGGATTTTCACCATGACGGATCCATGGCGGCAAGAGTGAATGCAGTGGATCCCCGAAAAAATCGAAAGATCCAGACAGAACTTGGTCATACTTGGTCCATTGGATATGGCACGGTTATGGAATGCTATGGAGAGGAATGTTGGCTCGCAATTCCATTGTATTTAGCATATTTAGCTCGCTTCTGAAGTTGTATCAGCGATGTAGATTTGATTAGATTTGTAGTTGTATCAGTTTCTCAATATTTCTCAGATTTCTTCCATTCTCATCCATTCTCATCCATTCTCATCCATTCTCATCCATTCTCCAGTTTCTCCCCAGTTTCTCCACAGATCAAACAGAACAGGCCTACATTTCGTTGGAGTGCGATACCTCGCTTTACTTCGGCTTTGACCTCCCAGCCACTGCATCGGTCAATTCGCCGACCAATCGATTGCCCAGAACTCAGAAGTTACATGAAGTTACACTATTGATCCGTCGTTTTTCGTGTTTTGCAAACTTTGTTTCTCGTGTTCAACCGTTTTTCACAGTATTTTCGTAATGAAAGTTGTACACATAATTACACATATATGTTTTCTAGCCTCCTTGGAAGCTGTGAAACTCGTGATATACCAAGCTGATCATTTCTGGCCACGTGGACGTGGTCGGAGGCCTGGGCCTGGTGGGGTGACAACCGCTGAAGCCACTCGGCTCTACATCGATGCCAGGCTGTCTGGAAACCCAGGACGGCACCGACAAAACAGACACAGAAACAGTGAGAAAACGGAGTAAAAACTACGGAAAGAAAAATCACCAGGTCACGGTCACAGTTAATGGAGTCCTAGATATAGTCATTTTGTTTTTCAGGAAGGACCATCATTGAGCCCGGGTAGGTCATTTGAAAGCCTTAGTGATGATGTTTAGTGATTGAAGTTGCGGGCACCAAGCAGCAAAGAAGGCTACATGACTCATAGTCTAGTCCTAAACGCATCGTTTTTTGGATCTGGAAGGAAAGATGGGTCAGTGAGTGCTGTCGAGTTCCTAAGGTTGGATTTGGGTGGCGTTTATCACCTGTGTACGAGAGCTCAGATATCTCATCCTGAGTTTGAGATGTTTGAGTGCGTATGAAAATCAGTGCCCTTGAACTGCTTGACTTAGGCATGGACTTGGATGGGAACAATGCCAAGATGGGAATGGGAGACACTGGATTCGTGGCTATGCGCTGAGCGGTGAATGTGCAGTTTCTTGACATTTTGTTTAACAAGTAAATTATATTTGATTATAGAACAGATGTTCTCCCACTCGCTCTGTTTCCTCAAGCATCTATTTCCTGTGCGATTTCGAGCAAGTGAAATTTCACCGCATTTCCTATTTGAGGTGTATGTCACCACCATGACCACCCTGAAACCCTGGGGAATCTTGCACGAGCCACAGTTGGATGGTGTTTTGTCGCCAGTTTGGTGCCAGTTGAAAGGGAAGATGGAACGCTTTTACCATCTATGGTCCATGATGTGAACAGAATCAATCACAAGAATCTCTGGATTGCGAACCAAAGAAATCTCAAGTGTGATTTCAGAACCCAAAAATCAAAAGGGGAGACGCTGTACTAGTTTGAGTGCTATCCAGAATGGAACCCGTGGTCCCCTGTGACGGATGCTCAATTGACTCAATTACTTGTCGAGGCCAGCCGCCAACCAAACGGTGGCCTTTGTCTTAGCTGAGATTCGGAGGGCACTGACAAATATGACAAATGGTCCAAATGGTGGTTGTAATTTCAGAGGTTTGTACCATTTTGTACCTCAACTCACGACCTCTCACGACTCAGTACTTGTAGTAATACCAGCACGGAGCTGTGTATCATGCGACACATCCAGGATCATACAGGTCCATGATGGTCTTTGTATGTCTTTGTATGTCTTTGTATCATTCATTTTACGATATTTTACTTGACCCATGCGATTCATGCGATGGGCGCCACGGAAGCAGGATCAAAGGATGCTGAAGCATTGATTGCATTGGCTGTTGATCAAGGTGATGACGTGTCCTGGTGGCTGCAGAAAGCTCAAATTCAAAGGGATATGTTGAGAATGTGAACGAAATTGTGATGGAAACAAAAAAGGAAGAAGCGGATGCCCCACCGAATGCCTGAGGCACAGATGGCGTTTCTGCAGCTTACGTTGGAATATACTGCAATGATACTGCCTCGAGCTGAGAAAACAAATCATTAAGACATATTAAGACTAAAGATGCTGATGCTAAGATCGTCCTCAAGGTTTCTTCATTCCATTTTGTCTCAAAGAGCACAAGATAGCACAAATATCAAATATCCCTGGTACTTCTGGCGAAACAGTTTGCATCTCTGATCTCTTTAAGAGCATCTCTCAGATCTCTCATCCATTCAATTCCTCTTTGAAGCGGAGGTAAACAATGGAGAGATGACGGTGTTGGCAGGTGAAAGGCACGACTTGAATTCATAGTATAGTTACTACATAGTGACATATAGTGACTACATAATAGGTTTTTTTTCATAGTTTATCTGAGTTCATCTGTTGATTTGAAGCACCGTGACTCTTGCACCACGCTATGACGCACTTGGTATGCACGTGGCGCAGGACTCCTCATGGCACTTTTTCCAAGCCATCTAGCCTGGCCACAGATGACTACGAGGCTAGAAATTCCTCAACCCGGCTCGGGAAATGCCAAGTGAATCCAAGTGAGCCAAGTGGTCAACACACTTGACACACGACGTGACGCACGACGTGACACACGATGTGACGCTGTGCAGGTGATGATCGATGCCGAAGGCCAGGGCTGCGGTTGGCCCAACCCAACTGCCACGCTGCAAATCGCAGTGCGCGCGTAACTGCGCCGAGGCATGATATCTGGAAAGCACTACCTGTTCTGTCCGTGTCTCTGATCCTTGCGGCAAGTTTTACAGTTTGTCCAAAGTCTGTCCAAAGTCTGTCCAACACCTACAGAAAGCTGTAGCAATTGGAGTATGGTTTGATTTTCATGTTCGAACATGTTGCCGAGGTACAGATTTGGATGGCAGTAACAGTCATTTGCCATGGGGAAACACCGACCTACCGATGTACATCTCGCCTATCAGCAAGGCCATTGTGCTGTGAACTGCTTTGACATGCTTTGACATACCCTTGCAGCACTTGCATTGTCTAGTTCTTTTGACTTGAAACTGTTAGACTGCTTACAAGTTGGATTCTTCTGCCAGTCTGCGTACAATGCCTTCTACTCCAGTGCAACCTCAGAGTTTCTGAACTCAGACAGTTTCGAATGTATGACTCTGTTGAACTCTGTTGAACTTTGTTGCTGAACCTCTCTTGCAAATAGCTTCGCGGTGCTTTGAATTTTGGAGCCGAATCTAAGGCTTCGACTGACTTGCGATGGTCGATGCACTGTGGACAGCAGAGTTTACATCCTCGATGAGCAGGCAAAGTTCCCTTAAAGTTCATTTTAAAGTTCCCTTTTGCAATTTGCACTTGACGATTTGAAGATGTTTGAAGCGTGGGTCAAGCTGCTGGCTAACAATAAGGCGTGTGTGGCGCGTCCACATTGATTTTGATTCTACTCAATAATTGTTCGATTTTGGACAAGTTAATGTGTTCGTTCTATGGTTCAGTTATGACCGGATTTCTTTCTGGCAGAGAATTTTTGCTCCTATAAACTTCTGCTATCTGCTGCAGTACCTGTGCGACCACCTGGACTTTGGCGGCTCTAAGACCGGCAGTGCTGACCAGCCCGGACCCCATTTCTTGAAAGAGATGGGGAGGTGACTGAGGTGTCAGAAGAATCCAGCAGCTTGCGGAGTGAAGCAAACCATAACTAACCATAACCATAGTATACATCAGAATACATCAGTATCCCACAAAACCAAAGAGAATAAAGACATAAGTTGACATAAGTTGACATAAGTTGACACTTAAGACAATGATAAATATGATAAGACAATCATATACAATCATCAGATACGTTCAGACTATGTTCAACTCTGAGTTTTCCATGTTTTCCTAAGGACCGGCTCAGTGGCCACCACTCCACTTGGGGGCTCAGACGGAGTTGTGTTGGCCTTTGTGGACACCACAGCTCTTACAGCTGGCTTGAGGCCGGTGTTGGGAGTTCGGATGAAAACGGCTTCGGATGGATTTGGTATGATATATGTATGATATATTCAGATACAATATGATACAATCAACATCAATGAAAATCAATGAACACGCAGTTTCAGAGTATCAAAAGATATCAAAAGTGACACGAACTCTGAATGTTCGAAGGCTTTCTTAAAGCATAGCATAGCATATCTTTCTTGGCAATTTTGGAGAGAGTTCTTTCGCCTCGAAAGGGGCCCATGTGCCGTGTGGCCGTGTGGCCGTGTGGCCATCCAGGGCCAATGTCTCAGGTTTCGAATCTGCCTTGACCTGGATGGGGTTGCCACCGCCTATGCTTTTGGAGATATCGGCATCCAGGCAGAGGAGATTTAGACTGCGTTTAGACTGCGTTTAGACTGCGTTTTGATGCGTTTTGATGCGCTTTGATGCGTTTTGATGCGTTTAGACTGCGTTTTGATGCGTTTTGATGCGTTTAGACTGCGTTTTGATGCGTTTAGACTCCGTTTTGATGCGTTTTGACTGCGTTTTGATGCGTTTAGACTGCGTTTTGATGCGTTTAGACTGCGTTTTGATGCGTTTTGACTGCGTTTTGATGCGTTTTGATGCGTTTTGATGCGTAGACTGTGTAGACTGCAGGTCCGCAAGCTGCATAGCAATTCCAACTTTGACTTTATGACGATTATTGACGATTATGATGATTATGATGATTATGAAGATTATGAAGATTATGAAGATTATGAAGCCAGAAACATTATTGAAATATATTGAAATAGGTGCTTCTTTGAATTTAAAGACTGAGATGTGGTGCTTGAAGCCTCTTTGCTGTGGAAGGTCTACATGGCTGCAGTTACAGATTCAGGAGGCCACTCTGACATTTGGATCCGTTTCAGCTTTTCAAGCTGTCTCTGACCACCACAGGTACCATTTCTCCAGCAACCGGGCAGGCCAAGCCCAGTGAACACATTTGAACATGGTTTGAACAGATTTGAACATGGTTTGTTACGGTTTGTTCATGTTTTTTCACTGTTTGATCTCATTTGATCTCACTGTGAAGTGCCATTGAGTGCTGCGAGCTGCGAGCTGCGAGCATATGAGGTGATCACCTTGACCTGCGCAACTGGCTGCTCTACAGACACCATGGCTAGACACTCAACTGGTGCAACGGAGTCTGTGAGCAGAAAGACGAGTGTCACAAGTGTCACAAGTGTCACAAGTGTCAGTGATTCAAATTGATTGGGGGTGCTAAATGTGCTAAGGGCTAAGGGGGGGAAGTTTGGAAGGCTTGGGAAGGGTCGCATATGATCTTTTTTGACGCCTTGCCACTGGTAGACGTACATCTGACATCAGGGAAGAGAGATGGCGAGGGTCTGTCATCTTGCCATCAAGGCCTATCTTGCCATCACCTGCGACAGCACGGTGACGGATGGAAATATTGCAGCCAATGGAGCTAGCAGCCCAGATCAGCCCGGATCAGCCCAGGTTGGGTGGTTATAAAGAGATCAGGCATGAGACCCTGCACTTGCTTTTTTTGGTTGCACAGTTGCACACTCATACGAGGATTTACTAGGATCATCTGTCCACCTTATCCTGCCGCAAAGGAATAGCGAATGCACGGATGTCCGTGTCCCTCAGGTCTTAAACACAGCTGCAGTAAACATAGCTGGAGTCTGCCACTCAGGGACTGGACGGACTGGACTACTTTGAGTTGGAAGTTTTCAAACGACATGACGCAATTCTATGTAATTCTCCAAAATCATGCATCAAACTCATCAAACTGACTTTGACTCTTTGGGTATTGATTTCCGTTCACCAAGACCTCACCATCTTGGACCGCTACCATTGATGCATCGACTCTACAGCCAGGGCGGCACTACACGTTTCTCAGCACAGAGATTGACCAACAGCCGTCATTCAAAATCTGAGTTCCCACAGAAGTTTCGTTTGGCGGGTTCATGCTCAAACAATTTTTTAGAGGAAACATGAACAAACCAAAAAACACATCGCAACTGCAAAAGTTGCAGAGACTGTAGCACTAGCCACGAAGTGCCACGAAGTGCCACGAAGTGCCACGAATTTCTCGCAACCTTCAGGCTTTGCACAGACCTGGATGGGAGTACCGGAACCATGGCAATGGGTGCCAACGATTTTCAGTGGTACGTCACAGGTGCGCTGCGTTGAAAACATGGCCAGGACACGTGTCCGGATGTGGACAAAGCAAGCATGGAACGACCATAGCGGACCAGAGCTGTGCTTCGAATCTGTGAAGTATTGTAGCCAGGCGTCAGCGGCATTCCGCACTACAAGTTTGGCCTGAAGCAGCAAAAAGGACAGAACTAGTGATTGGTCAAAGAAAGTTTAGATGAGAAACTTCCAAGTTGACGACAGATGCAAATGGACACTAGTAGAATCTAATCGATGCCTTTTACTCACCAACTCAACCACTGAGCAAGTCTCGATAGAGCTATGCAACTCAATGAGCAAGTGTCACTAGTTTGTTAGTTAAGCCAATAGCTACTTGATTCATTAGACTAGGGTGAAAAATGTCACACTTATACTGCACATGTATTTGTGCACGTATGTAGGTATGACTCTGAATGTAAGTATGTACGTTACTGTACGTTTGTGGATAGACAATGATGTATTGGTCCGCATTCCACCATCTCTAAAGCTGGGTGATTTGGGGTATATCCTCTTTTGAGCGCGCAGCAGATACATCTCGGAGGGACGGTTTTAGGCGACTTCGACTTATGATTTCCCTCAAATTGATTGGGAACCATTGCGGCACATGTGGCAGATCTTTATACATGCAGAGATGGGATCTGGCAGAGAGAACTCAGGGAGTTGATTCAGAGAAGGGCCTAGAGTAGCCAGCCTGTTTAGCGGCCCAATTTAGCCACTCAATCATTTTGAAGTTGTTCAATAAGACATGTGAGTCAGTCGACAACCTTTCCTTCCCGCAGTTCATGTGCTTTTACCTGCAAAACTTCCGGCATGGCAAGGCGCTAGGTTACCACTCTAGAAAATGGCAAACTGGAAGCAGAAGCAAGAGTGCATGAACATGCACGACGGCTGCATAGAAATCATATGAAATCATGACTCATTTTTGTCCGAAGGAATTGCTCGTTCCAGCCAAGAGACGGTGATCTTCACTTGCGCTCAGTGCACCAACAGCTCTTCAGCCTACCTGGGCATCACGTGCAGCAAGCCAGTTTGACAGTCGGACCAGGTGTGTGACTGCAGCTGAGTAGAAAATCATGGATCCCTTACCCTACACAACGCATACCGCATACATGTTCTGCTTGGTGTAGATCATTCTGTTTGCCATCCCGGCCCCCGTGCCGTCAGTTGTATCAAACATATTCAAACATGCGAATCTGATTAATCTCCTGAACCGTTTGGACTTTTCGAAATCCGGCGCTTGGTGCGGATCCATGTCCTTGCATGTCCTTGCCAGGTGCGATAGCACGAACTTTGCTGGCTATCGTGCCACACCGTCAAGCAGCGGGCTCAGGTCAAACATGTTGCCACACAGACGCGTGCAACGCGTGAAACGGTAAGAAAATACACGTGTGCAGTCACATGCGACATGTGCAGTAGACAATGGCGCGTGCTATGTTTCGTGGATTGTTTTTGATGTTGTAAATGTAATGTAGTATAAATGTTGTAATATGGCTATAATATGAGTCTTAAAATTCTATAAAATTCTTAAATAGTTTTGAGATGTTCTCTCGTGTCCTTGCTCCTGTGAGGTGCCTTCAGTGGCACTGCTTCTGTGCAGCTGGAAGACTTGGCTACAGCAGGCTACAAACGGCTTGGCTCCATGACCTCGATGCATCGTGAGATGTCTCGAGCTTCCGGGCAGGATGGGGTGCGACTTTTGATACGTCGACCCTGACCTTGGGCGCCATTCTCAGTGCAACATCATGCAACATCGTGCAACAATAGCCATTGCCATGTATTGGCATCAATGATCAGAACTTATCATGTTTATCAATGATCACTACTATTTATCATGTTTTTCATTCCTACATTCCTTTTCATGATAAAACACTCTTTAGCTGTAGCATGCAGAGACGTGGTGGGACCTTCAGGCGTGAACTACCAGCTGTGCTTGGACATGGATGGTGCAGTGGAGGATTTTCAGATTTTCAGTATTCTCGCTGAAACTTTGCATGTCCTGCCTGAAAGCATCTAAAGCTTTGTAACCCCTGTCCCCGTCCCCCAATTTGGCTCCCCTCTTCAGGATCTTGCTTTTGGGTATACTGGTCAGACAATCTATGTCAGTGCAGTTGCAACATGGCGGCATTGCTGTGAAACGCTGTGAAGCAAAGTCAGGCAGCGAACTCCGAAGAGCACTGCGATTTCAGCTGTTGTTCTACAGGTGTCTACACCAAATGTGGCAGTGACACAGACCTTCAATACATATTTGGAGCTGACTTGCGAATCTGCCGACGCCTGTCGTTCCCTTAGCTGATCTGGCGTGGCTTAGTTAACAAATACATCAAATACACGAGCCGTTTGCGAGTGAACGCCGATGAAAAATCACCAGTTCCAAGGTCCTGACACTGCAATGATCTACTTGGCCATTTCGACCAGTGAATGTGCGACGGTCGCTTTGGCTTGATTTTTTGACAGCAGTGGAATCATGTGGAATCTTCTGCGATTTGCTTCTGCGATTTGCCTCACTTTCCAGATGTATGTGGCAACCGTGGTACTTTTTGGTACTTTTCACTGTACTTTTCACGGTACTTGTTGTTTTTGCCATCGGTGGTCATGGCAGGCTACCAGTGCGAACATCTTCAATACACCACCCACGCAGACTGCTGCTGCAGTCATCTTAGGCCAAGTCGTCCATTCTGTCCATATCTGTCACACATTGAGTAAGACATGACTCCATGATAACTCCATGTTCAGAATCTCTTCAGAATCTTTTCAAGTATTCTTGAGTTGTTTGTACATATTTGTCACAATGATTTGTCCATTTTCACGCTGATTCTCGCCTGGGCTGTTTGTCGCAAGTCTGGAGAATCCCAGAAAAATGATTTGTCCAATGCAGATGTTGCCAGGCGACACCGGCACCACCACCAGATATCAGGAGGCCATTGACTCGACTGACTCCATGAAATGAACATAATAAAAGTTGTCTATACAAAAAGCGGGATGAACCGATCCATTGCGAAGCATGGCAGGTAGAGGCAACTGGTTTGACTGGTGGAGTCCCTTGGTGAAAACAGTTTGGGCCAATTCATATCCTCTTTGTCTATTGTTAGTTCTATGTCTCTATGTTTTGGGCATGGGTCCAACATGTCCAACATGTCCTAGACTCTTTGAGGCTCAGATTATCAGAATGAATGAGCATCAAAAAATGAACAAACGGGCCTTTGGTTTTAGTTTGTCATGTTCAATTTAAAAAATGGGGCCCGACGTCACTCCCAATGCCCGGGGATATTTGTTGGTGCCACTTGATTTTGGGCCAAGGCGAGCTATCAGATTTGCATGGATTTGGATGGTTCCGCAACCAGCACCGTTGGAGGCCAGAGGTGAAGCCACATCGAACCTGAGAGATTTCTGCACGTTGAAAATCAGGATCAGAGAATTGCCAACAGTTGGATGAGATATGCGCAATGACCCTGAAATTCACCACACTTAAAGCACACTTGGAGAACACAACTGGACCTGAAAAGTATTGACAAGTTTTCCAACAGGCACCTCAGTTGCAAAAACATTCGGCTGGACTGGGCTGACGGTTTTCCTCTCCACAGCACCTGGACAGCAGTTCGATCATGAGTTGAATCGATGTTGATCGATGATTCACCGTTGATCACTATTTCAGAATTGTTTAAATGAAATGATTTGAAACTTTGGAGATTACATCAGTCACCATCAGTCTTTCATCAGTTTTTTTTCGCGATTTCTAAGGTCACTGCAGTAGATCCTCCCAGAATTGACAATGCTGCTGGTCAAGTCCTACAGCTGACATGTGACTCGGCACCAAATCCACATGAATCCACAGATGCCTGGTTAAGGTGGTGTCGATAGCAGATAGCTACATAAAACCAATCATATAGCCACTGTAGATACTGGTAGTTCTTCCGAAAAGTTCAATTCAATCCAATTCAGTTTCTTTAGTTCCTGTGCTATGCTTTTTCATTTTCTCAACTTTTGCTTTCCAGATAGCGTCCGGCTATGCAATGAAATCATGACATTCTCTACGTGTTCCAAACAAGAGATGGAAGAAGTAGACCTTTTCATGGAGTGTCAGCAGCATTACAGTATTGTAATTGTATACGTAGTATATTTGCTTATATTTGTAGTAATCCATCCCATTCTATCCCATTTCCCAAGATTTTGTGCCTGTGAGGTGTAAATGGAAATGCTGGTTGCCCACAATCTGCAGCTTCGCTTTATTTGACCAGTGAGGGTCGTTGTCAGTGCCTCAGAGTTGACCCGACTTGATCAGCGATGGAGCCATCGGTGCACCACAGCAGTGCGGAGGTGAAGATCTGATCTACGATGGATCCCAAACTGTGGCAAACAGTTCTCGAACCCTCTCAGCGAAGCTCGGTCTTGTCGATTGAAGCTTCGTATGTCCAAGGAATCATGTTCAATCACTTCAATCATGTTCAATCAGACTCCAACTGGAATCTGCTTGAAACTGGACTTCGCCAAGGATCGTTTATCAACCTTCCGCTAACGTGCAAGCCGTCCAGTTTGATACCAGCGGCTTGAAAGTGGGAGACCTCTATGAGCTTTGCAGCTGCCTTAATGTTGTCATGTTGCAGCTTAGGTTACCAGAGATACAATCAAGAGTGCCCCAAAAGACAATCTGCAACAAATGACCAAGTAATCCAAGTATCAAGCTCAACCAGTGATCAACCAGTGATCAACCAGTGATCAACCAGTGATCAACCAGTGATCAACCAGTGATCAACCTGAAAGCGAATTCTAAAGGTGTCGACAACGATGGAGCAACAACCGGTGTGGCATTTGGCAGCTCCGCAGTCAAAGTCTTCGTCACTGCACCAATCTCCATCGCAGCAGTGCGATATTTGCCGCACCTCAGCAGATTGACGAAGCGAAAACCGCTGTGGTCTTGCTATGTTGAAAAAGCGGTGTTGCGTCCGATGTTTCATGATTCTGAGGCGAACAGTGGATCCCACTAGCGGTCAATATATTGTGTTAGACTGCAGCTCTGGATGCTCTGAAAACAGCACTGCTTATTTGGTGCCTTGGATTCACCATGATTCACCTTGTTGCGACATGTTGCGCCCAAGTTCTTCGCCCAAGTTCTGGCAGTTGGATCCCCTCGGATCAACCCGTCGGGTCCCGTCGGGTCTGAGGCTTTGAGCTGTGACACCACCAGCAACACGGCGAAAGCTGCGGTGGCTGGTAGCAACACTGCCTCAGCGCCGTTGATCCAGGAGAGGGTTGGAAGACGCATGGATTCTACCGCCATGACCATCAGACCTCTGACTTCTGCTGACTTCTGCTGACTTCTGCTGACTTCTGCTGACTTCTGCTGACTTCTGCCAGATTTGTCCAAACTGAAGGAGTCTTCAAACTGGAAAATCAGCTTTGATGCTACAGGGCTTGCTGAGGGCTATTACTACTCAGTTTGCATCGATGCTCGGCAAATCCAAGCAAAACTCCGGAAACACAACATGCCAAGAACCTTGTAGGGAGCGATTTCTAGAAAGTGTGTGGGCATTTGTCTGTTGGCATGGTGGTTCTGACTAAGGACATGGACGGCATCGCCCTGAGTTTCACAGCGCTGAGATGTTCCCAAATTACAACCTATCAATGACTGCGATTGCGTCACAGCTATTGCAGGTGAAGAGACAGATCAATACTCAGGAGATTCAGGAGCACAGAAACAGAAGTGGAACTGTGAATTACTTGCAAGTGCAAACAAATATAACAAATATAACACATGAAAAAATGATCACCAATGTTTGGAATGTTTGGAATTGTAATTTTGGTGCAGATATGAACTATGTATATAAATGTATATAATATACTGTAACTATTGTGAACTTCTCTATCTTTTCTTGCTCCAGGAGTTGTGGTTTACATCAATCCGTTGACTCCTGCGATGGCCATGGCACTCCCAGCCGCGTCGGGTCAGGCACTCCGGAGACATCCAATATCTGTGAATAATATTGAACAACACACAACAACATATATGGATTACAATTATTAAAGGGCTACGCCCTCTGCCGCCGACCCCTGGACACTGGAGGGTCATGCCTGCCTCTGTGTCGTAAGCATGAAATGAACCCTAAAGAAACCAGAAACTGACCTAAACAAACCATTTG
>Ga0126342_10017046_pt1 | contig 12595 bp, 15 predicted proteins | sample Cyp1metagenome_FD_92528 | JGI IMG/M metagenome (GOLD analysis project Ga0126342, IMG submission 92528) | Coral microbial communities from Lord Howe Island, Old Settlement Bay, Australia - Cyphastrea 1 metagenome | ecosystem: Host-associated > Invertebrates > Cnidaria > Coral ...
GAGGCACTTTACAGATGACACGGGACTTATGCATTTTTCTGTTTTTTTCACTTTGCAGATGACATGGGAGTTTGCGTTTTTTGAGTATGTCCGACAACTCCCATGTCATCTGCAGGTACTATACATGTACATTTGCACTGACATTGCCATTTACATTTAAACTACATACATACACACACACAGGTATGCATATGCATGTCACATCAAATGTCTCTAAAATCCGTGCATTGATGTGAGTTGGGTATAAGTGCAGTACAGCTCCCCCAGCCCAAAAACGCACAAACACACACGTAATGCAATGTAATGCAACGTGATGTGATGATATGTGGTGTGATGTGATGTGATGTGATGTCACGCGACGTGACTAATGTATTGCATGCATGGACGCACGTACATACGTACGTATGAACATGCCCATTCCTTTTCTTGGATATACATGCACACATAGTCACACATACACAGATAATCATGCACACAGCAAATGTCTGCATTTTTTCTGCGATAGACTTCATCATTTTCATATGCCGCGTGGCGGCCACATCCTGACGGGATACTTGTATGACTGCAGTGATCCTTGGCCCCAAATGTGTGATTGGGTGCTTCGGCATACAATGCTACACAAACACAAGTAGTCACGAGCATGGGTGAAAGGCAACATAAATAAGCTAACCCATTCAGGCCCACAAAATCCTAAAATCAGCTGTCGCAAAATGTACTGGGTACTAAAGGCGCTAAAGGCACCTACTTCTTGGACAGAAACAACATGTAGCAAATGTTGTCAGGGCAGAAAGAAGCGAGCCATGTGTCTTCTGTGACATCAGCCGGCTCCACCCAGACACTTTGTGAATTACACAGTGCCGACCCCCAATGGCTGAAAAGGCAAGCATTTGCATTGCCTTCCTGACCAAAATCTGAGGCTCAGTACTGGCTACGCCAAAGGAAACCCCCTCCAATCGCTTCAAACTTCCACTTTAAAGTCCATGTTCCAGGCATGGATAAATGAATTCACAGGAAACGGCCTGTCTTGCTCTTGGCTCAAGTCTGATCAAAATTCATGTGCAGAAATCAGCTGTTTGAGTTGCGAAGTCACCATGATTCAACCAATTGTCTTGAAAGACACCCATATCAATCGGATTTCCTGCCGCGATTTTGGTCCATCAGAAGCTGCTTTGACTTTCTGATCAGCCGTGGATTCGGTGGACATGGTCTCGCAGCCGGCCAGTTGACGGCTGGCAGTCAGCCGCTGCACGGCTGCCATCATTAGACTGACCCAATGACTTTTTCCTCGGATAGTGATAGGAATGCGGGATTTTTGACTCTGAAACTGCGATTGCTGCTAGCTCCCTTTTTCCGAGAATGCATTCTGCACATTGCTGTGCATCTGCGAGGCTGTGCAAAGAGTTGCGCTGCACTGCCGAAGTGCATCAGCAAATGACTCGTTGGAGCTTGTACGGCCCCTCATTTCTGTGCAAGCGACTTTCTAACTCTCGCCTCAGGCTCTGCGCTTGGACGATCTGTGAGCACAGCCAAAAAAGTTTTAAGGGGAGGGCGACAGCCTCTGAAAGGCTCAACATTTCTCAAGGGCAAATCATGGCAAATCCCATCTCCACAGCCGAAAGCATATTCACAAGCAATATGCCCTTGCTGCATTGGGTTGGTCCATGGTCTAAGTTCACCAAAACAAGCTAGTTCCACCATGTTCCATGTATTTCAGTGGTTGTTGTATCACTGTGCAGAGGGGCCTCTGCCACCTTCATCAAACGTGATCGAACGTGATTCTTTGCCGAAAGTCTACAGTAGGATTGTGGGATGGTGTTGGTATTTGTAATGTATTTGTATGGATATGTTGGTATGATATGGTATGATTGTTTGGATCTCGTCAAGTTGCTGCCGGTCGGAGATCTCCTGGGGAGGTGGCTTCTCGAGATGTGTCAGGCACCAAAATCATCCAAAATCATCCAAAAACTGTGTCCCATGGATGGAGCTATCGGGTGAGTCGAAGAGTCCATCATGTCCATCAATTTCAAGCACTTCAGCCTTCTACATCTGCAACTGGTCCCGGGTATCTACTTGTATCAGCATCACCAACCTTGTATCAATCAAAGGTATTGGTATTCCGGCGAAAGCCACCAGGAACACCCGACCCTGCCCTTGGAAAAACACTCCTTAATGGTGTTTGCCAGCGCAGTTGTATCCGAGTCCGCTTCGTTCAAACGAGCCCAGTTGCCACCTGGGATCATGGCATGCTGGCCTGCCAGTATTAAAAAAAACATGTTTGCGCGGAGTGGGGGGGACGTACGTATAGGCACATGCAAATATGCATATAGAAACATAATTCCCTAGTCATATGTATGATTATGATTGATTATGTGTGTATATATATATGTTATCATATAATATGCAAACTTAATATGTATAGTCTAGTATAGTCATGATTAATTATGCGTATTGGCTTTCAACAAGCTCCGAAAGTCACCGAAAAAAAACATCTAGAAGCCACTAGGCGGCCCCAGGACCGCACCTGTCATCTCCAATGTCAAGCGATCACCCAGCCACCGAAGCCTTGGAATGGCAAACTGCAACATTTCAGGCACCAACCATCACCATCCATCATCAACCTCTTAGCTTTACACCTCAAATTGCCCAGCTGGCGAAGTGGTTTCTTAGAGTTCACTGCGCTGAGACATCCGATGGCCTACCGATCCAAGTACTGGCTACTCGACCGACTCGGCGCCAAGAGACCGAGCTCTTGATATACACGTGCGGAAAATAAAGCGATTCTTCACCACTTGAACCTGGGCACAATACACAAATATTACACAAATCATAATTGCACCACATCCACAACATCCACAAGGATTGTTGGGTACGCTGGCAAAGTGAGTCTCAAAAGGAGTTGCACGCTGTTGCACGTGTGGTGAGGGAAGTTGTCCATCAGGAGGGAACTGATGCCGACCGTGTCCAGCCAAGGCACAAACTCAGCTAGATCTGAGAGGTTGCAGGGCACGATCTTTGCATCTTCTCCCGCTGGTGATGAAGCAACAGCTGGATGCAGATTGCAAATGATATCCACCAACACCTGGTGTCAATTCACGGATAGACCCAAGAGCTTGATGCACCAGCCCTACCGTATGGTTGTATATGGCAATTCCTGATAAAGGAAGTAACTAACTGATCAACGACTAAGAACCTGAACATAGCGGAGGACAGGCCAGGAAGGGGCCAATCGTGTATATACAGAAGACATACAGAAGACATGGGGGATAAAGCAGGCCAGAACTTTGTCCTGTCATTTGCGACAAATATCTGCGACGTGGATGTGTGCTAATGTATGTTCATCGGATCACCCAGCCTCAAGCAGGAGGCTCAAACCAATAACTTTGTTTTGCTGTGCGTTTTGCACCTCAGCTATTGCGCAATTCATCGAAAGTGATCGTACGCTTTCAGAATCTTTCAGGCACCTTGCAAGGGTTGATCTTTGTATTAGGAATTTCGTGTGTTCTTTTTCATCTTGTTTCATTTTTTGAATGGTGCATGGCAATATATGGCAATGGTTTTCAGAGCTCAGGGGGCACAATGACTATCAATGACTGGCTAGTGAGGCTTACTAAGTCCTACTAAGCTGAGATTTGCACACAGGCAGGGAGGAACTCCAAAACATAGGCGCGTTGATCCATTCCATCCGCAAGGAAGTGGTCCATCAGAAGGTCTCTTTCACGAATACCTGGGCTTAACATGGGCAGGATCAGGAAGATTTGGCCACGTTAGATGCATTGGATGGACACATCTTTACACCCATCTTCAAGCATAGCTTTGAATTGTCATGACTTTAGGTGAAACGACGTGGAGCACTATGGCATAACATATAGAAATGATCAAACGCCCTCCCCGGATGATGCCGCTGGAATGCCTAGACCGTCCCAAGCCGAGCGAAGGTGGACATAGGATTTGGGATCTTGCCAGGCATGCCAAGCGAACTAACGCAAAATCCTTGCACAGGATAGGGAAACACACAAGATGGAGAGCCACTTGCAGCCTCTGAAAACCTTGCCTTTGAAAGGTTCAGACATCTGCCAAACCTTGTCATATTCTTGTCATCCCAGAATTGTCCGTTCACCTGTCTTCCCGAGACTGACATGAGGAACATGGTGGAACATGGCGGAGCTATCCTAGGTGCAGGCCTGGATAAATACCTGGCGGTACGAGCGGAAGGAATTGCAGTTTCGAACACCAAGTATGCATGCACACCTTCTTCCTGCGCGTTTGCATGCAGTATTATCATATATGATCATATGTATATATATATATATGTATAGACCATATATGTATAGTTATCAAAAGAGGTTCAGTTAGAAAATTTCCGAGTTATGGACGAATGTCCAGGGGCTTGCCATCATGTCATCATCATGTCAACATCATGCCATGATCAAGCGCGTGTGGGTGCAGTAGAGGAGAGTAACTGTTCGGGAACGCGTGAATTCATGGGCGAAAACACTCCGGGGGCTTCCGGCATGGCCGAAATAGGAGGATCTCTGTTTCTGCGGTTTCGCCCCTCGAACTGCCAAAGTTGGCGGAAAAACGCGCACGAGACTGTAGCGAGTGCCGGGCACCATTTGGTATATGCAAATGTACATGTACGTACACACACACAAACACCCACACACACGACACACACACACACATATATATATATAACTACATCATGCAGTGGAACTTTGGCGCGTGCAAACATGGGTATGTAAAAAATAGATGATATTTCTATAATTCCAACCAACATCAAACAACTAACATCGTTAACGCCTAGGGATGTGACCAGAAGGAACCAACTCTTTCGCAGCAACTGCGTCCTCTGCAGTCTCCCTTGGGATTTCTAGGGCGTCAGCACGGGCCTCAGCAAAAGGATGTGCATCCTGTGAGAAACCGGAGAATTGCCTAATATAGCCTATATCAATACCATTCAATACCTACAATACTGATGTGCCTGACATTGACTGACTGCAATTGGTTATTTATGGTTGTGCTCCATACGTAACCGGATTATCCCATGTTACAACCGTAGCAATGAACCATTTACTAGCCTTTGCAATTGACATATTGGAAAACCAACAACCCCAAAAGAACAGTGTCAGAAAAGCCCGAACCACACCGAGGGCAGCGGCTGCGGACCTTTTCACCATCTTGAGCCAAAACAACTATATAATAAAGATTACATAGACCTTGGCCGGAATGGAAGGGTTTAACAACAGTTTAACTACTGAATAAGTGAGTATGATTTACTCCACAATATTCACGTCCCCCTAACCATGAACTGTACTGTGATCAAAGGTCCCTACGGATTCTGTACACATGGTTGCCCTGCGCGCTACGGGCTTCCATGAACCCTTAAGTCCAAATGAAAGCTGACGGCTCATTTGATGCATTCTATTCCATTAAGAAACCTACCATGCCTGACAATTCCATGCAAAAGTGTGCCATGCATGTCAATTACCGATGCTTGAAGTCCAACCGGATGCAAGTGGAGAAGCGTCTTAGCAGCTAAACTCCAGAACTTGGCGGGTGACGGTAGAAAAAACAGTGAAAGTCTAAGTGACAAAGGCAAAACCTTGGAAGTGTGAAGGCAAACTCAGTTATGCCAACAAACTGTGCGATTAGCAGAACCCAAGGATTTAAGAAAGCAAATCATAAAGCTATAGGGTGGACTTAGTCACATCCATGCAAATGACATGCCCATCATGCTCTTAAATTGCCACGCAGCATGTGCCTTTCATGTTCAACAAGTTGTAGGGCATGCCCCCACTTCAGGACAGAAAGCCCCGTGGTCATGATGGGACTTCTCTGATTGTCAGTGCCAACATGAGTGATCTGGATGTCGTCGTTTTGATTGACGGCCTACAGCTGGAAGCAACATGAACACGATGCGTCTTGGCAAGACGCCGCAGTTTCTGTGAGAAACCTTTGGCGATGATTGAGATAACAGCTTTGTTGTCTTCCAAAATCCTTAGGAGCATGGAAGGGTAGATGGTTTGCCACAATTTCAAAATCGGCAACCCTTCAGCGAACAAAGACCCTGACAACGACACAAAATCTGACTCTGTCGTGCTTCGGCAAACAACACCTTGCTTGTGGCCTCCCCAAGACAAAAGGGCGAAGCGTGACTTACCTTCAAGAGCTGTGACAAAGCCTGAAGCTGACTTGGCGTCATTGCTGTCACCAGCAAAATCTGCATCACAGTAAAGAGCAATATCCAGCTCAGCTCATTCAAAGGATCCAAAACAACCATATGATGTGCAAGATTGATCGTGGAAGACAAATAGCCAACCAAACGAGCAACTCGACAGTCGTCATTGGAGGACCAACAAGTGATGTGCTTCGCTAACAGGTTTACAGCAAAAGTGATGTCCGGTTGTGATGCACGGCTTAGCCACATGAATTTCATCACCAGCCGCGCCGCAACTGAAGACAATTGGCCTTTAACAGCATCCTCCTCAGCCAGAAGAGATCCATCTTCAAGATGTGGCGATCTCGCGGCTTTTGGAGCTTTTTCCACTAAGCTCTTGATTGAGTGCGATGCATCGCTTAGCAAAGTCGCTGGAGCCCAACACCAATGACCCATCTTGAAGGACATGGTCGCGACCTAGCACACGGCCAAAATCTGTAGCAGGATCAAGGTTCACATACTGCTGAAGCTCCTTCCAGAAAGAGGCATGAGAAGACTTCTTTCCAGACAAAGTCAGATCATCGACATAGACTGACATTAACATGCGACCACTCTCAAACCACCAGACCGATGGCATGTTTTCAAATTCAGTTCCGGAACTCTTCAACTTCAAAAGGCCGGCCACATGCAAAGACCAATGTGTGCTCGACTCTGGATGACGATACAGAGCTTTATAAAGCCTGGCTCACGGTTGAACAATATGGCGCTTTTCGAACGGAACTAACTCCGGTGGAAGCAAGACAAAGGTCGGATGTTTTGATTTGAGTGGACATTGGGTATAAGCACGAATGCAATCCGAAGTGGTGCAAGAGTGATCTTCTAACATCGCATAGGCCATTACAATGTTGAGACCTGCAATTAAACTGGGTGCACTGGCATGGAGCTCTTGAAACACTGCCGACAAACCGTCCTGATCGCGAACGGCATCGCCACGAAAAACTATTCTGGCTTTGATTTTCTAATCGGCTGGCTGGCTGTTTCTCATACCCTTTTATGCTTACGATTACCATAAGGGAACCAAAATGCACCGTGGAACCAGCAAACTGCTTCAATGCATCCTCCTAAGAAATAATTTCAGATTCCAACCACGTACCTTCCTGCAAAAGTCTATTTTTCTCTGCATCAATGGCGTCTTGAACTTCCGGTCGTCCTTTCCACTCCTTACGATCCAGAACTGGATGGACAAAAACTCCAACCGCAACTTCTTTGCAGCCAACTTCATACATGACCTCTTCAAGTGGCATGCGTGGGAAACCGGAAACAGCTTTAGGACGGTGTGAATGGATCTTTTGAAGTTCAAAAGGTAGGCATGGCACATGCTGATTGACAACATGGGGAAAGAGAGAATCCAACATTAAAACACATAGAGGTCTGGGATAGTATGCAGACAAACGAGCCCACTTACCTTGCACATGATCATGTTTCGGATGATCGCACTTCAACTTTGAAAGTCGGCCTGCAAGACGAGCAGAAGATGTGACGAATCTCCATGGCTTGCGAGCTGGCATGTTCTTGGCTGTCACACCAACAGTGCGTCCATCGAAAGTGCGTGAGTGCAAATTCCAAGGTACAATGCAGTGAAGTAAAGGACCCAACGACCATCTGGTGCAATACCTAGGCCACTCAAAACTTGCATTGCCTCCTTGTTCAAGACAACATCTGCAACTCTGATGAACTGACACAACAGAGCTTCGCTCGCCAATCTTTCTTCTTCAGTGCGGGTATGCAAACGAGGATTCTAGGCTTTGTTCAGATTTGCCACTGTGACCAAAGACGACACTCAATGGAGCAATGCATCGAACAACCTGGTAATGCTTTGGCTTGATCAATCAATTGTTCAATGCTCGCCGGATCTTCTAGATTGACGTGTTCTTTGCACAAACGAATTACCTGAAGACCATGCTCAGCCCCTACATTTCCTAAGTTGGAATCTTTATCACAAGCAAATTCGAAAAGAACTCTTGAACCTTTCAACGAATGCCGGCCCTTCAATTGCCGAGCATCTTTGGTGGTGTCATCTTGTGGATGGGCTGTGGCGCCAAGGCTGCCAGTCACGCCCCCCTGATTCAATGATTCATTGAAAATGGCTTGGACACATTCACGAGACAAAAATGAACACGCATCATTAGCAACTTCGGCAACAACTGACAGACCAGCAACTGACGAACGGTCGGGAGGTTCCTCATGCTCATCATTGTTGTCCGGCGGGCATTGAGGAACATCTTCATCGGACAATTCCTCTCTGATGGATGGTGACGGGGAAACATCAAATCTATCAGAAATCAACGCATCATCAATCGTTGGCAAGGACTTGTGCAATCGGCCTGCTGGCCTCCGAAAACTCCTGAATGATTTCCAATTTGTTGTCGAACAAATGAAACTTCCCACTGATTGCCGCACGAATGGCCGCTAGTTTCCCCTGAGGACCTGTCCTTTCAGTTGTAATAAAAACTAGATGTACCGGCAGACCACTTTGCTCCGTAATGTGAATCAGACTCTCCAAGTTGCGAGAAGATGACTCAATGTGGCTGCAGATCACAAGATGGACCGGGCGTTCAGACAGTTGGCACAAGTGGCTTAACTCAGTTGATGTAGCCTTGTGCCGGTGAGGAACCTGCCCGTCAGCGTCAATCCACTCAGCACGCCACTTTGTAATGCGATCGGTGTCCAGCACCTGGTGCCATTCCAGCACGATTGCCGATCCCGGCAACTTCCCAATGTTCTCCTCAACCTTCACCAGAGACGGCTGGTCTTGCGACCAAAGGTAAGCTTTCACACTCGGATGGAGTCTTGCTGGAGTAAGAATCTGTATTACGAAATCCAAATGGTTCTGTCACAGGTGGAAGCCCAGGGAATGGGAATGCTTTGTGCTACTGAGGTCCAGAAAAACGATACGGATCAACCAGAGGTGATGATGCTGATGCAGGCTCAACCGAACCGTCTTCAATTGTAATCACTCGCGGCTGTGATGAGGAAGATGGAGCAGAGACAGGCTTCGCCTTAGAAACCACCGACGAAGAAGCAGATGCACTAGCCTTAGGCTTTGCAAATGCCGACGCAGCTCTGCTTTTCCCCTTGTCGTAGGGATCTGAAAAACCACGGGCTTTGGGAACCAGCCCACCTGTGCGCACAGGCTGATACAACGCCGACTGAGGGACCAACTGCACCGAACTCAAATCACTGAGCGACCTCCGAGGCTCTGGATACCCCGCAAGCCCGACACCATCGTCTGAAGAATCCGCGTTCGGCCCCCAAGTCCTTGGCGTGTGAAGAGGTCTCGCCTGACCATCCTGATGAACAATCGCCACCTGGTCAGGGTCCTCACCTTCCTCTATACGATGGCGAATATACGCCTGGCGCTTCCTCCGCACCGCCTTTCCAGAACGAATCCCACGGGTCCAACCAGGTACTTCACCGTGTTCCCTGGCGAACTCCTCGTAAGGACCGTCTTCCATGCGCAGGCTTTTAGGGAGCCTGCCAACCATAAAAATGAATGATGAGGGGAAACAGGAACCAACCACAACAGCAACAGTCAAAGAGACCGATACAGCTGATAACCAATTGAAATGTTGATTAACCAACAACCCCAAAAGACAGCTTGAGAAAAGCCCGAACCACACCGAGGGCAGCGGCTGCGGACCTTTTCACCATCTTGAGCCAAAACAAGTATATAATAAAGATTACATAGACCTTGACCGGAAAGGAAGGGTTTAACAACGGTTTAGCTAATGAATAAGTGGGTATGATTTACTCCACAACCTGAGAAGGGGGGAAACGAAAGCCAGCATCCCACCTACCCCTATTTTCACCAAAAGATTTTTCACCCACAGACTTTTCACCCATAGACTTTTCACCCGGAGTCTTTCACCCATACTTCTCACCCGTATACTTTTCACCCACAGACGGTTCAACCATACACTTCTCGCCCACAGACTTTTCCCCCATATACTTTTCACCCACAGGCTTTTCACCCGCATACTTTTCACCCAGAGACTCTTCACCCAGAGATTCTTCTTGCACAGACTTTTCACCCAGAGACTTTTCACCCACAGGCTTGTCACCCACGGACTTTTCACCCACAGACTTTTCACCCACAGGCTTTTCACCCATATACTTTTCACCCAAGGCTGTTCAACCATATACTTTTCACCCAAAGGCTTTCGCCCATACACTTTTCACACACAGACTTTTCACCCACAGACTTTTTACCCATAGACATTTCACCCACAGACTTTTCACCCGCAGACTTTTCACCCGCAGACTTTCACCCATACACTTTTCGCCCACAGATTTTTAACCCGCAGACCTTGCACAGTCAGACTTTTCACCCATACCGTATACCTGTTTCACCCATATACTTTTGACCCACGGACTTTTCACCCACACACTGTTCACCTACGGACTGTTCAACCATACACCTCTCACCCGCACTTTTCACCCACAGACATATCACCCGCAGACCTTTCACCCACAGACTTTTTAGCGACAGACTTTTCACTTATATATTTTTCACCCAGGGACTCTTCACCCAGCGAGTCTTTTTCCATAGGCTTTTCACCCACATACTTTTCACCCACAGACTTGTCACCCACATACTTTTCACCCACAGACTTTTCACCCACCGTCTTTCACCCATATACTTCTCACCCATATACTTTTCACCCAAGGCTGTTCAACCATATACTTTTCACTCACAGGCTTTCACCCATACACTTTTCGCACACAGTCTTTTCACCCACAGACCTTTCACCCGCAAACTTTGCAGCCTCAGACTTTGCACCCATACCCGTTTCACCCATATACTTTGGGTGTGAAATAGTTTTAGGTTTTTTTTTTGAGCAGGTTTGTTTTTTTTTTGGATTTCCTGGCTGGTACAATTTGCCTAGTGTTTGCAACGGTTTGGGCCTTGAATTTGTCATTTTGCATGGTAATGCATGGTATTTGCCACATTTGGGCATGTTCACCTTCCATTTTGCATGAGATTTCCTGCATGTGGGCGTGTTCACCTTCCATTTTGTATGGTATTTGCCACATTTTGGCATGTTCACCTTCCATTTTGCATGGAATTTGCTACATGTGGGCGTGTTCCCCTTCCATTTTGCATGGGATTGGCCACATTTGGGCATGTTCGCCTTCCATTTTGCATGGGATTTCCTACGCTATCTACCCATCTACCCATCTACCTATCTACCTATCTACCTGTCTACCTATCTATCTAATCTAATCTAATCTACTGTAATCTAATCTAATCTAGTCTAATCTAATCTAATCTATCTATATATCTATCCATCCATCTATCTATCTATCTCTCTCTCTGTCTGTCTATCTACCTGTCTATCTGCCAGCTTGAAAACCAAGCTATTCTGCGAGACTTCCTCATTCTTCGAAGTTGACCACATCAAAAACGAAGCAAATCTGCGAGACTTCCTCAATTTTTTAACTTGACAACATCCTAAACGAAGCAATTCTGCGAGACTTCTTCAATTTTTGAATTTGACAACATCAAAAACAAAGCAATTCTGGGAGACTTCCTTCGAAAATGGAAAGTTGAGTGCAGCGCTGACGGCCTCGTACCAATGCGTCTTGCGATTTTTCCAATCCACCTGTCTATAGTATTGCGCCTGCCATGACAAATTGATGCCAGGTCATACGAAGTGCTGCACCTGTCACGCAAAATCATCTTAGCAAACCTACAGATCTGATGCTCAAAAATGCAACCCCTCTCAGGAAATCAGCGCCCTGACCTCCTAACATCTCTGATGAATATGTCTTTTGTACTGCGCCTGCCACGGAAAATGCATCTTTGCAGGTCCTCTTCAATTGTCCCACGCCTGCCATCCTTTTTGGAAATGCTACAAAACCCTCACGTTTTGCTCACTTTTGACAAGCTGCACAATCCCTTGCGCCTGCCACGCGAAACGACATCTGAACCTCCAAAAGTGGTCCGAGCCCCTAGTGTTTTTAACATTTTGGCTTCGAAATGTGCTTCGCGCCACAACGGCGTGCACTTTTTCGACATCTCAACTTCAACGTCCAAAAGTGCTCCGTACCCGTCAATTTTTTTTACACTTTTGACTTCGAAATGTGCTTCGTGCCACAACTGCGTGCACTTTTTCGACATCGCAACTTCTAAAAGTGGTCCGAAGCTGGTGTGTTTTGTACATTTTGACTTCGAAATGTGTTTCGCGCCACAACGGCGCGCACTTTTTCAACATCTCAACTTCCAAAAGTGGTCCGGACCTGGTGTGTTTTGTACATTTTGACTTCGAAATGTGCTTCGCGCCACAACGGCGTGCAATTGTTCATCTCTCATCTGGCCAGATGGCTCCGCACCCGCCGCTTTAGCGAGCCTACTTTTCGACCCTCCGGAGCCACAAA
>Ga0126342_10017047_pt1 | contig 12594 bp, 10 predicted proteins | sample Cyp1metagenome_FD_92528 | JGI IMG/M metagenome (GOLD analysis project Ga0126342, IMG submission 92528) | Coral microbial communities from Lord Howe Island, Old Settlement Bay, Australia - Cyphastrea 1 metagenome | ecosystem: Host-associated > Invertebrates > Cnidaria > Coral ...
AGGCTACCTCGTCGAGGTCGGCTAATTCTGATGAGCAAATTAAGGGCTGACCTCGCTAATTCCTGCAACCTGCCTCGTTGCCTCGGCTGTCCTCGCTATAATTTGTGCAGATATATATATATACATATTATGGGGATATAGGGGATGACTATCAACCCAACTGCAAGGTGGTGATCCATACTTAGCTACAAGTAAGTTGGTTTACAACGTGATGAATTCAAATTTACGCTATATAAATCTATGTAATCACAACTGCTGTTAGACGATGGAATTATAAACTAAGTTATGGCCTTGGACATTTTTTGAGCAGCCACTGTGAGAACATATACCACAAGCTTCCATAATGATGTGTAGTTAATGAGGTATCTAAACCTCTGGTAAACTAACATAACTATGGAAAGTCACCATTTTTAATGGGAAAACTCACTATAAATGGCCATTTTCTATGTCGCAAACTGTTAGTTTACCAGGCCGGGGTAAACCTCTGGATTTCTCTGGAATTGGTCTCGGATGAATCCGGTAGTTCACAAAAAAATTCCCCACGAAAAAACCCGCGATGTTCACACAACAAGCAGCCAGAGCCTGTCCTGCTCCCGCTTGCACCTGCTGCGGTGCCCCCATGAGCACCTGGAAAATTGAGATTTGGCCAAGAATGAAATCTCACAACCGAAAATGGCAGAAACCTCACTGATAAAGCGGAAAGAAGAAGAAGAAGAAGAACAAGAAGAAGAAATTGATCAAGAAAAAAACGAATCCGAAAATTCCGACATTTTGAGAGTATTGATTGGATGTCCACTTTCTCACCAGTAACTTCCAGCAACTTCCATGGGTACGAATCAAATTGCCACGCCAAGTTGCAGCCTGCACAGGGGCAACCTGCCTCAGCTGAAGAATCCAGGTGGTATCCCCAACAGCAAGGGTAGTAGGAAAGTGTGAACCAAAATGATGGTCTCACTATCAAAGGTGAAAAAAGGTGCTTCAACCACTAAAAGTTGGGATTTAACTGATGAATAATGGAAATGTGTGCGTCCAAGAGTATACCGCATACCCTAAAATTTGCCATTTTTGATACGAAAGATGGTGATCCTTGGCAATGTAAAATCATCATATTCTATAGGAAAGCTATCCACAAAGGGGAGTCACCTTCGCCGAGGTGGGGATCTCAGAAACCAACAAGCCACATGACTCGATATGATCATGGCCAAGGCGGCTTTTTGCGGTTTCTGGTCTCCAGAAGGCTGGTATTAGTTCACCTTGAAAGGTCCATTGTCAGTCTACCCTATGGCCCTATGGTAAACGTTCACAGTTTGCGAACTGGAAAATCACCATCTTTAAAACCGGTAAATCAACAAGTTCGATGTGCCATGGCTTCCAGTTCGCAAGCTGTAACAAATTACCAGAGGGTATCATTCGCATCAGGCATTCATCAACCAAACCGAGGCCAAGTTGTTGGCACAGAATCCATAGAAAGCATGGATCTCACTGACAAAAGTGCTGATCAAAGCAGCATTTCATGAGAATGTAGTGCACATTCTAAGGCTTCATATTGCGTAAAGTCAATCCCAGTTATTTATGAACCCTGGTTGATTGTAATCATCAGGGTCACCCCTCCCTCCAAAAAACAAGTGAATTAAACATAATTAAACGGCTGCAAAATTTTAGTATACCAAGTTGAACCAAGCTTGGAATCGAACTCCATCCAGATAAAAATTAGAAGTTGTTTCTGTCCAACGAAACTATGTGAGTCATGTCGAAGATTCAAAAAATGATACCCTCTGGTTATGACTAACAGTTCGCCATGGACAATGGCCCATAGAAATAGTGGATTTTCCCATTAAAAATGGGCCATGGCTTCCATGGCTATGTTTGTTAGTCATAACCAGAGGGTCCCAATCCTTCAGACCCAGTTCTATTGGAGATCCTCTGATTTCAACCTGTTTGAGATCTTTGAATGTTGATTCGGAGTTGGATCATATGTGTAGATTTTAAAAAAAAAATGCCACCCCTAGTTTTCTGAAAGTTTGTTTACAAACCCTTTCAACTGCATATCCACCATCAATCTTATAGTCGTAAACCAACATAAAGCCATCATAAATCGATGGTCAGTCCCATTTGTTGACTGTAACATCTCCATGTAAAAAGTGATTGAATTCCCATGTTAGTCCTATCATTAAAAAAAAAAAAACATATCGCAGAGGGTATATTCTGTTATATAATGGTATATAATGTTATATCAGATGGTATATAATGGTATATAACTGTTATATAATGTTATATCAGATGGTATATAACTGTTAATGGTTAACACTACAGTATACTTGAAAATCTTATGTCAGATGTCAGTCGTCAGTCGCTGCCAGGGTACGGATTGTTGGCATCAACTTTGGTGAAGAGAGGATCACCGGTGGCTGGATGATTCATGGGCACGTACATCCTGGGCCGCGTCATATCCAAGCAGAATCATGGAGTGCTTGCCTTGTAGCATCCAAAAATCTCCATGTTAGGTGAGATCGGAAGTCTAAAAAGGTGCATGAGTTCAACCATGTTAGGTGAAATCAAAACAAGACTATTGCACATCTGGCCTGATTTCAACCAGGTTTCACAGATGTTCCAACTCCAATGGTCAATGCGGAGGACATTTAGAAGGAGCTGAGCTGAAAGATAGGTCGATGGGTTGGGTTGGACAGGAAAGTCTCTGTCAGTCTGGTTTTTTTTCAATACCCAAATATGATTCCTGCAGATTTTCTGCGCAACCAATACAACCCTCTGGTTATTTCACATAGCTATGGCAGCTATGGAAAATGACCCGTTTCTAGATGATTCATGATGATTTACATATTAAAAGTGATATATAATTTTCCATGGCTACCTTAAATTACCCGAGGGTAACAAATTAGGACCAGAAGAAAAAGAAAAAAAAACATGCACCACCAGCCTGAACCTCCAAGAAATACGCTACAAACCTCACCAATTCAGACTGTGAATGCCTTACTTCCGAAATTTCGATCCAAAAATAGTTCCATACCGTCTAAAAATCAGAAAAAAATGTGTTTGCTCTTGGTTAAATATCCTATTTTCTGGCCAAAAAATTGAATTCCTCACTATTTCCTGCCCAAAAATTGGGCCCTGAGATTTAGCTGGAAAAGTCCTCCGTGCAGTGCAAATGGCCCGTTTTTGGAGATGATCCCCCCTATCATTATATAACCATCCTTCGGGCTTTTTCGGGAAAAAAAACGGGTAGTATTGTAGTATCCCATAAATTGAGTGCTTGATCATCATGTTCCCGAGTAAAAAAACAACATTTCGGGCGGTCGATCCCCCATTTTAAGACACGCCCAATTATGTTCATATCAAGTTGATTACATAATATATAATGATCATGATTTTAAATGATTTTCTAATAAATACTGAATATATATATATATATATATATATCCTGATTCTACTCATTTGTAAATGATGTATAATGATGTTCAAATAAATCCCAGTTGTATCCCCATTATGGTGTCCCATTATGTTCCCAATAGTTTCCCCCATGTTTCCTAGTTGACTCCCCATGTTTGATCAATATCAACCCCCGATTTTGCTAAACCCCTAGTTTTCGGGGTACCATTTAGAAAAGGACATAGTTACTGGTTGGTGGTTTCAACCCCTTTGAAAAATATTAGTCAGTTGGGATGATTATTTCCAATTTATTGGAAAAATAATCCATTCATGTTCCAAACCACAAACCAGACTATTTTTGGGAACCCCTCCATATTGACAAATCAGGGATTTATTAATCTGGGGTTAACATGAACCCACCACAACCCACCTGTGTTTTCCCGGGAAAAGTGACCTCCCAAAAAACCGGGACGCCACGGCACTTCGTGGCGGCTTCCTGCAACCACCCAGCGACGCCCGGGGCCATGATGGCTGAGATGCGATTGCCGTGCTGGACCATGGACTCACTTTTGTCGGCCCTGTGGGTTACCAGCGGGGGTAGGGGGTCCAGGAGTTATGCTTGGTTTTGGGGCCCACTTCACCCTGGTAAAACCTGGAGTTCTTTGAATTTTTGTGGGGCAAAGCAACCTATATACCTATCTACTTGCTAAGTGGGATGAACCACCAAAATGGGACTTTTGATCGTGTACAAACGGCGGTCAGTATTCGTGGTCGAGACGACCCCATGGTATTCGCACATCATGGGATATGATTGGATGGTCATGTAACAAAAGAAATCATAAACCATCCCCAGCAGAGGTTTATGAAATAGATTGAAATAGGGTATACCTCTATTTAGCAATTCCTCGGGTGTACATCCAAGCAGGGTGTATCCATTCATATAAGGCCATTGTCAAGGAATGATGATCGATCATTTAATGAGCATTCGTCAAAGACAAAGCCAAATGGGGTCCTTATTGCCAGGCTACATTAAAATAAGGTAACAGGTTGCAATTGCGAAACGTATATGATTTATGTGTGCACATCTATATTATGATTTAAAGATATGGGGTTGTGTCAATTTGAAACCCCAAGAAGGTTTCCATGGTCTTAACTGCGGCGATCGGAACGTGGAGGCAAGGAATGGGTCGCAAAGGTGGTTCAAGGATGTTCTTTGGGTAATCAACAATAAATCAACTGGTTGGTTTGGTATTCCATTTACCTGCACTATGTTTTTTCTGGTATACCCAGGTGTATTGTTGATGCGTTTCAATCCGCATACCTCTTCGTTGTTTCAATCCCAATGGTGGTACTGCAAACATTACATATACCATCTGGTTATTTAACAGTTCGCCATGGAAAATCCACCCATTTTTAAGTTCGGTAAACCTCTATTTCTATGGGCAATTTCCCAGTTCACAAACTGTTAGTCATAACCAGAGGGTAGACGATTCTATATCCCCATGTGTCCTGCCGAAGGCCGCATTTTTGATTCACTGAATTTCCATCATATTCGTCATGAAAAATGGTAAAATCCCCAGTTTCATGAAAATATCCATTAAATATGGGTAAATATGGGTAAATATTGGTAAATAATTATTCATTTGGTCAATATCCTAATATATATCATACTATATCCCCATTATTCCCATGATATGTCATTAGCTCATGAAAAATCCTGTAAAAAGTCGTTAAGTCACCATCTAAAAACCCATGTTTAATTTATAGTTTTCCAGAATTAAAATCCCATGGCATTCCACGAAATCCCATGGCGCTTCACCGAGGTGCACATTCGCGGAGTGGCGACAAGCCACACCACTTGGCGCTACGCAGATCCAGGTGAGCTCCTACCGCCGAGCACCGGAAAGAACTGTCGTTTTTTTCGGGGGCTGATTGGAACCATGGATTTTCATGGCAATAAAAAATGTTAATTTTCACCATTTACCCTGCCTAATTTCGAAAATCCGGGGTTTGAGAAACATCCATGTTTGATTTTGATTGGAGGTTCATAAGGATTGAATCGAATCGAATCGCAAAAAATTGAAGATTCTCACAGATTTAACTCCGCTTCACAGAAAATTGCAACTTCACCAGGTTACCACATTCAACCAAAAGGAATTGGATTTCACATCAAAATCAACAACATGTGGATGAAACATGATGAAACCAAAAAAAATGAGAGTTACTGCAGCAAAGGATTGGGAAATTGGGGTTTCGGCATCAAGATGTCCATTTCCAAGGGATGATACGTGACAAAAAAATTATACCAAGGAGCATCCATGCGTCATGAATCATGAACCACAAAAAAAAAAACATTAATTCATGGGTTAAAAAAAAACTCAATTCGCGTCAATGGTAACCATGGTACGTCCCCATTTCTGTTGGTATCTCCCCCCAGTCCTGGCAAGCGCTCGCTGGCAACTTAGTGGAAGACCCCATGTGGATGGTCGGGGAGGGTCAGTGAGTTGACTGAGTTTACCAGATGTATTTTAGTAATTTGGTGCTTCCCCCAGTTGTTTTAAACAAACAAGATATCTGTAGATGTATCCACCATAAATGCTAGTCTGCCCCTAGCCTGCCTAGTTATGAACAAATTTATCTATTTAGGCAGGCCGTTTTTTGCAAATGGGTTGTTTTGGGACCAAATAGCTATCCATCTGATTTCCAACTAGTATAGGGGCCGGTTTCATATACAATTTATCATGATTTGCCTCTATATTGGGTATTCAATAGGGATGGCCCCCCTATGAATCAATCTGCCTGGATGTGGCACCCACTTACCAAGCCGCTCATAGCTCTGGTTGATATTGGAAGTCCCCTCTCTCAGTTACACAGGAGAATTGCAGAAAATGCGTCAAGATTTGGCAGCAAACAATGATGATGCAATTCATGATGGTCGCTAAATCATGGTGAGGTGATTCAAGTGTAATCCCTCAACAAACCGGAGCTTAAAAAGTGGCTGCAGCCGTTCGCTGACGTTTCCAGAGAATTCACCTCGCTGTTCATTGTGTTTCTTACAGACTTGCGGAATGACAAGTAGCGAATAAGATTTGCAAAAGTAAGCGGCATGAAGCCAGAAAAAGGTACTGCGACATCGAACCGTCTTTTACCTCAGAACATAACATCCATGTTTTGAGTTGTGTTCACTCGTTTGGCCGAAGGAATCTTGCCCTCACCAACAGACAGTGCAAAATATGCCTTCGCAAAGGCAGATGGAAGCATCTAATTGGCAGATGAAAGGAAAGGTTGCAGATGCCCAAACATACCAATGGCAAACAGGTACGGCAAATCCTGGAGATGCGAGCTCTTCAGTAAATCTTGATTGTGAGCGTTTCCAAGTAGAAGCTTGTTGAGTCTGCGTTGGAAATCCTGCAGATGGAAAGAAGACTGACGACGAAGAAGCCCGTGCTGGAAACTCTGAACTCCTGGGTGTCCTGGGGCTTGTAAATCTACTCACCTGTTGCACATTTGTTCTCCCTGGAGAAAGTGCATGATCCCCTGGCCTCTTCATGGTGGGGGCTGGACTATTTCCAGACGGTCTTGGCAAGGGCTCCGCGATGCCACGCGGCTGCGGTTCAAATAATACCATCTCTCAGTTACCCTCTGGTAATGACTAACATAGCTATTGAAAATGGCCATAGAAATAGTGGATTTTCCCATTAAAAATGGTGATTTTCCAGTTCGCTATGTTAAATTACCAGAGGGTACCATTGAGTATGTTTGATTTCCTGAAATCATCCCAGCTCTGCATAGCAAGTTGTGCCCGTTGGGCAACAATAAGTCAAAACTATTGAAAGTATCGTTTGATGGTTGACCTCTAGAGTTTGCGAACATCTTCAACGGACATATTCATGGAACACGAAAGTGGAGCACAACCATGTCTATGAACCACTTATAATCAGTCTTATTAAATCTTATTGCTTATATCCACCATTTCTGTTGGTTAAAACCTTCCTGTTTGTAGGATTTTAACATCCCCCAATTTGGGGGGTTTTAACCTCCTGAGGCGCACATCCAATATCAATCAAGTTACGTGGGATTGACCCCTACTACTGTGGATTGGGCAGTGAAATCCGAATCACCAGTTGATAGATGGTAAACATCCCATTATTTATAGGGTTTCAACCATCCAAAGTGGTGGATTTCTTCCCTCCACAGTAGTTTACTGGAGAGGTATCCCCTGGTTTATTAAACCCCAGTATTTTGGATGGCTTTCAAGATGTTTCAACCATCGGTTTGGTGGTGGATTTTCACAACCATCAGTAGTGTAGGGATGGCAATCCCCTACCGGGGAATCACTTGTGCTTTGACCATGGCACATATCACGGGTCATGAAGTAATTTCTATCTTGACTTCTCAACTTATGCAGCAATGTGTTCACCAATTACAATTCTTGAATAACAATCTTGACAACCATTACTGGATTGAGGTAATGTAAGATCCACGATGATGTACGAACCACCCCAAACACAAAAAAAACAGTTCTAAAAGGAAGCTATGACGGCAGAAAACGTTTTTATCCCCCACATCAATCATCACAATCATCACCTACTTTCCCCACGTCCGTCCACATCAATCAAGCACGTCCAAAGCACATAGAGACCATTGCTGGTGTTCAAAATGAAGCTGCCCGTTTCGAGGGTGGATAGTTCACCAAAGAAGGCTTCCTTAGGAGCCGAGCGATGTCCAACGTGAGCGATGTCCAACGATAGTTGTTGATGTGGGTATGTCTGAAAATGGAGTAAACTAACATAACTATGGAAAATCACCAGGTTTAATGGGTCAATCAACTATGTCTATGGCCATTTTCCAGTTCGCTTTTTGTATGTTTACCAGTGGGTTGGAGTATTTTGCCCCCTTTCTGGCTAGCCATTGGAGAATGATGATGTCTCGAGGTGATGAAACAGTAGCTGTTGCAGGCTGTATGAATGGTCATCCATCCCAGAATGGGAATCCGGATTTATCACATGCATATGGAATATATATACTGGTTGGTGGTTTTTCGCCCTACCCCTCTGAAAAATCATGGAGTGAGTAACAGTTGGGATGATGAAATTCCCAATCTATGGAAAAATACAAAAATGTTCCAAACCACCAACCAGTATAAATCCCTATTCATGGATTGATGACCATTCCCAAGCTTTGACCATGGCACATATGATCAACTTTAATTTTTCTGCATTGACCTGCGCCAAGACGAAATTTCCCGTTTTACGGGAGGTTTCAGTTGATAATTATGGTGGATATATCTGCAGTTGGGGTTCTAAATCAACTTGGAACTGGGGATGGGCTCAGGTTGCTTCACAGCGATTCTTGGTGCAAGAAAGGGGGGTTCAAGCAACAAAAAGTTGCTTTCTGTTTTCACCTGACCCGAATAGGGCATTGGCCTTCTATATCCTGAAAAGAAACTTCTGAAACTGACTAATGTGACATGGCCGTCATTTCGTTCTGGTACCACCATGGTTTTCCATGAACAGAATAGGTGGCTATAGGATGTTCGCAGTCCAATTGGTTCCCACACCAATATCGAAAAACAATGTTTCCAAATGCTACAGTACTTTTGATGAGCTCAACCGGCCGTTTTGAAGGGCATTCGGATGACATTTTGAAGTATAATAAGGTTCCAAAAACTGCAGTTTCCACCGCAATCCCAATCCTCAATCAATCTTGGTAACCTTGGGTTGCAAACCGAGGCTCTTAGATAACCTGCAGAAAAATTCACTTTTGGCTGCTTGGGAAGTATATTCCCATCAGAAAAGCAAAAGAAAATACACAAAATATGAAACCACCCATCTGGTTGACCCAGCGTTACCGGCAAGGCCCTGACAAAACAATTCCGCTGGAGATACCAAGAGTCCCCTACAGAGCATTGCGTGCCATTCTGTTCCGCCATGTTCCTCAGCATTGCTGCCGTGAGTTTATATAAACCCAAAAAATCTTGCAGAAAAGCCCAAAAAAAAACACCAGTTGGGTTAGTTGGCTTTGTCCAGAATTGGAGGGTACCTCACTTTGGTTGGCAATTTTTGAAATTCTGAAGTTGAAACCACAGGATTTGAAAGGACAAAGCCATCTGGCCCATTCACAGATATTCAAAGAAAATCATGGCTCAAGGATTCCAGACATCCGATTCACTGCTCGTTTTTTAAAACCAATATATATATATATGTATATTATGATTATTATGATTATTATTATTCTTATTACTATTATTACTATTATAATTATATTATATATATATTATATTATATATATATTATATATTATATTTTATTTTATTTTATTATATATATATATTATTATATATGATAATCCTTTACTGCCAGGTACTAAACTTTGATCCATGGCTGAATCACCACCAAACTTCTGAAGTCTCCGGCCTCTTTGTGGAGCTGGAATAATGATGAGGCCATTTTTGATCACCAATAATGATGAGGTCGATATGGTAAGAGGATTCCCGGATTCCCAAATCCTCATCTATGTCTGTCAAAAAGGCTGGTGAGGTCGAAAAATCAGACCTGTCACCCAAATATTCTGAACGTTCAATCCCAAAGCGTTTTCTTCCCGCGATTTAGCTATTGAAAATGGCCCAGTCGAAATAGTGGATTTATCCATTGAAAATGGTGGATCTTTCCAGTTCGCTATGTTAGTTTACCAGAGGGTAACTTGATGCTTTATCTAATATGAACCATCCATGGAGCTCGGCTTCATCGATGGATTTCTGAAAAATATGTACATACCATTAGGACATGTCGGTTATATGTATAGACATATATATATATATGTGATTATACCATGTGTCTGTATAATATGATTATACATATATATATATATATATACTGTGTGTCCCTGAGCATTTGCTCAGCATTTGTCGTTCCATGCAGGTGACTGAATATGGCATGACTTATGGTCCTGATTATATTATATTACATACGAATAGTTCGTGTAGTTATTCACCCACCCGAGTTATCTTCACGGTGGAATTTGCGACCCCGAGATCATCTCATCCCATCATCCCAAGTTCTGTCTTCTACGTCCGGCCGAAGAAAAAAAATCGTGAAACCTAAAATATTCGATGATTGAACGATTCAATGAATTTTGAATTTTATCATAACTCTAGTTATGATTCATGATATTCAATTTTTTCTGACCAATGATATGACATATTATATAAATGATATTGAATGTTGTTTGGTAATTATTGAATGTTTACCTGTTTTCTTTCAGAGCTTAAATCCAAAAAAAAGGATAGAAGATCTGTTCAAAGCATAAATCGGAGGTCGGCCAAGACACATGGCACTCAGATACCCCGTTGCCTGCACACAGTGATAAGCTGCCACTGACTTTGCCATGGCGTCGCAGCGACTCCGTTCTGAGATGGACCCAACTTGGGTAGAAAAGTCGGCGGAAGATTCGTGACACCCAATCAATGGATTGGTTTAAGGGAAAATCTACAGGAAACCATGGTTTTTACCATCAAATATAGGGGTTTCCTGTAAATTTTCCCATCATCCAATTCTATGACCCAACTTTTCAAGGGGGGATTTCAGGTAATAAGTATGTTTTATGATACGTATGACTATAGTTGATGGGATTTATAAACCAACTTATAACTGGGGGGGCCACATTGTAAATGGGAGGTACAGTGCAACTGACATTGTTTTGCTCCGTGGTTTCTGTGCAAGTTCGTTCATTTATTCATCCGTTAAACTACGGGGTTACTGAGGGCTCATTTGACCTACAAAACCTCTCAAGTATTCCTCTAATGTGCAAAAACAAAGAACATCACGTGTTCATCAATCAGTTTAAGCAAGGCTTTCACCATTGGTTACCCCATTGGAAGACAAATACAAAGAGCTCTTTTACTCCATCAAAAATCCGACTACCCTCCAGTAGACTAACTTAGCCATGTAAATTTGCCTATGTATAGATGATTTACCAATGAAAAATTGTGATTTTCCATAGCAAGCTGTTAGTTTACCAGAGGGTAGACTTTAGCGATGGTGCTGGAACAACCTTTTCGCACAGATTTCCCCTTCAAAAAAGGATTGTATGATTACTTGGAGGATCATCCGTAGCTGGTATGTAGCCCTGCTTAGTGAGTCCATTGACTGGGGTTTGTCCCATTTATAACTGGGTGCACTCACTACAGTTGCTAACCCCTTATGAACTGTTGATTTGAGGGTGATATCCTGAACAATTTCCCCATGTTTGGCCAGTTAAACCCCCAACTCACTATGGTTACAATGTTCAAATCCCGCGCGGATAACGACTCCCACAATCTGCTATGAAATACCACAAGCTTTATCACATCATGTTAAACCTTACGTCATGAATATATCATGATGTATACTACTTATATATACATAGATAAATAGATAGATAGATAGATAGATAAATAGATAGATAGATAGATTAGGATTGGATTGGATTGGATAGGATAGGATAGGATAGGATAGATAGATAGATAGATAGATGTTCGCTAAATCGTTCGCCCAAAACAAATTATAAACTTCCGTGAACTCAAAAAAACTGGGTCTCATGTTGGAACCCTGGCGGCCTTTGTAATGGTCAATCTCTACATGGACCTTTAGATCGACAAACCTATATCATTCTATACCACTAGACTGTTATTTTTGTCCTAACTAAATCAATGTAAATCCCATAAATACAGCATAACATATAACATATCATACACCCTCTGGTAAACTAACAGTTTGCTATTGAAAATGGCCATTGAAATCGTTGATTTACCCATTAATAGCATGGTGATTTTCCATAGTTTCTTGCTAATTTACCAGAGGGTAACACATCATGAAGTATAATGTCAACCCTGGGTTAATAAACCCCTAGGCTGTTTAATTGGGAGGGTACCATTCATGTACCATATTGTGACTATTTGGAAGGTACCTGCAACTGAACCAGCCATGTCAGGTCACATCTCAGCAGTGAATGCTGCTGCAACTGGCTCGGTAGGGGCCCCTTTTTAGTTCCTTGGTTGAAGCCAATTCATGGCGACAGGTCGCTGAGACCTTTGGCGGTGAAACAGCGCTCTGTGCGCTTGGTGCGGCGATTGGTGGAAGTGGAGAAGAACCCCTACGGCCTCTAGGCCCTGAAGGACTTTGGTGGAATAGGGGTTGAGCCCAATAACCCCCACTGCCTGCTCCAGCTACA
>Ga0126342_10017048_pt1 | contig 12594 bp, 11 predicted proteins | sample Cyp1metagenome_FD_92528 | JGI IMG/M metagenome (GOLD analysis project Ga0126342, IMG submission 92528) | Coral microbial communities from Lord Howe Island, Old Settlement Bay, Australia - Cyphastrea 1 metagenome | ecosystem: Host-associated > Invertebrates > Cnidaria > Coral ...
AGAGCTTGGCGAAGAGTTGGCAAGGCGGAAGTGAACATGGGAGTGGATGCAAAGGTGGTGGAGGAGAAGCTGGAGGAGAGGGAGGAGGAGGAGAAGGAGGTGGAGGATGAGGAGGAGGAGGAGGCGGAGGAGGAGAACAACTGTGATAAAATCTAACAACCCTCACCTGGCAGTTGGGGAAATAAAATATTACTCATTGACAATCATCATCGCAAACATGGTTGAGCATAAAACCGATTGAAATCACTGACCGAAAAAACACTTATTGTGAGAAAACATCAAGGACTAGTACTATCAAACACGATGGTTTAAGCTTCCATCGTCTGGTAAGATTATCAAAGGGCAACGGGGGAATAACCTTTTTTTCAATCGGGAGCTATTTGGAGAGGTGCCGTTTGCAAGCCATCCAAGCATCTACTATTGCAATCATTGTTACCCTCTGGTAATCAATCATGGCAACGGAAAATTCCCCAAATTTATGTGTATATATATATATGTATATTAAATATATGATTTGCCCATTAAAACCTCCCTTTCTTTTTGATTTTCCATTGCAACGTTTGATTACCGGAGGCTAGTCCAAACATGGCTATATAATCCTTGACACTCCAAACTTCAAACCAAGTGTGTGTAACTTGTTTTATTTCCTTTCTGAACGCTGCGTATGAAATATTTGTCCACTGATATTCGCAGCTCCAAACCAAACTAATCTGATACGATCACAGTGCTGTGCTATCGCCTGAAATCTTATGATATGCTACTATCCCTTGAATTATCTTGATGGTATGTAATAAATGATATTACATATTCTATAATAATATATATATATATATATATTATATGCTAGTATATGATATGCTATATCATATTGAAATACAATATGAGGAGGAAATTGTTGTAGCATCGTCCACATATCTTTGATATACCCTCTGGTAAACTAACATAACTATGGAAAATCACCTTTTTTCATGGGAACATTCACTATAAATGGTGATGTTCCATAGTTATGTTAGTCATTACCAGAGGGTATACCCTCCTGTAAAGCAAACATGGCTGTAAAATCTGACTCCATTTCATTCGGGATTTCCGATGGCTATTCCCAATGTATCTCCGTGAAACCACCATACAAAAATCACCAAGTTTCGTTGGTTAAAATCCCCCTGTTTGTTGCTATAGCATCATCAACATTTCTTGCACCTATCCCTTGGATTTACTTAAGGAGCCAAACATAAAACAAAAAATCCCGATTCCCCAAGTGGATTTGCCAGGAAGATGCGACAAAAACATCGACGCAGCAGATCAAGGCCCATGTGTTTTTTGTTTTTTCACTGAGCGTCGCACCGCAATCTGCGCCACCAAGCCGTATTTCACCTCAGCGACCTGCCATGCGAAGCAAGCGACGAAGCTTGGCGAGTTCACCCAGAAAAAATATGGGATGCAACTGAATGACACCCAACAAAATGATGGATTAACCCAAAAATGATGAATTTAAATGAAAATGAACCTGATGAAAAAAAAAGGTGGAGCTAAAATGATGGATTACGCCAATGACACCCCCAAAAAATGTGGGGTTCAACAAATAAAAATATCTGACCAGCCAAGAGTGGTACTTAAGTGGCAAGCATCTGAGGCTGAGGTTAAACATGGTTAAACCAGCAAAAAATGGGTTTTGCCAACAACAACAACAACAACAACAACAACAGCGACAACGACAACGGCAACAACAACACCAACACCACCACCACCACCACCACCAACAACAACAACAACAACAACAACAAGAACAAGAACAAGAACAAGAACAAGAACAAGAACAACAACAACAACAACAGCAACAGCAACAGCAACAGCAACAGCAACAGCAACAACAACAACGACAACGACAACGACAACGACAACGACAACGACAGCGACAGCGACAGCGACAACGGTGATGTTTGCTATAGAAAAAAATATGGGCACTGGAACTTCATGTTGTGACCATTTTGGATGGTTGGACGGTTATTGAGTGACCTGAACAATCCTCAAACCATAGGTGAAATAGCCCAGTGGGAGCTGATTCACCACAGAATCAAGAAACATGGAGATCTAATATGGTAAACCCAATGCCCAATGCCATAAACCTACCTTTTGTTTTGTCTTTGCTGGATGGAGTATTCTTGGGTTCACATTAATCTGGAAACATCAAAAACCGTTGGCAAATCTGAATTTGTTATTCAGTAATGGATTCTTCTGAAAATTGGGTACCCTAAAATTATGATTAATGACCAATTTTTCATACTCTGAGTAGAATGGCCATTTGGTGGGTATACCTTCAGAGTATTTCAGACAGACACATCATCCATGGATTGGCTAATATAGCTTTGATGCTGGATGGGGAAGCCGGCAGAAAGTCCTTCGTTTCGACAGTCATCAAATGGTACTAGAAACAAAGGATGTGCCTTTTGTAATGAGGAAAGCGATCGAACCCATATCATCCTATCCAACATTTCCCACCAAACTCCAGGTCAGAAGTCATTTAACGTGGCATTCATATGTATCAATGGTGAGCCCCATGTTCATTTTTCTTTGGAAATGCTAGTCAATTTACCATGGTTTGTTACACTGGGTGTACTGCACCTGGTTGGTAGTTTCAACCATCTTGAAAAATGATGGAGTTCGTCAATGGGAAGGATGACATCCCATATATGAAATGGAAAAAAATGTTTGAAAACACCAACCAGTATTATGATTTAGTAAGGGATCAATACTTATTACTTAGTAAGGGATCCAATTATTTCCTGTCCTAATTTAGGGAACCCTAAATCCTCTTCTGCTGGTTGCGCCTGCTTCTCGAAGTGCGCTCGGATCTCCTGCAACGGCTTCTCCCGAGCCTGTGCAGAGGCGCAGCAACAGCTAAGGCTGGGTCATAAATGGATTATTAAATATATTTATATATATATAATGAAATAATCATATGTAATATTAAAATATTATATATATATATGTGTAACTATGTATTTCTATGTATATATATATAACTATATATAAAGAGGACATATCCCATCTTTATCAAGGCAAGTTGCAACAATTCCTTATTCCCCACCTGTGTGAGGGTCGCTTTTAACGAAGGCGCAACTCCTCACCTCCTCTCCTCCATCTGCATAAAATGCTAGATATAATGTCAGAATAGAATGGAATAGAATGACAGAAATAATGTCAGCATATGCCAGAAAGTATGTCAGAAAAATTATCATGTGTTTAAACACACACACATATATATATATATATATTTACATACGTGCATATATATATATATATTTGGCAGAGGCGAAATTGGAATAAGTCACCAACTTGAAATCAAACTCACCATCCATGGCCATGGTGAGGTTGGCCCTGTGCCAGTGAGGCCATGACTTTTTTCAGTGGAGGTTGTAGATCAATGCATTGCTGATAGACACCCTGCGTCTGTTTTCAATAGCTGGTTAGGAATGGTTAGGATGTATTCCCATTGACAAATAGAGATTGAAGTACGAAAGTACCCATCTACCCATCCACGCCCTTTCTCCAGCTGTACCAGCTATATTAGCTATATCCCCTATCTCTGTTGGTTACAGCAAGTCCGGAGCAAGTTTTTTCTATGCAAATTACCCCATTTTTGATGGTCGTCCAAGGTTAGTTGACTCGTTGACTCCATCGCCTCACTGCACAGTTGCTTGGAGCGAAGCTCGGTCAACTCATTCTGCAGTTTGCGCCGCTCCTGGCCGGTCGCCGGCGATGTTTTCCAAGGAAGTTGAAACCGCAAGCAATAGGGATTGAACGCAGAAACTGGGGTCAACCAACGCAAATGTTGCATATACAGATCATATACACACAATCATATACACATAGCTGGATGTAGTACACATAACATATACAAGGTGGTGCCCCCCAAGTTATAAGCTGGTTTATAATCCCATTAACTAGTTCGATATATCTACCATAAGTCCTAGTTATTAGAGTTATAAACCAACTTAGCTATCTTGGGGGCACCACCTTGTAACTGGTGGCTTTACCAAGAGAGAGGGGTTATGCCAGATATCACGACCTGACCCGGCATCGATTTTTTTTCGTTCAGGGAATGTCCATTTCGGTGGCCGCGGTCAGTGTTCCCTCCCCCATGGTTGTTACCATAGTTGTATCATTGTTATGCCCATTAAATCATTAAAACCCATTAACATCTAATAATATATCCAACCATGATTATTATCATTGTTATTGTATGTTGGTAATATATCCATTAATAACCAGCCCTCCATACTCGACAAAAATCTTCATGGCTTTCCATTGGCTGGGGATCCAATGGATCAACGATGATCAACGGCGGTCGGTCGGTCCTTGTCGTGTTGCTTGACCAAATCGTCCAATTGGTCACAATGCTCCGAGATCAATTTCTGCCGCTGTCAGGGCGTCAGGGCTGGAGAAAGAACTGGGGAAAGCGGTGATAAAAGCACACACACACAATTTTTACACATGAATAAATAATCTAATATACATAATAAATCTACATACATACATTCACACATATAGATATATATATATATATATATACATGATGATGGTGATGATGATGATGGTGATGATGATGATATGATATGATATGATATGATATGATATGATATGATACGATATGATATGATGGTGATGATGCTGATGATGATGATGAGGAGGAGGATAGCCCCAACAACGATCTGCTAATCATGTCAAACATGATATCAATAATACTAACCGCGTTCGCAAACATACTGTACATACTGCATGCATGCATGCATAATCACATTACATAACATTTCATTACATTAAATTGCATTATATTACAACACATTACATCACATTACATTGCATTACATGACATTACACCACATTACATTACACTGGTAAAAACAACATCTCATGTCTGGCCAAACATATCAATTATGTATCAAGCTTAAATTCCCATATTGTTTGGCTCTAAAATCACATTCAGTTTTGGAAGTTTTCCACCTAATAGTCCCATTTCTGGCCACAATCTGAATTTCAGCAAAGTCAAAACCCCATTTTAATAGTTTATATATATATATATAAATATGTATATATATATATGATCAAACTCAAACTCACCAAATTCAAATGTCCCAAGTTGTTTCCACCAAATTCTACCGTTTGTTTCTTGACAAAATGATTCGTCCACCAGAAATCTCCTCCTTCTCCAGTTCTGCCGCCACGCGCACGGCGTTCACATCCAACTTCAGAAGCAGCACCTAGCAGCCAGCAGAAAAGGAGATGACTGTAGTTGTGAAAGTCACTGATAGTCATTCCCATCCTATGTTCACATGCGGCTACAAAACATGATCACCCCCCAGAGCCTTTTCAGGCTTTAATTGGAAACAGCAAAACTAACTAGGTCAGGTTTTAGTGGGGCAACCTAACCTCAAAACGTCACAAAGACACTGTAGATACCAGGGAACATGTGAAACCAAGGTGGGGCGGGTACTATGTGTAGATGAGCCTTATTTGACACATATGCAAGATCATATCAGATTGTATCATATCATATTGTCATATTTCATTATATCATCATTTCATTTGCTGGTTTCAGCAGTTGTTCCCCCTTCGGTTCCAACTACTTCATCACTTTTGCATTTTTGTGCCACTTCCATCAACATCCTGGCGACTTCTCTCACTATTTTGCCCCAACTTTATGCCTACTCAGCAATTTAGATATGGCTATGGAAACAATATCCCTCCGTTCACACTCAAATTGCTGGCAAATGGATGTGCATCATCCCCTAAATATGGTATAAATGTATAATAATTAATACATAATAAATAACATCCATAGTGACAATAAGAATCATAAAAGTATGCATAGATATGCATAGTAATAAAAAGAATGTCTAAAATAACAAATCATAATAAATAGCAATAATCACAATCAATCAATAATTCAATAATAAACCTGGTTGGTGGTTTCAACCCCTCTGAAAAATAAGAGTTCGTCAGTTGGGATTATGAAATTCCCAATATATGGGAAACATAATCCAATCATGTTCCAAACCACCAACCAGATAAGATTATTACCATAAACCATCATTTCCCATGGATTTTCCATAAAATTCACTGGTATTTCAATGCATTGTGTACCCTAGATTCCAACTGTCCCGTCGCTCCTCATCAGAATCTTTTTGGTCTTGTGGAGAAGCTGCGGCGAAGATCGGGACTTGTGGATCACACAGCTCCCAAAAGATATCCTCAATCTAGTGGAGAATAAAAAAAACAACTATAAGAAGTTCAAACTGAGAAAGACCATGTTGATTGATCTAATCTAACAGGCGATCTAACAGTCTAAGCCATGGTGATCTAAGAAGTGCAAATCAAGAAATAAACAGCAAACCTTTCGGGAAATGATTTGGATTTAAATGAATTCGAGCATTACAAACATGTAAATAAACGAACCAGTTTTTGGCATGCAGCAATGGCAACAAACAAAATCCAACCAGCCAAAACTGACATTGTTCAGTGTTGAAAGCAAGTCATCTTCATCAAGATTGCTCCTATCACCATGGTCACCATGTTTTATTTCACCCCCCTAGTAGCCCTAGTAGCCTGGTCTTATATGGCAGGTGACAACAAACCTGCGGTAGCTACAACCACCCAACGCGCCTGCTGAAGTGGCTGAAGAAGTTATCTTGAGCTGATTTCCCTTCCACGATGAAATGACGACTTTCGGCCGATTTGCAGATCAGCAAATTACATTGTCAATATATGTATACCATATATATTTATATATATGTACAATATGTATATAATATGTTATAATATAATATATCTATATAAGATATGTAAAATTAACATACATGTTTGCATGTTGTGAACATTTGTGTATCATATATATATATATATATACAATTATATCATGATGGTTATAGATGAATGTAAATATGGCTGTGCGATACCTCTTGCATATCATGTACGTTATGTTATCAGGCAAAACACACTATAGATGCACAATACACGATTGAAAATAAGCACGCTATATATATAATTATATATACACATATAGTTACATATATATATATATATATATTTGTATATGTATAACATGCGTCATCTCAATCAGAAGCAGATATCCCGTTAATTCTGAAGAAAATCCTCCCAAAAAATCAGCTAGCTGAATAACCCCTTCTTCATCACTCATCGGGGTATAACATCCCAGTAATATATACGCCAACCATGGGTGGTTCTCAGGGTCTGCAGTGCTTGGATTTGCTTCAGGAACCCTTGGAAAAGAACATATATATCCTATAGATTCCCCATTTTAAGTGGATTTCCCACTGCAAAAATGCCAATCATCGGCTCAGCAGATCAAGGAGTATGTTGGGGGGGATGGTAAGTCGCATGGCTTGTATCTCAGCATGTGGGTGTCAAAATGTCTGTTCCCAGGTCCCAGAAAGGGTCTCCTAAGCTGTTCTGGTGGGGGCCCGCTTCTTGTTCTATACTCTTCTAGGTAGATGAGGGAGATGTAAATAATGCATGGAAACCAACAGGAATGGGATCAAACACTAAGAAGATGCAAAACGTTTGCTGGAGGGACACCTTTTTCATTCCTTCTTCCGTCTGGACACATCAGGCCAAAGAAGAAACTAACGGCAAATGGTAGCCAATGCATACGTAGGAAAAAGAGGCAGCAACTTGTCCTATACACAGCTTGATTTCTGATGACTGTTCCGATTCTGTGGGCGACTTCTCACATGTGTGGCTTTCACTAGCGCGGATTCTCAGCTGCATGGTCGAGTTTTGCCAACGTCTTTTTACTGAGGTAAAAACGCAATTACATTATCTATTTTTCTCCCATACGCTTATAATAAATTATAATCCAGAACCCTAGCAGCCCTAGCGCCAACCTAGCGCCAATCTAGCGCCAATCTAGCGTTGACTTACTTTTTTAAACACTTTAATTAACCGCCCGCCACTAAACGAATACCAAAAAAGATAACCCCAAGATCTAAACGACCCACTTAAATACAAAAAATCGCAGCAATACATTTTTGACATCCCATCATGTCATGATACAAAAAAAACAACACATCTCGAGGGACCCCCCGCCTCCGGTACCGGCCTCTCAGCTTCAGGACCTGCCGGCGTAGCGTTTTTCGGCTCAGCAACCAAAGGAAATCCCCATCTGGTGCACCCTGGAGAGTCCTGTCCTAGGAAAATAACTGGGTTATTTTTTTAAAAAACCTGACATATCCCGACCAAACAAACAGACCTCTCACAGAAAATCAAACAGAAAAGGATTGTATGAATTAAACAAACCTAAAATAAGGGCCTAACCACTAAGACACGAGGATTGAACCGTTCAAACTGGGAAAAGCGGGATGTAACCAGTAATAAGTGTGGACTTAACCAACTTCATTTTGGGATTCCACCAGAATTGGGAATATGACTAGTCAACAGGAATGCAAGCAACTAAAAGCAAGGCTTCAACTGACTTTTAGACTGATTAACACATTGTTTTATCAACCAAACGAATTAATCACCAAACATAAGCATGTCATAAACTAGAACGGGCCTACGGCAAACCGGGTATAGAACAAAGGTGGCAACTTGTTTTTGACAGGCGGTTGAATCGGCGCCCTGTGAAGGTGTGTGGAGTGGGAATGCGGCCGCATTCTTGGTAGGACTTCTTACGTTGTGGATGTATGGGGATATTACGTTGAATGATCGTTGAATGATCGTTTGGGGTCATTTAAAGAAATGGTGTCCTCAGAGTTTTTCAACAGACTTGAACTCCAAAGCGAATCCAATGCGCTATTAGTATGCCTACTCCTACATGTGGCGGAACAATGTGAAAGAAGTTTGACTTTGAAGAACTCTCAGTGACATCATCTGGCGCTGATGTTGAAAAAAAATGTGCTGTAATTAGTTGCTGAAGCAGTTCATTCTCTAAAACACTTGAATTCCATCTTTTTAGTTTGGCACCTTTAATTAAATAATCAGATTTTTGCTATGGGAAAATGCGCCTTTTCACTATAAAGTAATGTGCCTGCCATCGAAGCAGAAACATGACATTTTTCATGCGCATAGTCAAAAATGCAACAAATACTACGTTTCTGTCGAAATCACAAAGAACAACTAAAATTGAAACCGAGAACCCTTCATAGGGTGCCGAATCAATCGCCTAGCTTTTTGCTGGGTAGAACCAACTTGTTCATGAATGAAGCCCCTGCTTGTCGGACAAGAAAAGAAACATTGTTGTTCCTGGAGCTGTCCCAATGTTTGCTGGTTAAGCCCCATGTTTCATTGTTTGAAAACCCACTGCATTCATGTATTACATGATTATATACATATATATATATATAATGCATTCAGATTAAAGAATATGTAAAACTGTTCCTGTTGACATCGCCAATCTGGTTGCTCAAAGAACATCAACATCTCCAAATTCTCAGCTTCCCCACTGGACGGTGGAAGTCTCAAAGAGGCCTCAACAGCTTAACCGCTTGACGCCGCCGCAGTCCAGGGAGATGAGACTGATAAAACTCACTGGGCAAACCCCCAGCGAAATCCCGGCGAAATGGTTTATCATGGTTTATCAAATCATTACCCTCTGGTAAATATACAGAAAGCGAACTGGAAAATCACCATGTGTCAAAGGTAAATCAACTATTTCTATGGGCCATGTTCTATGTCGTGAAGTGTTTGTTTTTACCAGAGGGGATCTCAACTATATGAAATAAATAAATGATGCTTCAGCCAAATCCAAATATCATATCAAGTTGGTGACATATGCCGTAAATGATCACCATGAAATCCCTAAAATCTCCATAAAAAAAGTTGGATTAAATCATTTAAATCCATATGTAATGCATACTGGTATCCAATGGATTAAATATCCCATGAAAAATCCCTATCATATCACCATTCTCGCTGGAATTATCATTGATTTTAAATTAGTTTTGGGCTTTAGAGATGCTTTTCCACCAAGAAATCCATGACATCCGCATAAATCCCTGGATGTTGTGGCTTTTGATGGCGTACCTCGTTGCCCCTCGTTGCCCAAAAACCACTGGGCCACCGCACGCCAAGCGCACGGCTGCCATCGGCAGGCGGCCCATCCAGCAACGCCTTTAAGCCATATCCACCATCCCCAAATTTGATCCATACAATGTGAGGCCCCCCAGTTATAAGTTAGTTTATAAGCCCCAGTAACTATAGTTATAAGTACCATAAACCATAGTTATTGGAGTTATAAACCAACTTAGCTATCGAACGGGGGCCTCACATTGTATGGAAAATCACCATTTTTACCCTCTGGTTATGACTAACATAGCCATGGAACATCTCCATTTTTAATAGGTAAACCATCTATAAATGATGGGCCATTTCCAATGGCTATGTTAAATAACCAGAGGGTATGTATATATATATATATATTATATGAATATATAAATGTATAGATGGTGCTGGGATTGAAACATGAAACCATCAATTGTTTAAAGGATGGTTTATGACATGGCTTTAGAAAACTTTAGTAAGATTAATGGGGTTGAAGAATATTTTGCTACAAAACTTGATGACCAATTATGTTTTGATGTGTAGCGACCAAATTGATTATATTTTGGATCTTGACCAACTAAACTTGGATTGTTTACCAGCAGAAAGAGGGGTTGATAATCAACAACAATGAAGATTACTCTAGCACTATCTAACGCAGACGTCGGTTTTATGATCGGTCAGTTCACTCACGTGATATCATGTGGCCATCGATCGTAGGTGATTACCAATGAACCTGCAGAAGGCTGGTCGTTGTGGTCCATCATCTAGAGCCATTCAGCAGAATCATCCCGAAGATTTACCAGGGAAGCCGTGATTTTGCTATGGAACAATATATGATTTGACATGAACATCTAACCATGAGCACAGCAGATTCACCGAGAATGGTCAGGACCGGCTTATACTAACTGGTCAAAAAGGTGTTGGTTTTCCTCTGGTAATCTTACTTCAAACCCACTCCTGTGGCTGGCTCAAAGCTGAATATTCAGCTAAAGACCAACCTCAATCTACTATTCCTCCACATAACAAAACATCAGCAACAGATCAACGTATTCCAGGTGCTATCCCACAGCTTGGGAACGCCGGAATTCCAATCAACTCCACATTTTGTGCTGGTGAAATAACCCCAAACACCCTGCATTCTTGTCAATCAGCACGAGCTTATGTGTTTTACCCAATAGCTCAAAACTGCTGAAAAATAACATAAAAAGGTGGTGCCCCTCCCAATTATACTATAGATAGATCACCTATAAACCATAGTTATTGGACACATAAACCAACTTAGCTAACTATGGGGCACCACCCTGTACCAACCAAGGAGTTTACCCATGCAGTATACAGTGTATCAAAACTGCTTAAGACTCCTTCCCACCTTGTCCATCTGCTGGAGAATTCTCGAGACGGCCTGCCGAAAGGATGATTTTGTTGGATGCAGCTGGTTTCCTTTGGTTTTCTAAATTAAATATAGTATAACTATGGTACAACCATGGTGTATAACTATATAATAATGGTAAACAATTACATAATTATGGTATAATTAATAATTATGATGTATATATATATAATGTTTGACGACTGGCATCAAGAAACAGTCGTTTACAGCCTTTCCCTGCCATGCAAGGTCCAAACAACCCATGCGACATGTGACAATCATGAAATATTGTGAAACATTCAAATGCCGAGGCAAAACCATTTTTTATTGGCTGACAGCTGACCTCAAACCTGTTTTCTTGAGTCTAGCAAAAAAAATACAGATCGATGCAATCCAGAGATCCAAGAACAATAACAACCCACATGTTCCATGTACTGTTTCTGATAATACATATATATATATATACAAACATATTCACGTATATTTACCAACAGTTGCCACCAAAAAAACAACGGAACATCTAGGACTGGTTTCCACGCTTAACATCAGGTCATCCAAAAATTGCTGAGGGATGCAGGGGTTTATCCCTCCTAGCATCATAAGTCATCATATTATCGTATTGGTCCGTATTGGTCATCTGCGCAAAAACTCACGAGACCCCACCGCCGCTGGGCCCCCTTGCGTCTTCGGTCGGTTTGCCTCCTACTGTAGTCGAAGCGGCAAAGCAAACACCGGGGGACAACCAAGGGTTGAGAGGACACCCCTCAAGTTTAGGACGACATCCTATACCGAAAAACCTGTTAAAATGTTGTCACAACCGCAGCTCTCCTATCAACATGTCTCAACCCAAGCATTGAGAGTATGCATATATGCTTATGTGCATGTATATATATATATATATATATCATTTATTCAGTTTTCAAGATATACGTATACAGTACATAAACATATATTATATTACAAGATATGAAATACTATGTATAATAATATATATATAATATTAAAATATATATTATATTATATTACCTATAATATTAAATATACATATTACATATAATATTATATATTATATTAAATACTGTATTATATATAATTTGAAATATATATATATATAAATATAAATATATATATATATATATATATTATATCATTTTATATATGATATATTA
>Ga0126342_10017049_pt1 | contig 12594 bp, 3 predicted proteins | sample Cyp1metagenome_FD_92528 | JGI IMG/M metagenome (GOLD analysis project Ga0126342, IMG submission 92528) | Coral microbial communities from Lord Howe Island, Old Settlement Bay, Australia - Cyphastrea 1 metagenome | ecosystem: Host-associated > Invertebrates > Cnidaria > Coral ...
TCGGGTCTTTGGCCTGAGAAGCGACCGGTGTCTGGTCAAAAGCTTCCATCAGGGCCACAGCCATGCACCTACAGAGCGCAGGAGGATACTCCTTCAAGGCGGTCGTGCGCCAAACTCCAGTTTCAGTACGCCCTATCGCAACTGAAGTTGGCAGCTCTTTACAGATCCTACCTTGGTGCAGATGAAAAAGCATACGTGGCAAATTGACAGTGAGTAAGTTGGTCGGTTTGGGAGTCTTAGCTCCTAAAAGACCCTGTGCAAATCTTACACACTGTACCTGGGGAAAGGCCATCAGAGCTCTCACTAGCGCGGTGCGCCAAATCGATGCCGCCTCCTCCTTGGTCGGCTCCGCCGGGTGCTCCATGATGGCAAAACCCTCAACCTCGATCAAGGCAATGATGCAAAGGATGGAAAAGAAGAGCAGGTCATTCCCTACACAGAGCTGACGCAGCTCTTTCAGGGAGACACTGTCCATTCCCCAAAGTTCAAGGATTGTTCTGATGATCCGAGGGCCATGTTTCGGTGCAGGGGTCGCCGCAATGTCAGCCTCCTCATGTCCAAGCTGCTGGCCCCTGGCTTGAGACCAGGTTTCGCATGGCGGTCCCCCGATGAAGGCGATCACATGTCGCAGCTGGATCGCCCTCCACCAGAATTCACATGTGGTAGGACATGTTGCGTCTCCCCATTCTTTGTTGACGATCACGTCCATCGATACAACGTGCAGAATATACTTGTCCTGCTTCTCGGCGAGCAGGTCCATGAAAAACTGCACATCCCCTCGGCGTCTGCGACCTGAAAACGCATGTAGGACAACTCGATGTCGCCCGAATTCACGAGGGACTTGGACAACTCGATCAGGGTTGCGTTCAGTGAAATCCTCTAACAATCTGCACTCTTCCTCCAGAAACTGCAGACTGGGTAGAGGCGCTTCTTGTGTCTGGCTGTACTTCAAAAAGGGCCATGAAACCGGGTTTCTCAGCTCCAGAAGGACAGCTCGCAATTGGCTCAAGTCATAACCAAAGAAGTCCGCATCCTGCTGTTCAAAGTGGTCCAAGACATACTGGATGGTGCCCGTGAAACGTGTCCAAGACAAGGCAAGGCCCCGCACATGGTCACGGATCCTCGAGGACAATTCTTCCAGGGTGCTGTGCTCTTCCAGCGCGGCCACAACGAAATCATGTACTCCTTCGTCAATATCCAGGAAATGTCTCTGTAAACCAGACTCCACTTTTGGACCTTGTCCTTGGAGAGGTGGAAGAAGGCGGTCATGATCTGCAGCACGCTCACAATCTTCACGCGACCCTGCTCCTGGTACTAGTCCACATTGAATACCACAAGAGCGCAGTTGATCTCGACATGCTGCACTGTAGTACAAATGTGCCTTCATCTTGCGCATGGTGTGATAATGGCGCAGACATGCTGGGCAGGTCGGCTCATCAAAAAGCGGTCTCAGGGTGGATGGCTGTCCATGCACCTTGTACATGTGCGCAGCTTCCCCTGCTTTGTTGACACAGTGAAGGCCACATCCCAAGCATCCAAAAGCCTCCGTCTCCACCTCCTCAATCTCGTGAGACTTCTGCAAGCTTGGTGCCTCAATCAGCATCCTGCGCAAACGTTCCAGGGCGCTCTTGTGCGTCAATCTCACTCTATATTGTCGGGATTGTTGAAGAACTGCATGTTGGATTGCTCTCTTGATGAGACGTTTCCAATACCCTGGACTATGGAGAACCAAGTTTCGCCAATATCCAAAGTTTTCTCTGGGATCAGGTAGCCCGGAGGAGTTGCGCAATTGCATCCACATCCATAAGATATCCTGTTCCAGCAGTCCCATCCATTCAGTGTCTCTGGCTAGCAGAGCCCAGATGTCAGCTTGTCTCATTTGTACCAGCGTGCAAAAATATCGAAGACGTGCACGACGTAAGAGATCTGTTGGGCATGGCATACGGAGCTGGTCAAGCACTTCCTCATCCGAGAGGTGCCATGAAGCTTGCCGTTGCAAGAGTCTCCGGTACAGTTTGAAGATGGAGGCCTGGAAACGCGTCATGGTGCGAGTGTCCATGGCAATCCAGGTGTCTGCTCCATACAGAAACTTGCTGAGCACCAGCATCTCGAACAGTTCACAACGTTTTTTGATGTCAATCTTGATGTTTTGGAATACGACTTTGCGGTTCTGGTTGAAAGCCTGGTGGGCTATACCTGTACGCCGTTTGATCTCTGCATGTTGGTCACCCGTGTGGTGCAATATACCGCCCAAATGGCGATAGGCAGAGACCAGTTGTACTTGATGAAGACCATGTTCGCCCAAGACTGGCAAAGTGCCAGAGGAGTGTGGACCATAATAGTCCACCTTCGCCTTTCTGGACCCCGGTCCACGGAACATCATCATGATCTCTGTTTTTCCTTTGGCCAAGTTCGGTGTCATGCAGTGATATTGACACAGGTCAATGAGCTTGCTCGTGACATGTCCTGTCATGGACACCAGGCTAGTGGGCAGGTCAGATTGGAGGCACACCGCCAAATCATCCATCCACGTCGGGCCTAGGAAAGGCGCCCAGAGGCCATCGTTGCATGCTTGGCCAAACAAAGGAAGGTCTGTTTGCCCTTCGAAGTGGACCAATGCATGGGTCTCCTGCATGTAAGCTTCCAGTTTCTTGAGCACACAGGACCATGCAAAACTGAAGATGAAGTCCGCAAAACAGTCTCCCGGTCGGGTACCTGCACAGGTGCGAACCACGTCACTCTGGTGCTTCAGCCAGAAGTGGGTTCCAGTGTGTAGTGCCCGTACACATCTTCGGTCCATTTCTCCCATGCCTGCCTGTTCTAAAGCTGGCGTTTCAGCAAGCAATTCCTGGATTTGATGCAATGCATCAGGCGGCATGCGGAGCTTGGTCATAATGTGCGCGACCAGTTCATCGGAAGGACAGCCACCCATCGGAACTTCACGGATGATCCTGTAGAATGCTTCAGTCAAATCGAGGTATATGATGCTGGCTGAACGTCCCGCTTGCTTGGCTTGTCGTACAAAGGCTCTAGTTTGGTGCATCGCCAACTGCACAGGGGTCTTTTGGCGACCTCCTTTTTGTTGTGTCTGGAGAAATTGTTCGTACAGTGGCGCATGCTTCTGCCGAATCGATCTATGAATGGCTTTGCTCAGGTGGTTCGATACTACAATGGATCTGTAAGACGAACATCGATCGATGGGTCCACGGCCTTTGTAAATCGGTGCAACAATGCCACCCTTCGCAGAGAGATCTTCTTGTCCATGAAGTGTCAGTTTGACCAGCTGCGGAAACAAAATTTTTGCCACGGAGCTGGGAAAGAAATGACAAAGCTCCCCCGGGATTCCATCAGGTCCACATGCTTTGCCTCGTGGGACCCTTCTCAATGCTAACTCCAGTTCAGTCAATGAGGGAAGGGCGTCAAAGTGCTCCAAGAGCGAAGATTGGGCAAATTGTTGGAGCTCTGTAATCCATTGCTGGCGAAGTCGTGGCATGGACATTCTCTCACCTGCTTCCATGTCTTGAAAATAGCGTACCCATACTGCAAGTGCATCATTGGGCAGGCTACAAGGTGTGCTCTGCTCATCCGACACAATCGGCAGATTGGCTCTCTTCTGCTTCTTTGGATTTGTAGGTCCTGTAAAGCGACGTAGCGTTCTCAAGACTGATGATGCCGGCATGGATGGGTCAATGTTGTGCAAGACCTCATTGAGCTCCGCATGCTTGGCCTTAATCAGTTTGTCTTTGGGTCTTTTGCAAACGCTCTTATACAGGACATATGTGTGAAAATTGTAGCAAAGAATCGTAGTTTCGTGATTGAAGAAAAGATCAGCTTGGGCATCTTCTCGTCGCATCTTCCATGCTCTGAAACACCTCGTCAAGAGCTGGAACTTGAGATGATGCCTCTGGTCTTTAAGCTTCTTTCGATGTAGAATCTTCTCCTCACGAATGCGCCAGATTTCATCTGAAACATAGGCCTTCTTGCTGTGGGAGGTTGATTCTTGTGTCTTCTCAAGCTCTTGCCGAAGATAGTACATGGCATGGTTGGCTTGACTCTCAATGTCAGTCTCCCATGGCTGATGTACAAAATCTTGAATGGCCCGATGGAGCTCCCAAGTTGGGCTCTTTGGGGCTGAAAGTCTTTTCCTGGACTTCGATTTCTTCGGTTGCCATATCGATCCAGACCATTGAAGTTGTACTGCAATCAGAGAATGATCTTCATGAGCATTTCCAAGGTCGAAGTCAGCTACCACGCAGGAATGTGTGCAACGATCGGTCCATTCCCTAGGAATCGCAATGTGGTCAATGCAGTGTTTCTGAGTGCCTGAAAGATTCATCCACGTACCATTCTCACCCGTGTGAGCCTTACCAGTTGCAGGTAGGTGAAGATCAAGATGATGTAGTAGGCGACGAAAATCAGGGGTATTCACTGATGATGAAAACCCATCACTGCACACAATGCGATCATCCGCAGGTCCGGGCGCTGCATTGGCATCTCCCGCAATGAAAATCACATCTCCATCGTAGTGCTGGTCGATAATCTCAATGGTTTCATTCCACCAAGCAGTTCGAGATTGAGCCGCATGTCCACTGTGTGGGGCATGAAATGCAAGTAGCCAAAACGACCAATCGCCGGTATCACATCGAAGAAGAAGTCTTCTGGGATCTTGATGCACAATCACAAAATGTTGAGGCTGAAACGAAGAACACTGGCCCTTGTGCAAGTGTGCATAGGGTGCTTGTAAGTCAATCCAGATCTCGATACCCAGATGCCCATCTTGGTGACCAGAACAGAATCTCAATATACCTCCATTTTGCGAGAATCCCTGTTCAGACCTGGTCTCCTGCAGTGCAAGGCAATTGAATCCATAATATCGCATCTGGGATTGCAAGTAATGCAATTTCCCCGCGTGTCCAATGGGGCCCTTGTACAGAGACTGGACATTTGCGGAGCCAATGCTAAAACCAAATTGTGCTGTTTGGTGTTGCCAATGATGGGGTGTCCAATGGATTTCTTCCTGTTGCCATGCTGGTAGAAGAGGAGCTGAGACATCTAGCCCTCCATCACTCCAGGCCGGCAAGCCAAAGCGGCTTCCAAAGAATACCCATAGGTGGTCAAACTTCCTTTTCCAAATGCCCAGATCAAGTTGTTGGCGCTTGTGATTGAAGGACTTCCTAGCCTCCATCCCAGCTGCTGTATCGGCTATTTCATTGAATATCTCCCCCGCATGCGCTCTGGTGTGAACAACTTGAAGCGCACCTGGTTCGAGGGCTGCATCTAGAGTCTGAAAGAGCGCCCGGAGAAGAAAATAGGACTCATCCGGACACGCCGTGCCTAGAGAACCGTCTGCTTGTCCCCCTCCAGTTGCAGAATCAGTACAAAAGGTGGTCGGGATGCCATGATTCACGGCGACACGCCACATCGCCGCGGCAATGAGTCCAGTTCTTTCGGCAACATCTGACCCGATGCGCTGGGCTCCTAGAAAGGCAGAGCCTGTTGGTTCATAAGTCACCGGTTGCGTGGTCCAGCCAAGTAGGTGTTTGGTTGATGTGTCCTGATCAACATAGCTCTCACCCACAACAACCATAGCCCACGTGTCGGGATGCCCGAGAGCGTCGGCATGTTGTGGGGCCAATCTGCGCATTGCCGGTATTGATGAACCGTCAGTGAAAATGAGTAGTCGATCATATTGATTGAGTTCCTCCACATTCTTGAACGGCCGAATGTCAAGTTCCTGTGCTTGGGCTTGACAAGCCTCTGGCAAGTGCAATCCAGTCAGGTCAGTGCACAGTACTCCTTCTGTTGATGCAAAGAGCTCCTTGAAGTCTTCTACTGCAAAGGCTGTGCGCAGTTGACATTTGGAGTCAAGTGGAGGTATTGCGTCCAGGTTGAAGAGCGGCCTGTTCGTCCTGGAGTGTGGGCCTCGCTTCGGCCACTCACTTTTGATGCGTGTCCGGCCCTGTCGTGGTGGCACTTGAGGTTCACGATGATGAAAGATAACTTTTGTCCAATGCGATGTCAAACTTTCAAGCTGTAGAATGACCGCTCTTTGGTAACCAACGCTATAAAGCAGGACCATGAGCTGTGTCTCGTCAAGCATCGTGGTGGAGCTGTGGGCAAAGCACCCTTCTGCATCGCCAAGATCATCATGACAGAAGAGATAGTGGTGCCAAGAATGATCAAACTTTTCATCACTGCTTTCCTGGTCAATGCACAGCATCACATTGTGCTCATGACATGGGAAAACACGGCATTGATATCCCCACGCAATCAGTTCAGTGCGTACTTGGTCAGCAGTGCCAGGCAATGGTATTTCCAAAGGATTGGGAAGACCTCGGCTGGCCGTGCAGTCAAGCAGTCTCACTGCAGTAGTCGCTGGAATGAGATCATCAAGGTAGATGGTCTGCTTCAGGCTGCCGATCTGTAATAGGCTGCTTTCCTCGTCTTCATCCCAGACAGAGCTACCCAGAGGGTCATGTGCTTCTGGATGGAGATGTGGTAGACGTTCAATGATGATCACAAAGCCTACACCATTTCGGTTGCGCAATGCTACTCTACCTGCGATTTGAAGGTCGCCATGCCATACCATGCACTGTAGAGAGGATAGCTCAGGGTAGCAATCATCCGCTATGCCAGCAAAACCAATGACTTGTGGTTTCGTGACTTGTCTAGGTGCAAAGCGTGCTGTATGTCGGACAGGTTGTTCATTTGGACCTGTCCTGATGATGGTGAACAAATTGGCAACGCCGTCATGTGGAAGTCTTTGCACAACGATAACCTGGAGCCTTCTCGTTCTTTGTGTAGCCGTTGCGGGTGGCGTAGGTCGCACAACATGCAAATCAATGGGCCACATTGGATCAAGAACATCATTCCAGGCGCCAGCAAAAGCCTGAAACCACGCTACAAAATTTTGCTGCAGGGCGACTGATCTGGGCCTGTCGCAACTGAGATAGCGAGGCATGTCCAAATACCATGAGTCCACATGCAGGATAGGTTCTTCACCACCTTGTACTGCTTCTTCTCCAGTAAGATGTGCCAACCAATGCATGTAGAGCTCTTGGATAACCGCTGGCTCTGCCTCAATGCCTGGGAGAAAGCCCAGTGCCGTTGTTTGGATGGGATCTGGGTCTCCACATCTGTATGGCGGTTCTTCAGGCAGACGTTCGTTGGGCTCCTCGGCATAAAGAAAGTCAGGCACATCCAAAGCTGGTACTTGTACCCTATGGATTTGAAGAAAAAGAGCACCATCACCATCCTCTTGCCTTTGAAATCTTCGATTCCGTGGCACATGTGGTGGTCCTACTATTTCCTCATGCCATCCAAGACGATATAGTGTGTGCCTCATGGAGATGTCCTCAGCGTTCATGCCCTGGTGAAAAGCTGTTGCCAGGCATCGCGTGTCGATGTGGTCAATGTTGGGTCCCCCAGGAGGAACTGCAATCCTCACGTAGTCCCCGTCACGAAGGTGAACTCGTGGAGTTTTGAAGGAGATCAACTCGTCATTGACCCAAATCAAGCACCTGTTGTCTTCATGCCTGCAGAAAGGCTGGAGACCCAGCCCTCGGAGTATTTGCTCTCGGCTGATAGCATCAGGTATCAGCCGCGCCTTGCGAACAACTTCAGGCATGACAAATAGGACTGCTGAATGGAACTCTACATCAAGAAGTACGAAGCGCTCTGTAGACCCTGTAGGCAGGTCACCCCTTCGATTCGCAATGACCACGCCAGAGTGAGCTCTATCTACATCTTGTGGTGGCGTCTCCACAATGTGCATGTTGAAGAGATCCTCAGGGCCAATGCGAAGCGCTCTGGCTACATTCTGATGCATGTCCATGTAGTCATTCCAGTTGAGCCACAAATTGCCTGGTCCTCCTTCTAGAGTGAATACCAGTGTTGTATACCAATCGTCAGGGCCAACCGCTTCAGGTTCTGAGCTAGTTGAATGAGCCGGTGACGAAACTGTGGAAACTGGAGAGATATCATCAAAGTCTCTCGCTATGTCACGATTGTTCATGATAGCATCAGTTGGCCCCTCACAGGGCAATTCAATGTTGGCTCCCCCTGCCGTGACATGAGCAGCAAGAAGCGAAAAGTCATCCGTCTCATCGATGCGTTCAGCGGACGTGCATGAAGTAGCAAGATGATTCGGAGAGGGATGTTGAGGGCAAAGGACGTACGCTTGCTGGTGTGGAACTCCAACACTGTGCGTCCAATGTACCGTGTCCAAGTCTTCCTCTGCACCCACATAGAGGTCAACTCTGGAGTGAAACTGTACCTTGAGCTTCAAAAGTTTCTTTGCACACTCCACAAGGGTGTAGTTCGAAGGCATGTCTCCTGTCCCAACTTCGTGAGCCAAATCGACAGCATCTATACTAGCCTCCCAAGGAGTGACAAAGTCATCATCATCCACAAAACTATGGTTCCAGATAAGGGTCTGATCATGGAAACATAGTGGTCTCATCGGCCTAGGGCAAACCTCTGCATAGTCTATTTGCCCGGCCCTGGGAAAGGCGAGAGCGCACGCGAGCCCCGCCCACCATCTTCTGTTCTTGGCTTTTTGGCCGCCGGAACTTCTTCTGATGCTTCGTCGACTGGATGGACGTTCAATTGCTTCAAGTTGTCCACCACAGTGTGTATACTTTTCTGTATAGCTTCTGCGGTGTCCTCCTTCATGGTGTCGTCCTCCAGCTCTCCATCCGAGATGACTTCCGTGCCCAAGACATCTGCGTCCATCTTGGAATGGATCTCTTTCACTTCGTCGAGGTGACTTCTTGCCTCCTGAAGGCAATCTCGTGCAGCATTGACCTCCTTGTCCAAAGCTGCATCCTTCTTTGCGAAGTCCTCTGCAAAAGACTGCCATCTCTTGATGCTCTCTTCCACATAGTTCTGCCAAGACTTGTGCAGCTTCCTTCGAGCCGCCATCGCTGCCTTGAACTTGTCCCTGGCTTGATCGACCCTCCGAACTGCCTGGTGCATACTCTTTGATGTAACTGGCTTGTTCGTGGTCTCCGCGATGATCTGCTGAATCTCCTGTGGTGAGAGCAGTTGCTCGTTGGTCTGCAACTTTTGGACCAGCGTTTGCAATTGTTGTGCAGCAGCAGCATTCTCTGCGTTCCCCGTCGCTGACGCCGTCGAGGGTGTGATGGGCTGCTGCTTGGTACTCCATGGTGGATCCAGAGGTGGTACCAAATCCTCCTCTTTGGCTTTGCGTCGACTGGCTCGCGGCGTAGATCCTCTTCTGATCTTGCGTGGCGATTTGGACGCCTTTCTTTCTGATGACCATGCCCGGTCGCCTGCGTCCCAGCTTGAATAAGTCCAATCCTCCTTCTTGGACTTGGCGCCATGGACGTAGGATGTATCCAAGCATTGATGCCACATGGTGTCGCACTTTCCACATCTCAGAGCGTTCATCTTGTTGAGTCTCATACAGTAACCACATCTCCATGGTTTTTTGTACTCCGTCATCTCGACTGTGACGTAGTCCAGGAAGCTCTCGTCCTTGGAGTGATGGTTCTTGAGAATTGCAAATATTGAAGCAAGACGTTGACGGCTTAGCCTGTAGATCCCTTTCCTGTGGCAATGCCACCAAAACCTGGCTAAAGCCCTTTGCCGCCTTGTTCTTCTCCTCTTTGATGGAGTAATGATTCACAAAATCCCCAAAGAAGACCAACGTAGAGATGACAAAAAGGTGAAAGAAGACAATGCCCATGAAAAAGCCAGGTCCCCTTGGCAATTCAAATAGACGAAGTTCACCTTCAGAGAAAAGTGCAAATAAAGGCCCCCAGGCGGTTTAACGTGGCTGGGACCACGGCAGTGCAAAAGGTGTTGCTTGAGTGGCCTAGGCTCAAGCAGAGCACAAGGATTGTCGTGACCAAATACCCAGGGCTGCGCCAGTTCAGGTAGATAGCCACGTCAAAAACCCAAAAGGCCAGAGCAGGGGACTGCGATATGGCCCGGGGGCAGGTTGGAACAATGCCCCCTAAGATTGAGGATGGACGTGTGCGTGTGGGCGCCCTTGCTGTCCAGCCAAAACCTTATATTATATATTATATATATATTATATTATATATATATATTATATGTTATATATATATATATTATGTTATATATATTATATGTTATATATATATATATATATATATCATATAATATAATCTATATCATCACATCTGATAATATGATATATTATAATATAATTTGGTGTAATATAATATGATATCATATTATACTATATTATATTATATTATACTACAATATATTATATTATATTATATTTTATTATATTATATTTATATGATGCATAAACGCTGTCTGAAGGATACTAACATCATATGATATATATGTATACTGTAACTCTGTGTATATATATATATATACATCATACATAGTGTTGGGGTATATATAACATCACCAACAATTCATGAGATTTGATGGCGAATCCCAAGGCCCCAAGCCCGCAGCATGCCGAAGAATTGGTGGCGCGGAAGTGTCCTGCGGATGGCATGGCACCTGGGACACCACACTTCAAAAAGGAAATCAGCAAAAACATAGGGAAATCAGGTGATTTAACCATGATTTACTGTAACATGATTGAACCTTGATTTAAGATGATTTAACATGATTTGACCATCATTGTATTGTATATTGAAAATATGTATGAACAAATGGGATGAAATTTATTGAATCATGAAACATGGTGAGTGAAAAAAAACATGTTGAAACAATGAATATCCAATGAATCATGGATGTGTCTGGAAATGATGGGGAATATGATGGAATGGGATACCGTAAGCTCACAGAAATGGCTGAAAGAGATCGTTTACAATTAACCCCCAAGTATTTTTTTTGGGGTTAGGGCAATGACAAGTGTTAAAAAATGGTTTCAACTGTACATGTTGCCTTGAACCAAGCCATTGGCAAGAAGATCGACTACTGATGTTGACTTTTTACTGTATACATCGGCATTTCACCACAAAAAAACAACAGTGAATCCAACCAGTAAATATATAGTTGTTAAGCAGCAATTCTAGCGATTGACATAAGAATTGATGATTCTGTTTCATTTTTCTTGCTGGTGGCTTCAAATCAACAGTTTCACTCTCTGTCCCCACTTGAGAAGATGACACCAGATTGACAACGTTTTGAGGGTTTCCAAGAACTGCTTTGGCGGAACCCAAAAAAAAAGGAGACCAATCCGGAAGTTTATGTCTTTGGAGATATTTGGAGTAATTAGAACCACTGGTTGGTTCGGAACATGAATTTTATGACCTTCCATTCAGTTGGGAATGTCATCATCCCAACTGACGAAATCACATTTTGCAGAGGGGTAGGTATACCACCAACCAGCAATTAACCCCCACTTATAATATTTGTATATATACACCAATTGATGGATATGTTGATGGATATTGGAGTAATTACAACCATGTTTTCAAACTAAAAAAACACAACGAGATCACCAGCGCTCGGCTGAGACCTTTGATGGTCCCGATGCCACGGATCTCAACCAGAAGTTCTTTGAGATCATGGCGCGAGAGGCTGGAAACCATGCAGAATGGGGCCCACTAGTGATGTTTGTTCGTTTATAACCCCCATGAAGTTTAGTTTTCTATATCTATAGTAATTAATATCTACCATAAACCATAGGCAAGCATAGAATTCAGCCACTTCTACCTGAACTTAGCTATCTTGGGGGCCCCATCCTTTACTCAACTTGGATGTACTTGGAGTATATGGGATTAGCCTCCTATGTCATTTGGTGGCTTAGGCTGAAACAAATCCACCATTTAGTTCCGGGATTTCCCACCACCATCATTACGTTTGATTAGGATCTACAACGTAATAACTAGTTTGTAGTATTAGGATTAAGCCCCAGTAACTATGGTTATAAGATGTTATAAGTACCAAAAACATCCATAAACCATATAATATCTGGTTGGTGGTTGGGAATAAGGTGAACGACTGACGAACTCATATTTTTCAGAGGGGTAGGTATACCACCAACCAGAATAATGTGTTCTCCACATCTATGTTAGTTTACAGGAGGGTATAGATTTATTTCTATCGGTAAAAACATGTACGAAGAACTAAGCTGACAGATGGATAAAAATGGTGGATCCCGGATAATTTTCATCCCTTTCTCGTAATGGAAACAACACATGGTGCACAGTTTTCGGGGAGGAAACCACACATCACCGGACATCACCGGGACCGAAGGGACAGTTTAACATTCACCTTGTGGAGTTGGGCCAGTTTTGATCCACAAAATCCGCCAATGCTACGGGTCGGCATTAGCTGCGCCACGTCGGCTTAAGCTGTGCTCGCAGCTTGGACAATCTGTGTGCGTTACATATTGAGGTGAGGTTGACAGAGTTAAGGAGTTAGGGCGAACCAATCATATTGAAGGGCATGCTTTGATTCAATGGATCTTGTTGGTGTTGTGTCAACAGCAAGAGTCTATTTGCATGCCACAATGCAGATGTGGATTTCCGTTCGTTTGGGCTGGCTTTGACAAGCTCTGACGAATTCCTTCCGCGCAGCAATATGGTGCAAAGTGTGCATGTTGCGTTTCAAAAAGAACATGTCAGGTGGTCA
>Ga0126342_10017050_pt1 | contig 12594 bp, 5 predicted proteins | sample Cyp1metagenome_FD_92528 | JGI IMG/M metagenome (GOLD analysis project Ga0126342, IMG submission 92528) | Coral microbial communities from Lord Howe Island, Old Settlement Bay, Australia - Cyphastrea 1 metagenome | ecosystem: Host-associated > Invertebrates > Cnidaria > Coral ...
TGGGGTGGCCCCAAAATGGCAAGTCCTCTCTAATTCCTGAACTGGTACCTCATTTAAGGTTGGCTAATTGGACCAGAATTTCGTTCAGCAAAGTGGTCGGAAGAGCCTTCTGATCGTGTACTGGCATAATGAATCCATGTGGAAACTGATTTAGGAATTCCGTGGCACTTTATGGAAAGAAATGTTTCATCTGACACTCTGTAAGCCTATGCGATGAGAGCGGCATCTGACGTTGGTCGGACAAGTTCGCAACAAGCTCGATGTCTGCGAGGCAGTCATTAGCAATTTGGACAGTGTGAGGTAACATCATTCTTATTTGATATACGATGTCATCCGTCGGGTAGTCTATAGTCAATATAGTCAACTGAAGACAGGCTCTGAAGTGCTCTGGTGGTCTGTTGTCGTGCTCCAGCAGCTACGGGGAAGTCATACTCCAGCGTGCTGCCGGGTCAGGACCAACCAGCATGACAATGTTCGGCATACAGTACAAGCTGACATGCAAGAAGGACTTCTCTCGGTTGTTGACACAACAGGGGATAACTCCAACTTAGGCATAAAACCGATATGTTGAGGTTTATCATTGAGAAGGTTATGTAACCCTAGCGAAGCTTCGAGTTCCCTGGTGCTGTCGAAACAATGAAAACATGTGACCATAGATATCTTTTTCGGGGTATGGATGTCTGTGAATTCCTGACGGGCAATCTTAGGGAGCTGGAGGCATAAGCCAACTGCTGCATCACTGCGGTCATAGCTTTTGCATAGCTATCACAGAGCCTGAATATCTATTCGGATCACTGTCGCTGGGACGATACGCAAAACAAGGGGCTCTTTCCCGAATTGCACCAAATTACTGGAATGCTGTACTACAGTTTCGTGGCGTTTGCTGCTCTTGTAGTCAACTGTAACCCAGAGTACCCCTGGGTACAGCGACTACACAGAGGCAGGCCAGAAGAGCACACTGGGTGGAGTAGGCGATGACAAGAACAAGCAAAGGACTACACTGAGTACCCCAGTGAGCCTTGTCAATAAAATCAACAAGTTCACAACTACTGAACTGCACTGGGTACCCCAGGGGTCCTTGAATGACTGGAGTTATATACAGGTATGTTCGACGGATACAATGGTTGGCATGGGACAAGACTGTACGGACGCAGACCAATTGCTACCATTTTCAGACAGTGGGAGCTCATGGACTGGTGATGCACTGTATTCTGAAGAACACTGTCCAAAGTGGCAGCCAGTTGTACGAAACTTTCATCTGGCAGTTACGCTAGAAGGTGACCTTATGGGTGGGCACTAGGGCAGTGTGCTGTTGGACACGACTATGACTCGATCAGAAAAGACATGTCTTCTCAGGGGGAGTGCACAGCCGCAAGAACTACCCTTCATTGCCGGCATTTAGCATGGACGGAAAAGTGTCATTAATTGGTAACTATGGTATGCTTCGTTCGACTTGGAGAACAATGTCCATAGCACGTAACCCTGAAGGGCAGTATCGCTCGGCTGGGGCTACGGCACCACTCCAGTCGGTACGAGGCCAGGATAGGGAGGTTCCAGACAATAATTAAGTCCCCAAACTTAACAATAGGCTAGCGATTGTGCAGTGACAATACGCCGGCGCATCAGGGGGTCAAGAAAAACAAAGAATTTGACCTGTTGCAAACGTGCTTACGGACAGCAGGACGACTGTATTTAAAGGTCAGCAAGTGATCACTGTAACTGGTTACGCTTTACCCTAATGCATGTCGTGGCACCCTTTCCATTACCCAAGGTACCCTCGGGAATAGAAAGGGTCGTAAGGCATTTGGGTGCTGCAGAGCACACGTGCTGGATGACTCCATCCAACAGTGTAGCTGGAAGTGCTACGTTTGAATCTTGGTCCTTCCTCTAAGGGCAAACTATTTTGCATTCGTTCTCACGGTGACCGTGTTTATGGAGGTGCTAGAGTGCAGATAGAGGTCGATGTTTTTTTTGGGTTTTTTTTTAATCATCCCACCTGTTCCCCTGGGTGGGAAGTTGACTCTTTCTGACCACTCTGAGATCAACCCGGGCACCGAAACAAATAAGGCTATACTGTGAGTCCAGTAACCACACTGAGAGGTGGACACGGCTTATGCCTAGTAGTTATTACAGCCTGGATCTTGATAGTATAAGTGAGGCAGTACTTAGGCATGACCGACGCTCTGCGAGCGGCTGACACTGGGTATTTGCTGGGGAGTGCTGTATGATTAGCGGGCAGCATAAATTCTAGCTTAATTGGCGTCCTTGCAGTCGCAGCTAGTGCACACTAACACTTTGGGCTTCTTCACTTAATCATGGAATGGGCTCTCACCTATCCGAGGCGTAATTTAGGGTTAAACTGTCCTCATGTGCTATGCGCAAGTAGGGTAGGCTACCTAGGGTACCCCTGGGAGCCCACTCCACTTGTCCTGACCAGCATACATGAGGCATTAGAGCTAGCTAACAGGGGGTAGGTACAACTAATGTAGTGAGCTGATGAGGGTGGATTGACAGTCATTGGAGGTCTCAATCAGCACTAACTACTCTGAAATGACCTGGCACTACCTAGGTAATGGCAGGCCGCTTGTCTGTAGTCTGGCAGCTATTTCATCTTGCTCTCATGGGGCGTTCACGCCGAGCGCGTAATTTAGCAAGAGCTTCCAGAGGGGTGGTACAAATTTGTGGTGATCCTTGGGCCTCGCGATGTTTACGCTCCAACTTGTGGGGTATACGACGGGAGAGGGCCAGAGCATGGCTACTGGCGGTCTGCTTGAGGGTATTTACGTATTCGTTGCGCGCAGCTGTCAGCGAGGTGACTTTGAACCATGACTGATCAAAGTAGAGCTGATGCTTGGACAGGACTTCTTCTTCGATTTGCCTGAGCATGCGTTCGGGAGGCGGGGGAGCAACTAAGAAGCCATCGTGCAGCCACACCAAGGACTGTGTTGGGTGTCGAGCAATTAGAGCATGAATGGTGTCTTCGACGATCATGGATTCAAAGTACTCTAGCAATCTAAACGCGCTGTCATTCTGATTAATCTGGAACTCTGGGCGGAAACGCGGCAGCAGTTGAGTAGTCAATGTTGTACTCAAATCCCAAAGTTGGCAAAGGATTGCGCTCACAATTGCACCTGGGGAACCATCCACCATAGAGCTAAGATATCGGCATGTAGCATCCCAGGAGCTGTTAATGATTCTCAGTGGGAGTTGCTTGATGATGTCAGGGCATATTGCTGCTACTTTCTGAATATAGAGGTCACGGACTAGCTGTGCGCGAAACTCATCAATGGTTGGGAGGGGTACTAGGTCTGGAACAAAGAGTAATCCCAGGCGTCGGACAAGTTCATAAAAGGACCCTTTAAGGTCAATTTCGCAGTGATTTTGTCCGAACAGTAAAAGTCTGGCGACTCTCGGCAGACGCTGGCCTCCTATCGTGCAGCAATATCTCCGTCCATGGTTATCAGTAGCCTTGGGGGAATAGTCAATTTCAATACTGGCGTTTTGCGGTAGACACGGGGAAAGATAGGATTCAATCAGCTGGCGGTGTTGGGGGTTGAGGGTCACGTGTTTACGGAGGAGGCCATGATCAATGCTGGGTCTCTCAACTAGGGTAAGTGTCGGCTGGCTCCAAGGCTGCTCAAGACTTTGGATGTGAAAGCCTCCTACTTGAAAGAGGCCTGTGGGGAATGATGGTTTGATGGACACCGGGCCAGTATTCCGCTTGAATGCCGAAGGGTCGCTCCTATGTTAGCAACTCGTGGCAAGTAAATAAAAAGGCAACCAGGGAGGTGCAGGCTTACGGTTGCTCGAATGAATTCCAGTGGTTGATGCATATCTAGTCGTCGGAGACGGCCTGCAAATTGGAAGTACTTGATGACAGGGAGGATATCTCCTTGGATGACTATCTTAGGCGTGAGGCCGCGGCTGGACAAGAGCTGTTTGACAACAACAGATGTTTCTTCAACCAGATACATACAGGCCATAATTTCCGCTTCTATATTATCTGAACAATGCGGCAAGGCAACTGACCGACATGCAATGACACGAGACCGACCACCTTCTATGACATATAGGACATAACCAGCACCCCCTAAGGCGTCTTCGTGCATACAGCTACCATCAAATTGACCTACGATCTGTATAGAGGGTTCGGATGATGCATCATCAGAAGGGGTGGCTAAAATTAATTCCCCTGGGCTGATGGGTTGAAGAGCAGTAACTGTACAAAAGGAATCAGGCGAGTTAGGACAGGCTGGTGCAATCTTAGCATTAGGGCGGAATCCAGCGACTCGGGTTCGGGCCGGAGCAATGAGGCTAAGCCATGGATGTCCAAGCGGGAGCATTGCGATGGGTTGATCCAAGGCAACGGATGCGGTAGCTGTGCAGACTAGATCAGGGAGTGCTGCCGAGTGGAGATGGACTGCTTCATTAGCCGCTGTTTGCATGTGGCAAGGATGAAAATTGCTGTCCGCACTTACACACTGGGGTTTAACTGGAGAAGCAGACTCGGGGAGATAGCGAGTTGGGATCGCTTGCAGGGCATTGTCATGTAGGCGGGTTAGCCATTCGGTAATGTTTAAGGGGACAGAGGATGGCGCATGCTGCATACCTCCATGCTCAAGCAGAAGCCGGCGGAACTGGTGTAGAATGTGGCTTGCTATTACGCATCCGGTTGTATCGTCTCGGGCTAACTGATCCAATGAGTTCACTGGGCTGGGGGATGGTGACAATTGATTGGCAACTAGGACGGGCACCACGCAGAAACGAGCCCAATGCTGAGAAGAGTTATCTCCATACCCGCACGCTACGCAGGGGGCGAGATTGCGCGCACGGTCACGCCATGAGGCAGAAATGGAATAGGATCCTCGATTAGATTTCGCGATGGCGTGCCAGGGGGATGTGGTAGGTATTCCCCATGTCTCACTAGTGTGCAGAGTGGTGGCATTAATATCATGGTCATGGCAGCATTTCTCACAGGCTGGGGTAAAATTAAGTCCTAGCGGGTACAACCGGGTGGGAATTCCACAGAGCTGGCATGGCTGCTCAGCCTGAAGGGAGTTTGCAAGACGAAGCCGCAGGCATTCATCATCATCTTCATTCACTGCCCACCGTAACACAGCAAAGCGCGCGACTCCATTAACAGCAAGTTTAGGCACTGTGGCTAATCGGGTTAACCAAGTCCACGAGACCCCGCCTGGCATGAGTTGTATGCTTACTCTTGACTGCAGATATTGCAGCGCGTGCCCTTGGATGGCCTCATAAAGACTATTTTTAAGCTGACGCAAAAATTGGAAGTGCTTTTTTCTGGTATTCTGGCCTGCAATGATGCGTAACAAGTTGCCGACTGTGTCAAGGCCGAGTAGGGGGATCCATGTGCGAAATATTCGTTGGACAACCGCTCCTTGCCTTGTCCCTACATCCGGGTACCCCGGTGAGAGAAAGGCGGTGGAGCCATTCTGTCTAAGCCAATAGCCCAAACATGCGGCGGTGAGTGTAACTGCTGGGTCCAGCGCAGGAGCAACACCTAACCACCTAAATATGTGTGGGAGATACCGAGCCGCTAACCATGGTCGTCCAAGAATGAGTTTCGCAGAGCGCTGTTGGCATAAATTAATGTCATCCGGAGTAAAGCCAAAATATGTACTTTGGTAAATATTAAGGGAGAGAATAAAGCAATTATTGGCAAGGCTTCTTTGCACCACGGAGTGCGCAGGTGTGGCGAAAAGGGCGAGCCGATGGTTAGCTTTTGACATGGCTTTGGGGTTAATGGCTTGTGTGCCTATTAATTCCTCAACCGGGGTCCACCCTTGATGGCTACGGGCGTATTTTCCATATAGCAGTAGACCTAGCGCAGTAGTTTTTCCCTCAATGAGGTGCGCTCCCCAATTGGAGCATTCTAGCGCATTGAGAGTGCTTTGGGAGGCTGGGTGGTTGACCAGTACACTGCACTTGTTGGAGCACTTACACTGGACTAGAAAAAGTGGTTCAATTTTAGCAAGATGTCCTCCGGCAACTACTATATCCACCTCGATTGGGGTAAGGCATACAAACAAATTAGCCCGGCACACAATAGTGGTGGTGTTGTAACCTGCCCTGTGAACCAATGCTTGTCGCAGCGTAGCATGCCCTGGTAAGCTTTGTGTCCACTTTAGTGGGGGGTAGTGGTCGAGTTGACCAGAGCACGCAGCATGCATATTGATTCCACTGGTTTGCCAGCAATGGTGTTCATCTATTTGGATGCCAGCGGATTTCAATCGGGTACAAGCTTGCCAGGCGTCTGACAGCCATTGCATGCCGGCGGTGGTATCACCTACCATTGTGGTGTCATCCACATACCCTTGAACTGTCAGCATGCCGGGGATTCGGTTGAGATAGGTCAAGACGGGATCCATGGCAACGCAAAAGAGCAGGACTGAAAAAGATCGACCCATGTCCACGCCTGTGACAATCATCTTTGAGGGTAACAACTTGCCTTGAACCTTGTGCCGACATCTTCGGAAAAGGAGTATATGTCGGGTGTACATGATGATCCACCAGGGGGCTTTACATGCTGATAAGATTTGTAAAATCCAGTAGGGGTTGATCCTTTCAAATGCTTTGGAGAGGTCCAAAGACAGGCATGCACACGGTGCATCTTGGTCGAGAACGGATTGGGCTGATTGGACAGCACTTTGAGGTTCGCGAAATACATTCAACACCGTTTGAGAGGGGTGAAGTAGCGGAGCAATGGCTCTGGTCATGACTGTTGCGATGCTCCCATCTATGACTCTCTCAAATGTCGATGGCATGCCCAGTGGACGGAAATTATCAGCCGTGGGGCCCATTTTGGCTTTAGGGATCCATGCCTGGACTGAACACGGGGGAGGGACTGAGGATCTACAGATGTCCTGAAGGTGCGTAATCATTGCTTCAGATGACACACCTGGGTGAAGTCGCCATGCCGCATAGGGTATTCCGTCTGGGCCTGGGGAAGAATCATTGGTGGTGAGAATTGTTCGGATTAAGTCTTCCGCGTCGGGTGGAGGAACATGTGGCCAGGGTTGGGCTTGTGCTTTATACTGTTCCAAGTAGTCAGTCCACTCAGGATCATATTTAACTGGTGGTTGGAACCAGAACTTGCGAGTGGCAAGCATGGCTGCGGACAAGTCCAGGTCAGTTTGGCACTGATTTCCTGCACCGTCAAGGATAGGACCATTATAAAAGACTGTCCGTGGGCAGCTAGCTCGTAATCTTTGCCACAGAGGGGCAGTAGTGCCCAAGCCACGACTGCGGGTAGTTTCATCTCTATTTCTTGTGATAAAATGTTGTTGTTGCAACTGTAGATCGAGGAGCTCGAAACACTTCCAAAGGAAGGTACGAGGAACCACGATTACATTGGATGATTGACAATATTCTTCTAGGGAAGGGCGGAAGCCTGGAAGGGTCGTCAGGAGCTCTAGTAGCAACCGTTTGGAGACATTGAGAAGTGGCTTGTCAGACTGGAGATACTTCCTCAGAATGTTGAAGTCCCGTGGTCGCTTGGGGAGTGACATCCACCATTGCCATAATAAAGTTTGGAGGGATTCAAAGGTGGGTTGGGAGACAAGACAAAGTCGGCGAACCAGCGATTGTAGTGACGGCCACACTTGCCGGGTGTCATGTCGGTCTTTTCCCGGTTGGAAGACACTTGCAGGTATGGTCATGTGTACGGGCAGGTCTGGGCTACTAGCAACTGGTGGCCTATGGCGCAAATGAATGGCTATACACGCATGTCCAGCAGCTTCGAAGAGACGATCATAGTACACTTGATACTGGATTAATCCTCGGTTCATATATTCAGTTGGGAGTATGACTTTGTCGATTGATGACGAGCCGCTCGGACCCCAATAGGTTGGTTCGTCTTTGACGATGTCGTCGCCCTGAGCGCAGCTTAAGATACGGTGCCAAGCGTCAAGGGAGAGGTGATTACCATGATTAAAGTCTCCGACGATGAAGAAGGGGTCAGGATGATCCTGATGATTAGCAAGCCATGAGGCAAGCGCTTCACAGTCTTCTTTAGCACTGCGGGGGTGACAATAGGCTGAGATCACCCAAAAGCAATCGGTTCTGGTTTGGACCTGTGCGGCAAGAAGTTCTCCAGGTGTGATCACAATTTCTTGTAGCAACCGAAAGGAGCACGGAATCAATATGGCTAACCCTTCAGAGAGGCCTCCATTCTCAGTGACAATCGCTGGGGAATGTGCAATATTAAAGCCAGGGTAAGTTTGAAGGAAGTTCGTAGCAGTACTAGTCGTCCATCTAGTTTCTTGAAGGCAGACTATGCCATGCCGGGCTCGGCGGAGGATGGCTTGCGTCTTGGGGTGAGTCCATTGCAAAGTTCTCCAACCTGATACATTCCATGTGGTTAAGTGCTTGAGGGCTGTACAGCAGTCTTGTTTCTTTTCTAGACGGTATTTGAGGACTTCGGCACAAAGCAGGCTAAACTCTGAAGAGTTGGCTAGTGCTTGCGCAAGGGATTGCCTAGATTGGGAAAAACATTCACTGCTGATGCCACATTTATCAGCAACTGTCTGAGTATCCAACATTGGCCATGGTGCGGGAATCTGGAGTACATGCGTCAGGAAAGACAGCGATTGCAAGCAGTGAAGGCTCTTTGGGCATTTGGTCAGAAATTGAAGTGAGTACAATGCTCGAATTTGCCGGGACCAAGCGTTGCGAAACTCGAGCAGCAGAGGTTTCGCAACAGTCCCGAGGCGCTGCATGGCTGATGGGGACACTAGTTCAGAGAACAGATAAAAAAGGCAGTGTCTGGGGGGGCATCATCTGTGCACCAGCTACATGCAAGTTCCTGACTGACTTTTCCAATAGGGTTAATATTTGGAAGATTATCCTTATGCTCCGGGTACTTGAAGACACGGTTATCAATCGATGCTTTGATCAGACATGTTTTGTATCCTGTAGTGTCATCAACTCTCCAATCGTGTGGGGCAGCAACAGCGACGTTACCTTCATTGTCAATAAACATACAACCATGAAGTTCAGGATAAGAACTCGCAGTTGCGTGTATGCTGCAGGAGGCTTGTTCGACCATCCAAGCTAAAAAGCACACGATGCACTGGTTATAAAGGAAGGTGCCAATGAATCTATGGCAAACTAGGTATTGTCCTTTAGGTCCGTAGGGAACAGCAAACCAGATGCAGTTGGGGTTGGTGCAGCTGAACGGAATAGGAGCAGTTGTAAACACAACAGGGTGAGTCGATTGCTGCCATGGGATGTCAACTCGGGTATGACAATTCCACGCGGCTGTGTCAAGATGAAAAGTACGCGAGCGTGGGAACTGAACGCAGTAGATCGTCCATTGGGCAGGCGCATCACCGAAGGTAGCAATGTTTGCTTGGTCTTCCCAGTCAGTAATATGAACAAAATGGACAGAAACTTGTTCATGATGTAGTAAGGAGTATAGCCAAAGCAAGACTTGTGTCATGGTGGAGGCGCATTGCCCAACAGATTGAAGTTTGCAGGAGATCCATTCCTTGGTCTGAGGGCAATGGCGTTCAACCACAGCGTCATAATTGCGACCAAAGAAGAATTGTAGCAGATCTTCAGCTCTTCCAATGCCTGCTCCAAAGAACTTCATTCCGATGAGGATGCTTTCCATTTGTTTCTGCTGAAGGAGTTGGATTGCAATTGGCGAGAGTTGTGATGGTGGTTTGTCATCAATGACGCCTAGGTCGGCGGGATGAAACTTGCGGGTAACGGGTAGCAGTTGCTTAGGCAAAACAGTCGGCATGACTGGAGCCAAGTGGCCTTCGAGCGCATGGATTGGGAGTTCTGGCATTGGATCTAGGCCAACCTGTTTGGAGGAGAAATCCCTAATGCGTTGTTCTCGTGCCAAGGTTTGTACTTGTTCACGCAAGGCTTGGTATTGAGCGCGAGCTTGTTTCGGATGAGCGACTCCTGACCATGCCTGCTTGGTGTCAGATTCAGCAGGTTCAGCCAGCCAACTGCGTAGACGCTCGGGGTGCCCTACTGCAGCTTGGATGTATTCCGGATGAAAGCTGTTGCCGCAGTAGTTTCTAACTGTAAACTCAGTGAGGAGCTGGCGATGAGCATGAACCCGGTCAAAGTGATTATGTAATCCAGCCAATTTTTCAACCTCGTCACAGAGCAGGATCCTCATGGGTGCTTTGATGTGGGGATGATGGAATATCGGCAGGATAGCACGGACAAGTCGGTCTCTATCAATGGTGTTCACATTTTTTTGTCGAAGAGACTGTAGGAAACGATTCCATGCACGCAGGTAATGTGGTGGCAAAGATTTCTCAAAGTCAAGGGCGGGGATGACGTCACTGGAGTGCATTTTGGTTTTGTGTTGGAATTGAGCTTTATCGCCCCAGAAAAGGTAGTCCCATATGAGAGAGATTGGTTGATATGACGTCCAAGATAGCTGATACACATTGTGTCCCAGGACGGATCTAACACGGAGGAGTGGTCCGAATGGAATCGGGTGGCCATTAAAATCTAGCAAAGGCCCCTCTCTGTCATTTGGTTCAAGGACAACCGTCTTGGAGACTTTGACGCAATCTTGGTAGTTGCGAATGTAAAATCTGTTACGTCTTATACCATGTGTATTTTTCGGATCAACGCGGAGGCTATCTGGGGTCAAATCAGGGTTGAGTCCAAGGGCCCGCAGGATTGCTTTACGATGGATATCGAGCATTGCACCTGCATTTTCAAGCAAAAAACGGATGTACTCCAGCGGATAGTTCATTTGCAAAATCCACAAGATTACATAGACATAGTAGAAGAGAGAGCTACAATGACCAGTGAGTCCAAGAAGTCCTTTCAGTCGGCCGGCTGGGGTCAAATCCTGGCAGGGTGAGCCTGCGATTACAAACCAACGACAGTGTGGCCCAGCTAATGCAAATGCTTCCTTGAGTATTCGACATTGATTTCGGAGAAGCTGTCGTACATCGTCGGCATAGAGCGTGTAAGTGTCTTTGCTGGACTGGGTCCATTCGCCATCAGTTCGAAGGGAGAATTGTTCACCAACTAGCTGCCTGAGGATGGGATCACATTCTGCAACAATAATGATGCGGGGGGCACATCCAATAGCAGTAGTAATGGCCGGAATAGCGGAGCCAACGCCATCAAATAGGCTGATGATAGCGTATGGGTGAACTTTGGAATACTTAGTCCTTTTGGGTGGAGATGCATCTTTTTCTTTAACATGGGAGCTATGGGAAGCACCACTTTTACCAATATCTGACGGGCGTAGTCCAGCAGCATAGATATCGGATGGACTTGTATTGTCGCAAAAAGCATTGAGGTTGGACTGGACAGTCTCCGTTGGCGGATGCTCCTGCATTTGGACACTGAGCACGTACACTAATATTATCCGGCTCCAACATCTCATCATCGTGAAGATGAGGGACTGCTGCAAAATCTTTACTGCCTAGAACTGCATGGGAAGGCGTAGCGTTATCGTTGTTGGAGGTATCCGTCAGACCAACTGTGGGTACCCCACGGTGGATCTCTGACGTATCACCCACGATGTCATTGTTTTGATCTGCATGTGGGGGGTGTGTACCAGTGTGGGGGTACGGTGGAACAAGTCCAACCATAACAAACGAATTATTTGTCGCAGCTGCACAGGCAGACATGAAGACTCAGCTCGGTGGTTAGCCCTAGCATGAGCCTAGCTGTACACGAAAGCAAGCTACTACGAAATCCCTCTCAGAGTCCTCTCAGATCAGCTCGTAGTGGGCCTTCTTGAACGTAATAGCCATCCTCTTAACTGTCAGCTGCGATCAGTAGTCCACTGGTCAAAGAAATCAGAACCCCCCCTTGAGGGGGGGCCAGCAATGACAATAAGGAAGCAAAGAAAGCCAGGGAGCGGCTCCCAACCATGCCATCGCCGTCAAAATCAAACGGGGGCGCATGCCCCTAGTTTCATAGGGGAGATGCAGCCATCCGTTGTATGGTCACAGTCAGCGGCTTACTTGGCAGTATCCGCAAAGCTGAGCAACATGCAAAAAAAGCTTGAATGCAAAAACTGTCATTGCATTTGCTACAGTACCAATGCTGTCGCAATGTAGTGTAGAAAAAGCGCCTTGCACAAATCTGCGTTCAGATCCAACGCTTCTTCCAAAATTCCTACAGAACTACGCGGGCAAACGCGTACGTCAACCACGCACACCAAACACAAGCGCAGCGCGTAAGTCCCTAAACTAATTAAACTAAAGCAATGCCGTGTCAAAAGGAATGTTTCTCCCTCGACTCCCACATGCCGACGTCAAGCTCCTTCTTTTCGCTTCAGACGCAACACGATCAGTCACAGAGAAACACAAACACAACAAACAAACAAAACAAAAACCAAAGCAAGAAGAAAGATGTGTTCGTGTTCCCTGTGTCGGTCTGTCTTATGTCAAGTTATGTGACACAGCAGCTTCTGTTCATTAAATGAACTTCTGACACCAGTCCTTCGAGCCAATGTCTCAACTGGTAAACTCGATTTCAGGTTTCCAGTTAACAAACCTCAAGTTCTTCAAATAAAGGTTTGTTGAAACTATTCCAGCTGCTAGAAGTCTACAAAACTCAATTTCACTAGATGAA
>Ga0126342_10017051_pt1 | contig 12594 bp, 13 predicted proteins | sample Cyp1metagenome_FD_92528 | JGI IMG/M metagenome (GOLD analysis project Ga0126342, IMG submission 92528) | Coral microbial communities from Lord Howe Island, Old Settlement Bay, Australia - Cyphastrea 1 metagenome | ecosystem: Host-associated > Invertebrates > Cnidaria > Coral ...
AAAGCGTCTGTGTAAAAGCTTCTGTGTGTACTAGCTTCTGTGTGTATGAGCGTCTGTGTGTGAACGTGTGCTAATGCTTGTGCGTAAAAACTTCTGTGCGTAAAAGTGTCTGTGTGTAAAGGCATTTGTGTGTGAAAGTGTCTGTGTGTGAAAGTGTCTGTGTGTAAAGGGTTCTGTGTGTAAAAGCTTCTCCGCACTGCCGTGTGTCTTCTCAATTCCTCTTCCTGTGTCTTCTTCGTTTCATCTTCCTTTTCTTCCTCCTTCAATTTATTCCTTCCTTCAATGTCTGCACCATGTTTCTTCATTTTTAAATATCATCGTATATTTCTATATTGATGTTTGATCATCGTATATTTCTATATTCATGTTTCATGCTATAAGATCTTCATACTTACACCTCTCACTATGCTTCTCGACGCTCTAAACGGCCATCCATCGTCGAGTTGTTCAATGGGTAAATCATGGCCGCCGCAATCCGGCTGTCAGGACGCGCTGGGTGGTGTCATGATCCTGTTGGATGCTGGGCTGGATGGTGCTCCTACCCTTTGGTGACCATAGAAATAGTGGATTTACCCATGAAAAATTGTGGTTTTCCATAGCTATGTTAGTTTGCCGGAGGGTATTTTGATAAAAATGGAATGAACCAACAAGAGTTAGACATGTTTAATGGATCTACCCTCTAGTAGTCTAATCAGCCAGGGGAAAAACAATCTCTATCCAGATGGTGGCATAAAACCCACTTGAATGACCCGCCAGCAAAAGTACTGTATCAATCAAACTCATTAAGTACATGTGTCCACTTTGTTCCCGTGATTTTCTATGCCATTTCTTCAGATCATCTTCAGATCATTGACATCCTCCACCCCCGTGGCCTCCCAGGATATTGTGGCCTTGCCATTGATGGTCTTCCAGGAAGTTGACGGACCATTCATGGACGCCTTGGGGATTATCGGTTTGCTGTACTGGACCACGAACGTGGTCAACACGTCACCTGGCGGCAAGCACCATTTTCGGGGTCATGGGTGGAGCCTCAGTTTCTGAGCGAGGCTTCTTGGGTCCGACCAAGGCTCACCTGTGGCTACTTGCAGAATGGAGTAACCGTGATGAGTCCCAGACTCAGAATGGGAGCGGGGTCAGGATGGGTCAGGATGGGTCAGGGTTCAGGGCTTCTGAAATATCGGGGAGTATTGAAGTTTGATGAAGTCTGACTCCAGGCCCACAAGCGACTGTATATACTGATGCGCATGTGTATTTTTGTCCTATTTTAGAGTTTTAGAGTTGCAACTTGTTGGAAATCTGGGCATATCTTGGCAGGCCCCTGGTTGATCTTCAAGAGATATTTGTCGCGGACCATCTTCATCGATTTGGTCACTTTGGTGCCCGACTGGGTGGTTACGAGCCTGGGCATAAAAATGGGCGGTTCCATGCTGGGGATGAAGGACTGAGATCTGTAGCACCGGCCATGGTACCCGTGTACTGTATGATATACCCTCTGGTTATGACTAACATAGCCATGGTCTTAGATGGCTCATAGAAATAGATGGTTTACCGAACTTAAAAATGGTGGATCTTTCCATGGCGAACTGTTAAATGACCAGATGGATCCAGATGGTATAGGTCAGATTGAGAGGTAGTCAGGACATGCCAGGACAACCGTCATGATCGCTCCACGTTTGCGCAAGCTATCAGCTATATGCTAACCGCAACCCTAGTGGTTGAGCGAATGCACCTTGCAGCTTCAGCCTGGTGATGCTACACAATTTGACTGGTACTGCTCAGCAGTTTTTCCAGTTGTGGCTCACCTCGCTTGGGTATGTGCCTTATATATCCTGAAGTAGAACTTATAAATAGTAAGATAGGGGAATGCGTTTTGTTGCACAGGAGTTTCTACCCTCAAACATTTGAGCCTTAATTCACTTCAATTTCACAGTTGGCGCTATACTTAGCTGTTTTAGATAGTACTTGTTATTTCCCCTTCCAGAATTGCTTTCCGCCCCGCCAGTGTTGGGAGTGCCCACAATCTCCCCCCTGGCTCACAGTGTGACCACATTTTTACCGTTCCTGGAAACGGAGAATCCACACCATTCCACACAAAGGATGGTCTCTCTGCTTTCCACTGGCAATGGTTTCCAAGAAGCAAGGTTGCTGTACCTGGGCTTAGGATGGGTTAAGTGGTCCTTGGTGTGCCTGGACCAAATATGATTTGACGATTTTGACGGTCACTGCCTGCGGCCTGCGACCTTCAACAGTGAGTTCAGTCATGACCAGTTTGCAAGAGGAAATGCCATCATGACCCATGATAGAATATGGACTAATAAATTCTAATTAATGATTACTGTAATCATTATTAATAATATATATACATATATATGTTTATATATTGTGCAACAGAGATGTTTCTCTGAGTGTGGAAGTTGTCATCATCCATTTTCAAGATAGATATTATTGATAATATGCTGTCCATTGACCTGGAAGGTGGTTTTCATGTGTTTTGATGATGAGTCATTTTTATACCAGCCTCTTTTTCTGGGGGAGGGGGGGGCCGGGTTGAATCCACCAAGCAATATTCGTTGCATACCGCACTGCATGACTCAGGAGGGCTCTACGTGCCTTCCGGTTAACCCGCACCATGGCGGGAAGGGGGGGTGCATGCATGGCCAAACTGCATTCTGCACCTAGAAAATGCACGCAATCGTAGGCGCATAAGCAAAACCAAGGCAGCATCCTCCATTGAAGTTGATAATTTGTTAAAAACTGTTCCTAATGTTGTTAAAACAATAATAAACCATCCCCCAAATCACCATAAATAGGCGGTATAAACCATCAAAAATGGGGTGACTTATTATTGGTTTACCCACATTATTGTTTTTTAACGCCTTTGATTCAAGCAATGTACCTTTGACTTCACCATGAGGGTAGCCAGAGTATGAGGTCTGGTGCGAATCGTGAAGCTGCGCTGGTTGATGGAAGTGGTGCGGGCCGCTTGGGTCTGAAGGCCTTGGAGCTTTCAAACCAGATGGACTGGGGGTAGCTTATTTTCAGATATGCCATGATAGATATATGCAGTAAACCCAGGTACGTATATGTATAGCCTTTTTTCATCGATATATTATAGCCTACTGGGTAAATGGGTTGGAGAAATGGAGCAGTTTGGTGATACCCTTGGCTGACACTGCTGTCTACCCTTGGGGTGCGGTGTTCTTTTCTTCTCGCCTCATAGCTGATCTCTTCGAGAAGGTGATAGAGAGAGAGAGAGAGAAAGTAATAATGAGATATGTGACTATGATATTTTCATGGATATGAATGGCGTTTTTTTTTTTCTCCAACAGTGATGGTATGCGACAAACTATCTTAGGGATCCAACTTAATTGCTCATATTATATATAATTAAATGGGTATACATATGTATATATATTTACACATGTATACACATGTATATATATATATATGCCGAGTAATGCATATCATCCCCCAAACCTGTTGATTATTTATTGAGATACTTATTCCGCCAGAATTAGATAAGTAATTTTGTTCAATAGATGCTTCTTTACATTTCAAAAATCATTGGGGAATTTGATGGATGCGGATAGAGTACTGCCTGGTTGATGCGATTTCTGCTTGTTTTGCTGACGGAAGGCTTTCAGGATTCTTACGGTAGTATCCTGCAAATTTCTTGGGATGTAGAGACATGTTGCGTAAATAAATTGTTGGTTGGCAATCACCAATGGGAGACCCACAATCATGAACCATTCCTACTTGATTTTATACATAATATAGATTCGGCCCCAAATGGCTGATCACCGGGCATGGTTCATTATGACCATCGTTTATGGTCGATCCCGCATCGTTTGCCATGCAACTGTAGAATCATACGCAGCCTCATGACCGATCCAGGGAAACAGGTCTTTCAGGAGATCATATATGATTATATGACCATCAGCCATGAGTTTTCGAATGTTTCCAGTTGCTCTAAACGGTATAGACTTTGGCAATCTTCAGTTCCATGTGTGATTTCTCTGATGCTGGCCATCCATCAAACAAATCCAGCCAAGGGATTTTCAGAACCAGGATTGCTAAGCAGGTGGTTTTCTCTTTCTCCTGGGGGGTTGAAACAATCAACGAATCATTCGCAGATGAGTCAAAACCCAAAACACCACATTTTAGGGAATGAATATCAAATGCCGGCAACTTTGATTCTCGCATATTTTCACTTGGTACTAGGGTTTTGACCCGTACACCAGCATCACATACCAGGGCACCACGCACACAGCTCCTGAGGATTATCTCGACTCTGAGTACGCCAGTATCATGTGACTGGGCAGATGTGACGTTGCTGGAAAGTGATGTGTAGGACCTAACCCAGTTTGTCAGGCTGAGTTGCACAACCTTACAGGTTTCCTGTATGTCTATTTCCCTAAATCACCACAGCAATAGTTTCTTTGGACCATTTGGAGGTGTGTTTTTTTCTGGGCCTGTCGTGGAACCTGAAAAATCATCCAGCCCGGTTGTAAATCCCGGGATTTTCCTTGATTTGCTGAAGATCATTTCCCCATCTATGGGGAACCTACTAAAGCCTACGATTGGGGAACCTACTATGGTCAAATCCTACTATTTCTTGTGGTCCCCAGATTAGAAAACCTCAAAATATCTCTAGTAATCCCTGAGGTCAACGGTCATCCGATGGTTTCAGCTATTTTTTCCGGTTCGTGAATCATTATTTAATTCAGCCAGTAATTTATGAGCCATGGTCAAAAGCTGACATGTATAAAATTGTATGCCCTGGCGGATCGGATGGTCATCAATCCATTTCTGGGGATTTATATGGGATGGATGACCATAAACCACACATAAACCGTAGACATTTGTCAACCACATACCATCACCATGTTTTGACCCTAGCAAACCTATTAGCCCATTATACTCAAGGGGGATGAATCCCCATTCGCCAGCGATTCTGGGGTCACCAAGGTGCCAGAGTTTTGACCCTGCAAGAACTCAATCTCGGACAGCGGTTGTTTCCCAACGGTTTATGGATAATATGGGACAGTTTACGGTTGGCTTACCACGATAAGGTCTCATATGTTAGAACGTAGTGCATCCACGTTTGTTTTTGACATATTGAGATTTAGTTTTGAAAGCTCATTGGCCAAATTGTTGTGGATTGTCATGTGTTGCCCAGAAACTCGGCCATTACCAACCCAGTTTTTTTCGGATGTCTGGTCTGGCCGAGGTTTGAAATTTCGAAGATGATGGGACTCCTGCTGGTCATCAACCACGTGCTGGAGCCTTTCCCGGTAACATCCAGGATTCCCAGCAGTTGCGGTCATGTTACCCTCTGGTAATTTAACGTAGCTATGGAAAATGACCATTAATAGTGGATTTTCCCATTAAAAATGGTGATTTTCAATAGCTATGTTAAATTACCAGAGGGTACATGATCCGATGATCCCAAAATGGAGTGATGTCCACAATTTGGAGGTAGCATAGCTAGCGTGGTTTGTCATTGGCTTTACCTTTTGTAGATCTTGTAGGATTCACGAGGCTGTTCCATGCCGGTTCATGGCCATGGGTCGGGTGTATTCCCAATCAAACATGGCAATGGAGCGGATTTTCCATTGCCACCTTTGATTGGAGGAGATGTAGGATGATCCAGCTGGATTTTCCACTTTCAGCCTAAATCTCTTAGGGATTGCCTAAACCTTGCCGTGCAAAAGACCATTTTGGCTTTGTGATGTTTGTGGATTCAGGCATGTGTTCTTTGAAAGTCTCAAGACCATTTGCAATCACTCATGCAATCTCATTTGCTACATAGAATTTAATTACACACATATATATATATATATACACATATAGTTAACACGTTGCCTTTGTATGTTTGCTTGATTGACTTTATCAAAGTCATGTTGTGAGAGAATATTGTTTTAATGACTCAGAAAAGGTATATACCTTTGGCAATCCAATAAATGCAGTGGACAGCAACCCTTTTTTAATCATCAGTTTAATCATTTGAATCGGTAAATCATCATAAATCATCCACAACTGGGCCATATTCATCCACTTGAATAGAAGACCGTTCGAATGGCCAGAACCAGAGGGTAATTCATATACCGAGAATGAATTTAGTGGTGATATGCGGAACCAGGACTTGGAACACGGGGATATCTCTAAAATGACCATGTTCATAAGATAATGATATGAACCAGTGGAATGGGTATCATTGGTTATCCAATTTTCAAACAAAGCCATATATATATATATATATATATTTACACACACACATATATATATATATACAGTAGTTTCATAAACAAATAATATATATATGTGTGTGTGTGACTTGTGGATTGAAACAGCTTTTTTAGAACGGCAGTTTGAGCATCCACAGCTGGAATCTGCCCAAACCATTATCAACGGCCATTTCAGGAACCTAAATTGGAGGTACCTACCATACGTAAGGTCTATGTAAGGGCTATGTAAGGGCATATGCTCCTCCATTTTAGGTTCCTTAAAATTCCATTGGCATAAGGCCTGTGCGTGGTTTGGTTTCTCCCTCGTGAGTGTCGAGCTGGGTTGGAACACATGGTCAGCCACTGGCCTGCCTTTTTTGAACCCTGGGTGGGAAGCGGATTAGAGACACAGCAGATGGAGATGAGAACCGATATAATTTCATATTGATATACCAATATGTATATATATATTGTATATATATATATATATATATCCATAAATAAATATGTGTGTATATGTGTTAAATATATATATATATACATGCATGCGTGTGTGTAGCAGCGACCTCACTGCGACCCCACTGGAATGATGGTTAGCAGGGGTAACTATTCCTTATTTCAGGTTAGTGAATTGTTTTTTAATTACCCGGGGATGATATACAGAATATACATATATACATATATATATATATGTACACATGTCATAGGGAATGTCCCAAGATACCCTCCACAAAGCATCTCAAATCCACTACGCACCACCGCCGGTTCACTTGGGCAGGTCATCCCCCCGTCTCCAACTTCACCCAGTCATGCAGGTAGATGGGCCACACACCGACGGTATGGATATGGATGTATGCCAAATGTTAGAAAGAGATAGGTGCTGGTCATGCCTAGTATTCAACCATAGGTCTTGGGCAGGCTGGAAGCAGACATCCGAACACACCAAAAAAAACTTGAATATATTACCCTCTGGTTATTTAACATAGCCACATAGCCATGGAAAATCACCATTTTTTATAGGTAAACCATCTATAAATAAATGGTCAATTTTCCATGGCTATGTTAAATAACCAGAGGGTAAACACTTTGAGGCAAACAATCTCCTCTCCTATGGCATCGACAGCCTTGAATACTCGCTCCTTGGTGATGAGCTGCGGGTGCGGTTGGTTACTGTTAAGAATCGAACCATGGTCATGTTCCCCAAAATGGCTTAGTTCCAGTTGAAGAAAGTTAGTACTTTGATGTAATTTGCCCAGGAAACTTGGAGGGTCACCCCACCTGGTATCTGGTTATAGTAACCATGGTTAATTACAACCATTTACACATGGACAGGTTTGTTAACCAGTTGCTATATAACTGGGGATGATCCTCCAAGTGAGGGTTTCATCCAGTTTTTGTTGTCCGGACTTTCTTTTCCGCACACCCAGCACTTAGCACCGGCTTGAACAGGAATTGGGCACTACACCTTTCAAGACACCAATCTTTATTAATTTGTTTGAACCAATCTGGCAATCCACATGAAACATGAATCAGTTGCTGAATTGAGAAGTGTCAAAGAAACACGCGCAAAATCCTCCAACTAGTGGTCCCCCTAGCATTGCCAGCTCATGGATCATGTTAAATTTCAATAATTCCTTGTAGGGTAGAAGAACCCCGACAAATTCAGCAACCAACCACAATTTACCATAATTTACCAATGATATCAGCATGTTTGGCGCTTAAAACACACCAACATCTTTGGGCTTTAACCTTCAATTTTTATTCATCGACGCTGTTTTGTGTTTTTTACCGCTTAGGGATTGAAAGCCCCAGGTGGATCTACGCATACCTCACTTGCCTTCACTGGAGTTTGTGCCAATTCACTCCAGCCTCAATGGAAGTTCAGCCCCTCGCGCTCGTTGAACGTTGCCACAAGGGGTGTTGTTTGAATGGTTTGGTTTGTGGGGAAGAAGATATGAGGTACAGTAACGGGCAAGAACATACAGTAACAACATCGACTCTTTTTTGGTTGTGTTGGAATTCTGTGACATCAGCTTCCCACATTATGCGTTGGAGTGTCCTCACTGTCCGAATTGAAAAATGCGTCCGTCCAATATCTAGAATCTAGAAACAATCATGTTCCCCATGTATACGCACATAAATATATACCCAATTTCTGAACAAACCATGCAATGAACTAAAAAAACAGGATGTATACACCCATTCTTGGGGGTGCATCGGGCTTGAGAATGACTATTGGGTTGTGCCTTTTTTGCATTGTGCTTGCCTAGGATCTCCCTTTATGTTTACCTCCAAGAGGCAGTAGCGGTCAATAGAGCAGGATGCTGTATCAAACTTAGCGCTGCCAGGCTGTTTGTCAATATACACAGGTGGTTCGGTTTCCTCCAACGCTAGCCCGTTGAAGCAACCCTTGAAGGACGCTGGTTCTGGTTGTCCAAATAAAGTTGGGGGGGCAAAAATAATCTACCGTAGAATGATGTAGAACCTATCATCATCCATTATCTATGCTTTCATTATTGTTTATCATAATTTCCACACCCTAAAGAACCATTTGGAGGTATATATAACCATGATATTTGTGACCCATGTTGGGACTTTCCCTTTTCAGTGGTCTTGGATGGTCTTGGCCATCAGCCGTGACAACTGCCCTGAACCGAAGGCCGGCCAACCCCTTGGAGCGGGGCTTTGCTGCGTTAACTGTGCTCTTCGCCCTCATTGCTCCCTGGTGTCACGGGAGTGCGGCGCGCAAGAAAAATCATCATTTTGGGACCAGTCATTGGATGGGTATGTGTGGGGGCATAGAATAATTACCATGGTACTTGGGTTTGTCCAAGAATTGCGTATGCCCCAAAATGCACCTTTAATTCAACCATAGGATTTTCAGAAAGGCACTAATCTTGCTACAAGTATACAATATGTATACCATATAAACTGCAGTCTTCAAGTAGATACTGATGTCTCAAGAGCTCCTTGTGATGTAGGCAACATATGGCAACATGGATCTTACATATGCCATAGCCATATGCTGTATCAACACACCCAAGGTGTATATGTTTAGAATGTCACTGTCACTGGTATATACATATATATATATATATGCATTGATGAACTTGCATTTTCCTTGTTAGTACTACTGTATGCATCTATGATGTGGGTGGTACATAAGTAGCGCATGCCAATATGTATACACATTTCCCACATGTAAATTGCATATGCGATGGAACATATTCCAGGATTTAATGCAATAAAGACTCTTTGCTTGCAACTGAAATTAATCATAAGAGATGGCAAATGGCAGGGCAACTCCAACTTACTCTTTCTCCAAATAAATATTTTTCCCCGCATATTTCACAGTAATTTGCTATGCCACTGCACATCTAATGCAGGTAACCGATCACCATAATTATTTGGTTGTGCTTTTATGACAGGATGAGTAACACCCAAAAAGCGTTAAGAAACACAACACCTTGGATTACGATTCGTAGCTCCCAGAATGCATCTGGAAAGGGCTCCCTTCTCCAACCGATCAAAACTCACTCCTGTCCTTAGTTCTTTGATCTATATAGTGTACGAACAAATTCATGTGTTTGTGCTTTAGTGGACGAATAGTTTCAACCAGTATGCAAGCGCGTTGTCACAAATGTGCACTATATCTATATATATATACAGTAGAAATGGCAGCTCCAAACATGCACTGATATCCAAAGGATTCCTTGTGACATTTTTTTGCAGATGCCGTAGCCATTTGCTGTGTCAACACATCCAAGCTGCATATGCACTTAGAACACAACTATTTTCTATATACAAACACGTTTTCTTATATAGTACATACAGTTATGAAATGGGTGGCATATAAGTCACCCATGCCCTTACAGACACAAGTTTTGTGCATTTGTTCTGCATATGCAGTGGGATTCTTCCAGGTTTTATTGCAGTAACAACTCTTTTCTCAGAATATTTGTTGATCACAAGAGTTGGCAAATTCCAAGGGCACTTCCATTTCCCCCTTGCTTCAGAAAGGTGCTTGTTCCTGCATATTCCATGGTAATTCGATGTATCTTGCTGTGTCACTGCAGATATAACGGCAGACATTTTAGTACCATAAATGTACCCATGACTTTGGGTAAAACTTAAACTATGTCAGTATAAGTTCATCATTATAACCAGAAGGGAAAAAACAAGTGAAAGAAACACTTAAGCAACTTTTCCAAACAATTGTATCTATAGAATGGCTGCCTTGCTTGGGCATTGATGCAGCAAGTTACCATGAAGTATGCAAAAAAATATTGCACTTACTTGAGCAGAGACAGTAAATTGGAATTTGCACTTCCATTTGCTATAAGAGTTCCACTGGAACTGTCGTGTCAAGCAAAAGGCGACCTGGCAGTCCAATCTCAAAGACCACCAATGCAAATACAAAGTGCTATGTGTATGTATATATATATACACCATCTTTGCAATAGCTGTATACCTAAGTAGTACCTATAGAGTAATATATACATGAAATACCAACTGACACAATGACTATCTATGTTTCAAGACGTTATTGGGCAAAGAACTCTTGGCATTCATATACTAAGACCACCTATCAAAAACCAATGGAGCTACAAAAAGCAAGCGGCCAAGAATAGAGCTAAGGATTAACACACCAAAAACAGTACATCCCCCAAGAACTTTGATCTTTCATATGATCAAAGATGTATTTTTTTTAAAAAAAATAAAATATTCCAAAAAAGGCTAAAGACCACGTATTTTTGGGGACCTGGTGGCTTTACACTCTCACAATTTTAGGGGCGCATCATTTTCAGAAAACACCAGATGTTGCCAACGGAAATGGCAAGTGGCTGGGAGCAACACCTAGATGATGTTCCCCTCAATATTCAAACATATGTAATATTAGGATATCCTTTTATAGAATCTTTGTTTTTTTTCATTTGTGCATGTTGTCCTCTTATTGGGTAATTATTTTTGTATATAGTGCATTGGCTATATATCTATATCTACATAACTATACATATGATATGTGTATATATATATATACATACACCCCTTTTATGGTGGTTAAACCATGTTAATTCCAAAGTTTGGATGCTAACCCCCCCATTCCCCCCTATTTAAATGCTAGGGAGATGGGATGTGATTATTTAGCATGATGTCTTACCAAAGTGTTTCGAGCTATTTAAACTTTGATTTTGATCAACATTGGCATTTGTGCCCATTACCGATTGTTATTTTTACTTTTTTGTTTGCGTTGTGCTGGCTCACCGCAGCCATCAACGATTTCAGAATGGGCGCCGTTGGTTTTCGCAGTCGGCATTTCTTGATATATGAAATGTACAGTACATATACAGTTGACCGTGTATATATATACACATATTATATATATATATATACCATACATGTACACGCACATAATATATATATAATACAGCATGCATATAACATTTTTGCACATGTGCAAATGTAATACATATATATTTGCATTTGCATATATATATATATATACATATATATATATATATACACACGTACATATGCACGTGTATCTATTAGCAACATTGCTGCGTTTGCATTTATAGCTATACATATAATTATATATATATATTATGTGCAGGCATGTGCTTACATGGCGGTGAGTAGCAACGTTATTAGTATGTGACCCATGGGTGGCATACCCTCAGCATTTGGTCAACTTGCCGCATCCAGGTATTCTCCTACATCGCAACCTGGCCGGAAAAGCCACCATTTTGATTCGATGATTTTCCCTTTGCGATGCCCATTCTATGTCATTTATATATATATAGGAGATTTAACAGCCAGGTTTGACTGCCGGAGGGTAAATGGAGGTTGCTGATTTCAGATCAGGCTATGGATTTGTGTTGACTTGCTCCATCTCCAAGGTCGGAAGCATCACAGGATCCCTGACCCAGCTTCGCATGATGCAGCCTGGTGGCAGATGTCCTCCTCTATGGGCTTGTGAGCGCATGGTCCATTTGCAAAACCAAACATATTGTCAAGGTCAAAAAGACATCATCATCGTCGTCGTCGTCATCATCATCGTCATCGTCGTCGTCCTCATCATCATCATCATCATAATCATAATCATCACCATCATCATCACCATCATCATCACCATTATCAAATTCACCAACCTTGGCGTAAGATGGTTTCGGCTGAGGCTGGAGAAAATTATTGGAGAATCACTGGAATTCGGAGACTTTTCCATATGGCGTAGGGCCTACAAAGTGGATGGTTTTGGTTTACAGCACTTGCAAGTAACTTGTAACCTAGTTGTAAGGTAGTTGCAACCCTAGTGTATCTAAGCTAAGTAAGCTAAGTTTTTATCTTATTTTACGGTAGTTGTAAG
>Ga0126342_10017052_pt1 | contig 12593 bp, 12 predicted proteins | sample Cyp1metagenome_FD_92528 | JGI IMG/M metagenome (GOLD analysis project Ga0126342, IMG submission 92528) | Coral microbial communities from Lord Howe Island, Old Settlement Bay, Australia - Cyphastrea 1 metagenome | ecosystem: Host-associated > Invertebrates > Cnidaria > Coral ...
GCACCTTTCAGTCCATCAGTGGCTTCGCTCTGCCATCCCTGATTCACAACAACCAATCTCTCCTATAGGTTTCCTATTTTTGAAACTTCCGCCACCGCCTTGTGCGGTACTACTGGTAGAAATATCATGGAAATCCCATAGGAATCCCACAGACATCCCATAGAAAGATCATAGATATAACATGGGAATAGCATAGGAATCTCACAGTATTCCCATAAAAATCTCGTAGAAGTCCTTCAGGAATACCATAGTAATCCCATAGAAATATCATAGAAACATCATGGAACTCCCATGGGGAAGCCATGGGAATCCCATAGGAATCCCAGAGAAACATGATAAAAATACCATAGAAATCTCATACGAACGCAATCGGAATGCCATAAGAATACCATTGAATTCCCATCACCCCTTCAGAAATACCATTAAAATATCATAGAAAACATCATGGAAGTTCCATAGGAATGCTATAGGAATCCCATAGAAACCCAATAGAAACCCCATAGAAATATCATAGAAATCCAATAGAAATTTTCATGGAACCCCCACAGAAATCACAGAGAAATCCCATAGAAAAATCATAGAAATACCATAGAGGTCCCGTAGAAATCTGATAGAAATCCAATGGAAATCCCATAGGCACCCCTCTGAAATCCCAGAGAAATTCCAAAGAACAACCATGGAAATCCCATAGAAATCGCACAGAAATCCAATAGAAATCCCATAGTAATCCCATATAAATATCATAGAAATCTAAAAGAAATATCATGGAAATCCCAAAGAAACCCCGCAGGAATCCAATGGAAATCCCATAGGCATCCTTTTGAAACCCCATAGGAATCCCACAGAACTACCATGGACACACCTTTAGAAACATCATAGAATCCCATAGAAACACCATAGACATTACATAGAATTTCCATAGAAATTTTGTCAAAATCCCATAGACAAGCCATAGAAACCAGGGAGAGGATGCCAGGAGAATTGAACTAAGTAAGAGACAAAAACTATAGCAAAGGAAAGGAAGAGGAAATGAGAGAATTATTTTGGAACATTTTTACTGCCAAAAAAAACTGGACACAATAGAGGACCACCACAACAAACATACTATTGAGGATCAGGGTTGCTCATGGACTACTCCCTTGAAAAAATGTTTGAGTGCTGTTTTTTGATTGGGTTTTAATAAGGCATCCTATATTTTGGGAAATTAAACATTTCGAGAATGTCAAAAGAATGGAGCTAAGAAAGTAAAAAAGAGAAACGTATTAGCAAAGGAAAGGAAATGGAAAGGAGAGAGTGATTTTGGAAAATGTTTACTTCCAAAAAAAAACTGGACACAATATAGGACCACCACAGCAAACATATTAGTTAGGATCAATATTGCTCATGAAAAAACTGAAACAATTGAAATAAAACATATTCAGACAACAGTTGGACACAATAGAGGGCCGCCACAAAAAAAAAACAACATATTATTTATTTAGGATCAATATTGCTCATGAAAAAACTGAGAAATATTAAACAAAAAACTAAAACAGTGAATTATATGTAAAAAAACATAGAAAAATGAAATAACTTTAACAACAAACAAACAAATAATTTTAAATGAAACAAAACCGACTCACCCCATCAATTCTTCTGGGTCTGAATTATTTCAAAAAAATTGAAACAAAAGAGGCCCACCACACTAATCAGGATACAACATTATCAACAGTTGAAGCGGGATCCCGTTTTAAGGGAGACAGGGATTCCAGCAATCCATTTTGGTTTTATATTGGATGGTATTGCCAAGAAACTGAGGTAAGCTACGTTCAGACAAGCCCAAATTGGTATCCCATGAAATTTAACATTATTTATCCCCGTTCTGGTTGGTTAATGCCCATGAAATATTCTCTATTAGTATATCCTATAGTTGCTGTGTATATGCCAATATATCTTATGAAATCCCCGTGATAGTTGGTTTATACGGGCCGTTTTTGTTGGTTAAATCGCCATCAGGTTCTATGACATAATGGTCATAAAGCCAGCATCAATCCCCTTCCAAGCATATTCAATGACACCCTTTATAGCTCATTATACTTGGTGTATACCCCATGAATACTCTATCAATCCCGTTTCTATAGCTAAAACCCCAGGAAAAAAAAACAACCCCCCAGAAAGGGATAGCACGTGTTTCCAGGATGTCATTTGCATGATATTTGCCAAATATATTTCTAGGTTTCCATGATATCTATGATGTTTCTTAAAAAAAAAACGCAACATATGGAGCTTTCTAGCTGCGAACAAGATCCATGGTGTCAGGCTGAGCTGGTGAAGTACGGCGATGGTACCCAGGCTTGGCAGTTGATTTCAATCAGATTATTTGTGACCTCTAAAAAGATGTCGGACAGTGATTTAGCTATTGAAAATGGTGATTTATAGTGGATTTACCCATTGATAGCATGGTGGATCTTTCCATAGTTATGTAAACGTGTACCAGAGGGTAGTAGTCATAATTAACAAAAGTTTAACTTACTCAATGAATATAGGATAATATAACATCATGACCTCCAAATGATTATCATATAGTGATCATGTTTTTTCAATATTTGAGTAGTTTTTTGTCTTTTTCGGGTGGAGGTTAGATATACACTTGTGATGCAATGTATTCTAGTGCAAGACATATAAAGATTATGTTCTGTGTATGTAACGCAATGCAATGCAATGAAATGCAATGCAATGCAGTGTAATGTATGCGTGTACACACTTGCAACCCAAAGCTCCATTAACTCTGGTTTGTGATACTTGTAAAATCTTATTATAGTATTCATGGGTTTTGTAAACCAGCAGCCATTTCACTGGGGGGCCGGCCCCCCCATAGAGATCCATAGAGTATATAAAATTTAACGCTGTCTATCTGTCAAATTGGTAAGCCAAAAGAGCGCTGTCTTGCTGAAAATGGCTCATGAAATCACCCAATTGTTCCCATTTTTGGCATCAGATCGCTACTTCTGAAACATACAAATTATTACAATCACCTTTTATATATCACCAATTATATAATTGAACTAATTAGTTATTCTCATCTCACTGTTAGCAGGTATGAACACCAATTATTGAATTGAATTCTAACTCCGAAATCCAACAATGATCAGCCCAACAAAAATAAATCCTGGAACTATCATAAATTCTATCATAATTCTAAATATATATATAATATATATATAATATAATATATATATATGTCTGTCCAAGTACTCACTTCTACTCCCTCAACAAGCCGCCCAACAAAAGCCCACCCGCACCCATGGAGATTCCCGCGAGGTCTTGGACACGGAAATACAACAAATGTGGGCGGGGGACCTTGATCTGGGAAAAAAGACCCATCCGAATGGTGGATTGGTATTGACTTAGACCATCCAAATAGCACCTCAAGAATGGTGATTTTTTGTATTTTCAACAGTACTTTATAGCTCATCATGGGGTAACCCATCGTTTTACGGGAACGGAAGGTCGAGGTACACCTCCCAAACGATATTTAAACATAGAATGTCAATGCAGAAAAGTGAGGATGAAGTGTGTTTTCTTTTTGGCGGGGGGTTCACCATCTTCCGACAATCCCGAATGGGAAAGCATATATACTGGTTGGTAGTTTGGAACATTTTTCATTTTCCTTTATTATAACGGAGTAATCCTTCCTATTGACGAACTCCATCATTTTTCAAGATGGTTATTGCACCACCAACCAGGTAATCAGTATATATATATAATTATATATATATATGGGATTATATGGGATAATTACATGGCATATGTTCCATAAGATTTGAACAGTGATATGGGTTGCTCAATCTGACGTGGATTTGGCTTGCCAGCAGGGGGTGAATTGGTTTGCGTTTCCATTGTTTGCCAGTTGATGTGCCTCAAGTGAGCCATTCAACATGGTTGATTGGTGCCGGGAGTTATACTACCTGGGTTCTTGGGGATATTAGGGAAAAGTATCAACCAACTAGTATTTTTAGAATGTCTCAATTCACCTGCTTGTAGCGATAGGCTTCGAAGCAATTGAAAAGAGGTCGGAGATGTAAACAACACAGATGTGTGAAGACCAATGGAGAGATGTCAGAGATGTTACTACGGAAGTACGGAAGTTGACGTCGTTTCTGGTTTGGAAATGTTTGGAACAACATTGGTTTTCTTGAGAAAGATATGGATCTTGAATAAGTCATCCTAGTCATTTTGCTAAGGATCTTACAACATCTCACAACTGAAAAGTATAATCAGCTACCCAAATGCAAACTATAGAAGTGATATGTGCGCCGTGCGCAGTTACATCCCAAATTTAGTATAGAACAAAGCCGGCCATAACACGCATATATCTAGACAATCATGCGATGAATCTGTAGCTGTTAACCCTTTAGTTCACCACCATTGGATGTTCCTGGCGCCCATAGTGTTTTGTTGCCTCAGTCCTTCGTCAGTGGATTGATTTGCCAGAAAAAATACCCTGGCCGATCCAGTGATTTGTCGTATCATTTTCCCTATGAACAGTAATTTGGATGGGTACATTACCCATTTTCAGCTACAAAAACCAATATGATCCAATATGCGATCATGATTTTTATCCCGACATACAGGGGTACAGGGCTCACTAGACCCTAGATGTCCTAGACCAGACGTGTCTCATGTCGCGCGAAGTATCGGGAAGTCGTTCCACATCCGTTGTGCCATGGTGATTTGCCGATGGCGGGTGACGCCTGCATTTCGTGGGGCGTTTTTTGATTTTCGTTGTGCCTTTTGGTAAAGTGAATTCAGGTTCAATGGGGTGTGAAAGGTCTAGCGCTCGTACAAGGTGGGTGCCCAGTTATTATGTTTGTTGGTTTAGTTAAATTTAGCTAAGTACCCCATTCACCGGCTCATTGTAATTGCCATATATAGAACGAAATTCACCACCTTAGCTATTATTTGCAGCCTCCATCGTGGCATTTTTCTGGATCACATCGGATCCAGGTCACATTGGCCCTGGACATTCTCTACGCCTTCCCGGGCCTTGATGGTGCGTTGGCGCAAAGTTGTTTGCAGGTGGGGTCTTTTGTCGGGAGATGTCGATTGGTTTAGTTGCAGCCCATTAACATATGGGAAAATATGGGAAAATATGGGAAAATAGGGAAAGATGGGAACATAGGAACAGATCTGAAATATGTGGGAAAATATGGGAACATCTCTATCACTGGAGGTTTTTATAGAAACATCAGCTATAAATGGAGGATTTTCTACCACTCTATGGATCCAAACAGCTCTTGAGACAACTTAGCTAACAAACTGGGGCACCCTTGTAGATGCTGGGTCGAACCAACTTTTTTAGGAGATGGGTGGTTGAGTTTGGTGAGTATGATATATATATATATGATATCTGGTTGGTGGTTTGGAACATTTTTTATTTTTACATATATGGGGAATAATAATCCCAACTGACTTTCATATTTTTCAGAGGGGTTGAAACCACCAACCAGATATATATATATATATATACACATACACCTTCAAATCACCAAGAAAGGAAGCTGTGACAAATAGCAAGACGGGCAAACAGGGGGGGGGTTCCGTACAATCATGCCCACATGATCAGACATTTTCACTTAGAATGTCAGCAACAAGAAAATGGAATAATTATGGGACTATGACTAGGACTATGGTCTTGAGAGTTCCTGTCAAGCTTGTCATATAACCCCACCCACCATATTGGTGATGTTTGGGAGGGAATCATCCTGGAGATGCTGGGGAATTGGGGATGATTTATGACAATTATGATAAGCAACGCCCTTTTGGTAATCAAAAGTTAGATCCTGCTGAACTCTGGTTAGTAATCGGAGAATATTTCGAAAGTGAGCAGAATGGATGCCGTTGGGATTGGTTCATCACCATTTTTTGGGGTCCCGATGCCTTTGAGTAGACTCACGCCTACAAGTTAGTCACTTTTAGTAAAGAAAGCCATGTTTCTAACATTTTTTGGAAGCCATTTTCTGTAAACATCTTGATCATTTTCTGGGGAACTATAGGCTTTAAAATCTACCCCAGTTTACGAAACACTTCTGGGTCTTCGTGGGCGATCTTAACTCTCAACGGGCCAAGCGACGGGCTTTTTTCAGTTTGGGGTCTGGGTCGACATCGATGGATCAAGATTGAAATGCTTCAGTACCCTCTGGTAAACGTTTACATAACTATGGAAAGCCACCATTTTTAATGGGAAAATCTACTATAAATGGCCATTTTCAATAGTTTTTTGTATGTTTACCAGTGGCTATGCTGTTGGATGCAACCAACGAGCGCACGCACTTTGCTTTGTTGGGATAAACTGGGAACTCTGACTGTTGGCGCTATGAACTGGTCAAAGGCTTTCTAGATGTATCTACCTGGTTGGTGGTTATGTATCTACATTCTACATTCATTGTATTCTGGTTGGTGGTGACTGGAACCATGGAATTTTATGACTTTCTATTGGGAATGTCATACTCCCAATTGACGAACTCATATTTTTCGGATGGGTAGGTCAACCACCAACCAGGCACTCCAGTCAGTACGCAGAATGTCCGACAAACCACGACCTCGGTGCAAGTCAAGAAGAGTTCTTGCCGTCCTCACGGAGCGCTGAGATTTTTCAACATGAAACCATATCATTCTATGGATTTCTATGGCAATGCCCAAGTGAAGAGCCCTTTCAGCCAAATGATACACCATGAAAATTGCGGTCCCATGTCAAATTCACAGAAAATTCTAAAGGTTTTTTTTTGGGTGCAAACCCTGGTTTCTTCCGTAAATGTGGCAAACAAGAAAACCAGCCTTGGTACCGCCATAAACATGTTTATCATATCATCAGGCAGTTTGTTTATTTTGGTTGTTTTGATTTGTGGAATTTTGGGGTCACCTATTCTCGGACGAAACCATCTCGTATTGTTGATTATATCATACGATCTATCCCATGACATGTATACACTGTTATATATATTACCATTGATTACTTCACATTTAGAATTATTTGAAAACAAGTTTTTTTTTTTTTGAATAATATGTATATATATATCCCATATATCCCATGACGGATCCTAACGGTGCTGCTAGAAAAATGGTGTGCCATGGATCCCATCAACCGTCATGGGTAATGCTATATGTATATCTCCAGAATTCTCCAAACCTTTGTGATACACCAACAGATCCCCATTTTTGGTTGGTTAAGTTATATCATGTTATATCCCAATGGTTGGTTAAGTATGGTTAAATTATATCCCATATTTAAAATTTAGATATATTTAGTATCCAAGCAGTTATATCATGTTATATCCCATAGACTATTTCCATCCGTTGTTCCGTTGTTTTGGTTATAACCCTGTAACATATCCCCAAAGTGAATGTACAAACCAGATCAACCATTGACCCAACGTGGGGGGATTGAACATCTGGCGTCATCCAAAAACTAAATCACAGTTTTCAGTTTAGCGATAAACAGAGTATGAATAAATATCCTCACATTTTTATGTGTTATAAACATCCTAAGATTTATCCATCCATTTCATTACAGTTTAGGAATTTCTGTTTCGAATGTGAAGCCAGTCGTAGCTGGGGTTCCATGTTGGGCCCATGGGGTCCCATGGGGTCCTCCAACCCGATAGATTTGTCTCCAGATGTACATCCCAGGCAGTATGAAGTGGGTTCAGCCATATCCCATATGATCCATCTGGGTAAATTATAAAACGACCTCACGTCGCGACCGAGCCCTGGAAATCATGGTGAATGTAGAGGGAAATCATCCCCAAATGGCCGAACTATTCAGGTTAGTGAAATATTATAATTTACCCAGATCCATGGTATATTTGTATATTTACCTACATGACTGGGTGATTTATGTTGGGCAAATGTTGGTAAATATATATATATATATATACCAGCACCATGGTTCGCATTTGGGTATGTAAACCCTTTATAACTTATGAATGAATCCGGAGGGTAGATATGATATGCCCATAGTAATTTAAACTTCAGAACAGATATAAACCTGGTTGGTGGTGACTGGAACCATGGAATTTTTATGACTTTCCATATATTGGGAATGTCATAATCCCAACTGACGAACTCATATTTTTTCAGAGGGGTAGGTATACCACCAACCAGAACCCCTTTATAACCTAAACATGACTCGTGTATTTTATATGGTTATTATCCAATTGTTTTAATGTTATACATTCATTCTTTATTAAGTAATGTTAAGTCCCCGTTGTTATTGGTTCTTGGTGCTGAAGTCCCATAGAATCCCAATTTCATGATACCTAATACATTGTATCACATTTCATGTCACTATCCTCGCTGTTGGTTATATCCAAAAATGACTATATATCCCTTTGGCTAACCACTCATCACCCATTGGTCAATGATGATTGTTGGTAGTTAAGTTACTGTTGGTCCACTACTTGGGGCTTCAGTTCTGGTTCTGAATGGTTAAATACACACAAGTTTCTTGGGGCTTCTATCGGGGTTCACCATCGCAACTTATGGAGGTGAACTCACCATGATTATATCCATGAAAGTAATCCCTGGCCTGCGACATCCCATTGATTATGCCAAAAAATCACCAGTACAATAATGATCAACACTAACCACATAACAATGAATGGGATTATTGTATATATATATGTTTATGATCAACTATTATCATATATATATACTATCCCAAATCCCATTTATTATCCCAATAAGCCATTCGTTCATCGACAATATAAGTCAGGAATCTTTATTATTCATATCAATATATGTTGGAACACTTGGAACTAAACTATCATGACAAAATCAAAAAAATCATTGACCAAAAAAGTCATTGACCAACGATCCCTGCCTCAAGGGTCGCCCGCGCAGGTCTTGATTCGCCTCTGTGGCACCACGGTAGGGTCCAAGGCCTTACTCTCGTATCAGCTGTCGCCCAGGCGCCGTGGAAACAGCCGAGGGGGGCCACCGGGAAGCCTAGGGAAGGGGAAAACCCAGGGGAAAACCCTGGGAAAGTCGGTTGGAAATCCTATTTTTTAGACCATAGCGCAGACTTTTCCCATTGCCCATCTGGATGTGCATGAGTTTTTTTTGGGTTTGAACTACATCAACTGTGAATGTCCGTTTTGTGGTGGTCTACAATGTTGTGCCCCTCAGTGAAATGTGTAAATTGATTTAGTTGGTTTAGTTTCACCCCAACTTCGACATCCAGTATAAACCCAACAGCTATTTCTACAATGTGAGGCCCCCCAGTGATGTTTGTTGGTTTAGATTGGCCCCAGTAACTATAGTCTCTTGAACCAGGATCAGTGTAGATCCTCATCCAGCCGTAACTATAGTTATAAATGCCATAAACCATAGTGACATTGGAGTTATCTGCACCAACTCTTCCCTATCGTGGCCGGGGGCTAAGCCCATTGAGAAAAAACCCAACGCGACATCCCCTGGAAAATCACCTGCTGTGCATCCCCTGAGTGCAGCCGGTGCAGCCAGGTTTGCAGTCACCGAGGTGCATCGCCGTTCCTCGGGGTTTAACGGATGGTTTTGGAGGGACCTCCAAATGGAGATGTTAAATTGCCATGGTGTTGATGACACCGGGTAGTACTTTTCATGTTTCAAAGTTTTTTTTGATTAATGGGGATACTGTTTTTTTAATTACATTCTTAACATTTCAGAAACAGATCTCTGAAGAATGCAGGGTATCTAAGGTTGGCCATGGTTGACCCATCAGCGCCTAGGGCTCTTCACCAACCCCAGGCATCTCGGGCGAATGATCGTATCGCCATAGCAAGAGGATCGGCGAAAAAATGCTGGAAATTGCTTAATCAACGTAAGCATTGGATCATTGGCAAGTTCGGTTTGCCTCCCTTTAAGAGACCCTTGGCTTCTGCCGCTGACACATTGCGATTTCGGGGCCAGAACCTTGGTGGAACAGCTGGGAAATGGATCTTCATTCCAACAGAGGTATTATCCCATCATCTTGATGTGGCTTCATCCAGGTGCCCTAAGCCTATTTGTACATGTACTGCTGTTGTAAAGCCCATTCAATCTAATCTAATGGTTAAAACTTGTCAAAACTATCCTTTTCCCTTGAATCATATGGATGTTTGGGGTAAAGCCACCATTTTTGTTATTTCTCGAACTCACACCTATCCCATCGCCCCAGACCTCGTCTTTGAAACACATCTCCGCAGGGTCCAGAGACGGGAGTGCGTGCCGTCCAGTTGTGGTTACCTCAGGAGCTTTTGGTGCAGCCTTGACCGGCAAATGTCTAAAAGGTGGAGGAATTTAATTTTAGGACCAGGATCAAATTAGCACGTGTGAAAGACTGGATTTCCACTTTTTATGGGCGATTTAGTTCACTAGTATGGAGAACATCTTATACCGAGTTAAGATATTTTTAATGGTATTTTTTAAAATGGAGATACCATGACGAGTCTCTGCGGTTATCAAGCACCAATCTCTGCGGTGGTGCCCTCCAGTTCTTGGTTTAGTTGCACCTATCTATATGGGGCTCTCTTAAAATGGGGGTACCCAAAAATGGATGGTTTATAATACAAAATCCTCGTAAGATTGTATTTTTTGGGTACCCCCTCATTTTTGGAAACCTCCATATATTAGTTAGAACTACCTTCTGCAGCCCATTCAATCTAGTGATGTGCAGCAAATCAGCTATCAACTGAGGGCTCCACATTTTGAGACTTGGGGGACCTGGTCCAAGTATCAATGAGGTTGTTGCGCTTGGGGAAGCAAGCCAATTTCCAAGGGTTTGGGAGACCCAGAAGTCACAGTCACTTCTGGATGGAGGGTCTGGAGGATCAGGAATCCTAAATGGGTTTAATACCTCGAGTTCCATGTATTGTACAAATAGCTCATGCTGGGCTAGTTACTTGGAGGATCATCCCATTTACCCTCTGGTAAACTAACATAACTATGGAAAAACACAATTTTTTATGGGTAAATCAACTATGTCTATGGCCATTTTCAATAGCAAACTGTTAGTCATTACCAGAGGGTAGATATTTAGTGGTGAAGAACCATAGTTGCAACCCATGGATGGCTTACCCCACTCAGGGGACGAATCCACCCGGGTATGTCCAGCACGTCCCAGCACGTCCAGCTAAACTGCTTTGGGACATTTGAAAATGTTGGTTTAATGGTTGGTGCTTTGGAACATGAATGTTATGACTTTCCATTCAGTTGGGAATTTCATAGTTCCAACTGACTTTAAGTCATATTTTTCAGATGGTAGGTCAACCACCAACGAGGTTTAATGGTTTTAAGTAGCAACAAATTGTGACTTACTGGTGATATCATAGGATTAAGTAGTCAAACATGTCTAGCTGGGAATGTCCCCGAACGAAATGGAGTTTTCAAACTGGGATTTTGTTGAACTCAATGGGGAACTGTCCATTGCCATCTTTGGCGGAGCGTAACACCAGGGAACCAGCAGGAATTGGATTGGCTGAGTCGATGATTTCTTATTTTCCCATTGGTTGACCAGAACAGGGGAATCGGGAAGATTTCTATTTTTATAACAGCCCCCGGCCCAAAATTTTGTAAATCCAAGAATATGATCTGGCTTTGTCTGAACATATACAATGTTTTACCCAGAATCATGAGGCCTGTTGTTTGAATCTACCCTCTGGTAATTTAACAGTTTGCTATTGAAAATGGCCATAGACATAGTTGATTTACTCATTAATCGCATGATGATTTTCCAGTTCGCTATGTAAACGTTTACCAGAGGGGAACTCCCATAAAACATCCCATTCTATTCCCATTAAACTCAACAATTTATATTACAATTCCATGAAAAATCCCAAAAAAAAATCCATGAAAAATCCCAATTTTCGACACTGTGCCCCATGGGCCCCAGGCTCTTTCAGATGTTGGCGGAATTTCTGCTTCTCCTGCTTGAAGATGGGCCTTTTTGTCCGCGAGATGGGCGCTTTTGCGGCTTCCCAATACGATGAATGGACCATATTTTCGGTTGCAAAATCTATGGGTCGAAATCATCAATTTCCATATGGGAAAAGTAGGAACTTTTATGGACTTTTTGATTTTTGGAAAAGTTCCCTATTGTCCGACAAATATGAAGTATACATGCAACCATGTGTAGAATGATGTACCAGTACCAGTATACAACATGTAAGAACGCAGTACAGTTTGTTAGAAAGCCTCACCGCAGGGAGCAAACTCTCTGTATACATATATATATATATGATAATGATTATAATATATGTAATATAATACATTATATATATATGTATACATGTATATGCATGTACAAACATCATATATGTAACAATAATTTCCCATTGCATTTTCAAAACAAAATCTGGTATCCATACATTATTCTAAGTTCCATATATATTTTCCAATTATTTCCATGATGTATATATACATCCTTATATATATCCATATATATATATATATCCATATATATATCCATATATATATATATCCATATATATATATCCATATATATATATATCCATATATATATATCCATATATATATATATGTATCCATATATATATATATATATATCCATATATATATCCATATATATATATATATCC
>Ga0126342_10017053_pt1 | contig 12593 bp, 19 predicted proteins | sample Cyp1metagenome_FD_92528 | JGI IMG/M metagenome (GOLD analysis project Ga0126342, IMG submission 92528) | Coral microbial communities from Lord Howe Island, Old Settlement Bay, Australia - Cyphastrea 1 metagenome | ecosystem: Host-associated > Invertebrates > Cnidaria > Coral ...
AACAGCAATGAATGCTATTTTGGCTCAGCTCCACTTGAGCCAAAATGAAAGCATTCATTGACTCACTTAAAGATGACACATGCACACCCAAGCCTGCCAAACTCAATGCATGAATATATATATGCATATTGAAAAAAAAACGAACCACGGATTCCTGATGGTCGCCAGTTATTTTACCCTCTGTCCCACGAACGATACTCAGCAGCCGCTCATTGCTTTCTTTTCCTCCATTCGGACTTGCAGTAGTGCCGAAGGGCATCGTGTCAGTCGAAAGATGCCGACGGCCCCGTAGGATACAATTTGGAATGACCTTTACATGTGGAATACTAGGTATGCTCTGGCCGTTATTCCACCCGCGCCCCCCATGCATGATGCCCTTTTGGGATTCATGCGCAGGTTCGGCTCCAAAGTTGGATTCAAAGACACGTTCTGCAAGTAGAGTACATTATATAGTTAGTTATCGAGCGATCGATGCTCCCAGCGGCTTGCTCTACACTTCAACTACTGTCACTATTTTTGCACATATTGGAAAATAGCGGGTTCCTGTGAGGAAAGGCACCGTACCGCATGCATTCCGCAGGATCAGTTGCATACTCGCTGAGTAATGCTACTTCACCATTGGATTTCGTGCAAAACAAATGAAGGATATGTGCTCAGTTAGAGATCCTACACTCCCACTTTACACAAGATGAGACCACTAGAGCCGCTAGAGAGGATCAACACTCTCACATATGCATACATTGCGCAGACATTAAAGTCTAAAAAAGGAAAATGCCGGCTCAGATTCCTCTCAAAAAGTTGATGCTCAAATCGTCAAAGGCATTATGCGCTTATCACCATCGCTCGAGACCTTTGCAGAGGTCGAAATCTTTACCAATGTCGATCGCCAGTATAGTTCCAATCTCCTCCGCGGTGGGATCCATGGTATCCACCGGTCGGTCCTCTGTTGCCTGGTTCCTCGACGTGTGGGAGGTGTAGGTGGTTGTTTCGGTGCGGCTTTGGCTGCTGGTCGAGAAGCAGATGATGTTCCACTTGGCGCTGCAGACGAATCGATGCTTTTGCCGTTGAAGGAGTCGCTCGCATGTCCAGTGGGACTGGCGTGTCAGCAATCGCAAGCACATGGGCTTCTTTCAGGTGAGTGCCCCATTGAGGACGTTGTCCTTCACGTCTTTTCGATCGGTTGTGCTCATCGATTCATGAGCTTCTTCATAGGCGGCATTGGAAGAGTGACTCGATTCTGTAAAATCATATGAAGACTGAAACCAATCAGCTCGACACGCACACGTGATGTCCAGGGGGTCAAGGAATATTTGGCGTTTGCATAGTTCACGTTTCTTAAGACATACACTGCATTCACATCATACGCCCCTGCAATCACTCTCCTGAGGAAAATCGCTTGATCTTCGAGTTGTTCATGTGCAATCTTGGCCTTTTCTTCTTCCTCTTCCTTGGTATCCCTTGGATTGACTCTGTTCTCCTTCGTAGAAAACATCTCACGGAATTCATCGGGGGTATAGCCACATTCCAAGATGTAGATCACCAATGATCACCAGTGGCTTGAAGATGAGAGAGATCCATGATATGATCGGATGACGTGATGAAACCGTCCTCATCCGAATCATCGGCCGCCCCAGGTTTCCCGACTTTCGGGTATTGAATTTTCATTTGGAATTATTGGGGCTCAATCAGATCTCCATTGTCATCCACTCCAAGATACGGGATCTTCGGATCACGGTCAATGTGTAGGTCTCCAAGAGATTGGAATCGTCGTTTCGATGGAAGTTCTTGATGATCTGTGCGATGTTGGTGCTGATCGCGAGTATAGAAGCAAGTTGACGAGGTCAGGTTGGGCATCCCCAAGCATACATGGGCTTACCGGAAGGGTCTTCTAGCCAAATTGGACTTTCTCCATCCATTTTGAGAACTCCATTGCGTCTCGGACCTTGCCATCCTCAAACTTTCCAATGTCCATCTCCTCATCCTCAGCTTCTTTCTTCTCTTCGGACTTCTCTTTTCCTCATCCAAGAATTCATCAACATTGTCCTTTTCACCCTTTTCCATCCTTTCTTGCTTGAGGTTGTTCAGATCATCATCATGATCATCCTGGATCCTTCTTTTCACCGGCACCCCCCAGGACTGCCTCTTCACTAGGAAGCTCGCCATCATCTTCGACATCCTGTTCTTCCTTCACGTGTTCCCATGCTTGCTTCACATGGTCCTTCACATCCTCGGTTTCAGGGTCTTTGTCAATCTAAAGTTTCAGTGGTGACTGACTTCCTCAATCTATGTCGCCATCCGTGACTAATGAGGTATCCCTTGCATGAGAGGCAGAGTGACAATACCGCCGGAGTTTCCAAGAGGCATGCCGGGCACAGTCTGCATCCTGGATTGACTGGCTTGCGCACCATCGTCAGCAGTGAGATCGCCTCGATCCATCTTGTAGTCGTGGATGTAGTCGGAGCTGGTACGTCTGATGTGCATTCTTGATGACCATGAGTCTTCTCACCATTGTCGATCAAGTCGTCGAACGTGTTGATCGTGGCGATTGTCCTCGCCCCTTCTACTGAGCAGACCGATTGATCTTGCCCCCCATGTACTAACATCCTGTAGTAGCCTCGGTCACTGGGGTCCTTAGCGTCGAATGCTGAGAAAGAAACTGTCTGTTGGACCATGATGTGACTATCTGCAAACAATCTGGCACCATACTCCGATAACGATTCCGAAGTCAAGTAGATGAAGACGGAGATGTCAGGAATGTCCTTGAATCTGACAATGTCAATGGACCTTCGGTCCCAAGGAGCAAACAGTACCAGAAATGTGCTGATTCTGTCACAGCCTTCTCCAGTCCGCATACCTCATGAAAGATTCTGCTCATCGAATCAAAGTGGGTCCTGTGGAATCCTCCTCCAAGAACATGTCCTACACCGGGGCTGATGTGTGCTGACAATCTCCAATCTCCTCAAGGAACTTTCAAATGTCCCATCGGTGCCCTGATCGCTAGAGGCCATAGCCACACTTCCTCTTCGTCGTCTCCAATCTCAAGGCGAAGCTTGTTTCGATTGATGATGGTCAAAATCCTGTGCTGCGGGTCCGTACGCACGATCTTTCTAAGTTCTCCTCTTGTTGCTTTCAATGCAAGAACTTGTGCTGCTCGGACCCGGTGAGAGTTCTTGAACTCGGTGTAGATTACCCTCTGAAGTGTCTTCCACCTTTCAATGATCTTCTTCCTATCGGCTTTATCCGTGCCATCAAGAACGCAGGAATCTTTCCAGATGTGATCATACTTCATGAGGTTCTCCACATTGACCCATGCTCCTTCATCGCATGGTAGCCCAGAGAATGTTTTCTTGTCTTGCCTGCATCCAATGGAGTGTCGTAGGGCAGCATTCATCCTTTTGGAAATGTCAATGGGCCATCCAGGTACTTGCCATCGTTTCTTGACGCGATATCCTCATGGATACTTGTAAGCATTATGCCATTCTTCACCAACATACTCAGCTTCGTTGACACTGACAACTTCGAGCCGGCCTACGGCCAATCCAAATGTTCCAGGTTACATGTGAGCAAAATACCAATGCCCACCCTTGGCACGTCGCTCGGCCTCCACTTACTTCTTCTCATGCTCCCTGTTCCCGTCGTCTTTCAAGAAGTTCATAGACAGACGGTGCTGACAGTGGAGACTCATTGCAGTCTCTTTCGATGAGGATGTCCAATTCGTCCCTGGATTTCACTCCTCCTTTTGTGATGCAAACATCATTGACGAGAAGTTCACCTCCTTCGTTCCTGTCACCGACGTCATGCATGTGGGTCGGCTGCAAGTACATGATCTTGCTGACTTCCTCCTTTTCACTCACCTTAGATCTCCTCCATCTTTTGCCAGAAGGCATCACGTTCTTTGGGTGTTTATCCTTTCTTCCAATGGTCTTCTTCGATGTCTGTGATCTTTCAGAAGTCGGAGATTTGAAATGTTCTTCCATGGTGGTCCTGATGAGGTTGAGGGCATCCACAATGCTGCTGGTTGATGCTTGGTCGCAGTTTTACAGAGCATGTTCTCCACCACATTGGAAGCAGTAAGAAACGGATGTGGCTCTCTCAATCGATCGAAATTTCCCATGAGACCTTGCACTTCAACTCGTCTCTTCTTGGCCTCAGATGGCTGTCCTTCGTCGCCCTCATCATCTTCCTCCATCTCGACATCCTCTTCACGTTCCTCATGTTCCATGTCGTCTTCATCAGGATCGGCTCCACAGAAATGCAAAAGAAATCATCAATCACCAGACCTTGTAAATCTGAAGCATGGCGCCAAGGTCTGTCAGCTGACAGCTGGACACTGGGGTGCAAAAGTCCGTGCGCCTGTAGAAGCTGGGTGCGGGCCTCTCAGTGGCAATGTCGATCCCGCAGTGGTCTTCTTCTAGGATGCTGAAGGCGGCCCAAACAATACCTGAGTTCGGCCGGGTATGCTTCAACATCCTCATGCCTAAAAGATCTCCATCCCTCAGCCTGTCGTACCTCTTCTTCTTGGCATTGTCAAGCAAAAAGGTTTCGAAAGCATCAAGCCCTTGAAGCCATTCTAGAGGTAAGCCCGGACCAAGAGTATTGCAAATGGCCCTCCTCCTTGTCTCCTTGTCACCTTTATCTGGTGATAATAATCCTTCCTGTCGGACACTGAAAGAAAGAGGTGTTGGCTGGATGGATCAATTACCGGGTCACAGAGGTCTGAACCTGAAGGGAGATGATGATGACTGCTGGGCCCTTTGATGACTGCCTCTATTGCATTTCGGCAACGACGATCACCAATCTGGCGGTCGGTTGCATCGCTTTTGCATGCGTTGAAAAGAGGACCTTCTCAAAATCCTCTCTCCTCTCTGCCTCCCCCTGCTGCCCCAAAGGCACGGCTCTGGTGCTCTGTCAAGCTTCATAATCATTGGTTTCCTTTAGGCCATCAGGAAGTTTTACTGACAAAAAATCCGGTACATCCATTTGAGTTTTTGCTGACCTTCAAACGAGACGGATGAAGGTCCCGATAAGGCTGCAGCTCTATATAGGTATACCTTGACTCAATGCGAGGCACTTCAAAACCTTGAAAAGACCTGACGAAGGGGTTTGCAGAAGCTCCACAGAACCTCCACGAAGCTTGAAACACTCAACCAGGCCAAAAAGCCGTGCAAAAAGCTCTGGATTCTTTCGTCCCGAACGCAGGGCCTCAAACTCTGCGTCCAAGCCGTCCGACCTCACAAGAGACTTGGCCAAGCCAAGTCTAAACTTTCTGTGCATGGCATTTGGTCTCCTCCTTAACTCCTCACTTCCAAAATGCCTTCCATCCAGTATGCCAAAAATTCAATGCCATCACAATAACATGAACAGCTCTTTGAAGGAGAATGGATGCGCGCTTCTTGCGAGAAGGAGATGTGGGCATCCGATCGAAGATACCTGCTGAAGGCACTGGGATTGGGAAAAAGCCGGTGCAAGTCTGCCTCTTTGGCAGTCTGACTTGGAGATACGAATGGAGAAGTGCAAAAAGGCTGAAAAGGCAGTTCTTGTCCTCAGCACAAGTTTTGTCAGCTGACTGCGCCAAGAACGATAGCTAGAAAGACTGACAGGAAGAGAAGCGCGAACTGGCTCATTCTCCTCAGGAATCCTTACACAAAACTTCACTCTGACTCAGGTCTTTCTGCAAAAACGCGTGCAAAACTGAAATGCGTTGTGGTCTCCTCTGTGCTGTCTGAATTTGTGGTCTGTGGCGCACTGCTCAATCTCTTCTTCGAAAGGCCGAGCGCATGAGCTCATGCAAGGTGATGCCACCCTCAGACATCGGCTATGGCCTTGGGCTTCTTGGGGAACCTCGGGCCCTTTGGTTTTCTTTGGCTCGGGTTTTCGTCCTCTGTCTTCTGTCCCTTTGGGCTGCCACCCTGGTTCTTTGTAGATCTGGTCTTCGAGTCTGAAGCACTTCGAGCTCCTTGATGTGTGAGAGGTTGGTCGAGGCCAAAAGTGGAGGGACCAAGGGAGAAAAAGGCCTCCCAGCAGCAGTTATGGAATTCATCCTCTCTGAAAACATTGTTGCTGGGGGGTCCTCCACCATGGCCAAGATGTATGCCAGAGACCAGTCTCCCGCATCGAAGACACTTTGTTCCAGCGCCATGACTCCCAAAGCCAAAAACTCTTTTGTAGCCGAAAAGTCGCTGGAGGCCAAAATCCACATAGACAGCCCTGCTTCCCTCTGACCCCTGTAACCACCATAGCGCTCCAGGTAGGTGAGTAGGGACACTTTTGGGGGGCTGCCAGCTCCTCTTCGCTCTTCGGGAGAAGTTTGGATGAGTGAAGCTTCTTGAAGATCTGCTGCTGGACCTGGAGAAAAAAGGAAGAGCGGCGAGCTGCAAAATCTTGCTGCATCTTCTCTCTTTTTAAGGTGCCTTTTGTGGAACTCGAAGCTATTCGTTGGACACCACTCATCAGGCCACCGTCTTGATTGATCAGGTGAGAGACCAAAGCTGTGAGTGCTACTCATTGCTGTGATATGGCTGCTACCGCTGCATCTTATTGCAAACCGTCCTCCAGGTCCAGGACGTGGTATGGCTCCTCTGGGCGCATGGGTGCTGCTGGGGCTGCCATTCTCACCTTTGGCGGTGGTCCTACTAATGCCGCTGGGGCTCCTCCGAGCTTCACAGGGGAGAAAAGGCCTTGGCTCACGGCTGGCATCTTGAAACCTGTGGCGGTGGCGGCAAGGGCTATAGCAGGACCTGCAGCACGGGATGGATCGCAGGGGTCTTTGGATATGGCCCATTGGTGGCCATGGCTTGCTGATTCATAAGGCTGCATTCGAAATCCTCTTCGCGGCTTTCTTTGCGCAGCCGCAGCTCTGACCTCGGGAACATCTGGCTCTTGCTGTAAAAAAGGACTCGGCCCTCAAGCTCACCTTTGGCCTATTCAAGAGCCGGGGCCAAAACTTCAGCATGCAAGGGACTGGGTCATACTCTCTGAGATAGACCAGCACTGAATCCAAAAAGTTGGAAACTGTGACGGGGCAGGAAACACCTGTCTTGACAGCTTGAATGGCGCCACTCCCAGCGTCTTCCTCCTCATACAACTCGATGCCTTCAAGCGTTTTAGCAGGACCAACCATCTGAACCTCATTAGTTATAATGCCAGGGAAAGCTTCCTCATCAATCACACCGGTTGGGAAAGGTAACAAAAGCCCACCATGCCTCCCAATCAGAGGCAAGGCACATGTCACAGCGTCCTCACCACTAGCAGCTATCAAGCCAGGCACCTCAAAAATGAGCAAGCTTGGGGAAGCTGCGGAGGCAAACTTCACAGCCCGCTTTACCATCTCACAAGGGGTGCAACTGGGACGTGAAGCGCTCAACAATGACGGCCCCCTCAAGGCTCTCGCACAATCTCTTGGCCCCCTTGCGCGCCGAGGTCCTTGCAAAATTGGACACTCCTCGATCTTTCTGAACCATCCAAGGGAAGACTGGGTTGTATGAGCTGGTCAAACTGACCCCACAGGTGCATGCAACTCGAAACCAGTATCCTGCTGAAAACGCAGCTCGGGCTCTATCCTCAGTGCTGTCAGCTGCTGAACGGAGCTTCTTCTTTGCCAGAGACACCAGGAAGTCGGGTGTCGATAGCGGGCCCTCTTCTACCTGGAACTTGATAGTCCATCATTTCCCACTCACCAAGGTCTGCCTGTTCTGTCTCGAAGGCTGCCTTCTTGCCCTGCCCAACTTAAACGCTAAACTCTTCACTGCCGCAACCAAACCTAAAATTGCGGCTGCTGCTCTCTCGAGGCCGCTCATGCACGTGTGCCCGCAGGCGATCAAGTTGTTGGACTCTGTTTGGGAAAGGAGGATGTGATGGAGGATGGACTTGGAGGTGGCTGATGAAAATCCAATAAATCCAAAGGGACAGAGAGATAAATACCTACGAAGACACCTCCAAGAAGACCAGCCAGAAGCACAGGGAAGACAGAAGGATGGCAATGGGCTGGACAGGCCAATGACCGGGTGAAAGTATTGAGCACCCCAGCAGTTTCCAACAGCGTTGCAACGCCTAGCATCTAGACCTTGAGGATCAAAGCGGTTGCCATCACAGTTATTCTCATTTATTTTTATATTATAATTATTATATCATATGATATTAAATTATATTGTATTATTATATATATATATATACATATTATATTACATTATATTACATTGTATTATATTATATTATAAATATACTGTATATACTGTGAGCAATTAGATTTCCAGGATCTCTGGCTTTGCAGGTCTCGAACCATGACACATACCGAAATCGAGCGAATTCGAACAATGTTTCGAGGTTTCTGGCGTGGCAGAGAGAACGACTGGTTCAGTCCTGAGTTATTCTCGGACTCCTCGCCGCATCTTCGCAGTCGAAGCTTTCTTCATTACCTCGCATTGTAAAGCCCAAAAAAGGTTGGCAATGGTCACCATTTTCATCCATTTTCCAGCTCAATCCTTCTTGTTTTCTTCGAACTGCCTCAAGACCTTTAAAGTGGAGCAATGATGAGCAATGGCCAAACCCCCTACTGATAAAAACTCTCAGCTCACGAAAAATATTAGCCTTAGTCTTTGGCAAGTTTGGCTGCGTTCCCTCAATTAAGTAAGAAGGGTGAGGGAACTGGTGCAAAAATTAAAGGCTCAGCTTCAACTTTGTCATCCAACAGGGACATACACCAAGGAGTTTTGTACTCTAAGCATCCAACCAAGGAGTTCTTCCCCTGGAGCATCATCCATACTTCTTGAGCCAGCACTGCATGGATCATCCACAAGGTGCCAAGGTGGCAGTGCCAAGTGCACATCAAACGGCAGGTATGCACACAGAACAACATGCATTGCTAGATATCACAACGGCAACTTCTACAGAGTGAATTTCCACCAACATGCGTAGCATTCTTCAGCAAACCTTATCTGGATGATGGCAGCAAAAAATGGCTTGAGGAGTTTTGAACAACTCATCCAAGACAAAAATTCTGCTACTGTCCCATTCCAACTCCAGTTTTTTGACCGTCACTTTGCTGGCTGCATTGGCTGTTTCTGATGTCGGACAACTTTCGGGGTGGACCTTGGTACTTCTGCTCCGTCTCCCTGGAACAAGACTTGGTGTACTTGGCAACTCAAACAAGCCTCCAGTTTGGCCAAAACTTCACCAACTTTGCTCAAATTTATCTACCGCAAAAGAAAATTGATGAAATTGGGTGGATTCCAAACGTGTGGTGTATCATTCGCAAAGTCTCACATGTGTAAACTACGGATAGAAACCAGCCTACTTGTATCCTTCAGGATCGCAATGATCAGACCTTCATTCTTCATTACAACCTGACGTACAACCTGCAATCACCGGCTTGCCAATTGCGCGTGACTAAAAATGGGGATATCCCCAAAATTAGAATTTGAATAGAGAAAATGATAAACTATTGGATTTTGAATTTGTTCTCAACATGTTCAGACCCAATTCTTAAAGGCGGTGTGGCATCTGGAACATGTCCAACATTTCCGACATCTCAGGCTGCCACGTCGAAAGCAGCCTGGCTGATTGGTGATTTAAACATATTTGACATAGCAAAAAAAAACATCCTGCCAAGTTACATGCTGAGTCACTGTCCTCCCTTTGGGATACCGGTTCCCCTTTTCCCAAAACGCATCCCTTTCCGCGACGTCTGGATACCTCGCCTCTGGCTCCTCACATCTGCTTCCAAGTTGATTAACCGTCGTGCCTCAATGCTGTTCCGTTCCAATCTAGGCTGTCAAACTTTTACGACAAACACACAGATTGATTGGTTAATCCATTTGGTTGATTCGTTCGATGGTCAAATTCTGGAAGCACATGGATTTGCTACTGCGCAACATGTCCGCACCTGGAAATTGTTGATGCTCACCATCTGCTATAAAAAGCAAGGATTTGGGCCCTCCCACAGCACCAGCCAGGGCAGCGCGGAATTTCGCATTTTCATCCTGGAAAAGTGATGATTTCCAACTTGATTTTGCGTGATTTCTGCTGGAGAACCTCGGAAATCCCCACAACTGGACCAAGGGCAATCCGGGCCGCCTCCAACACAGCCACTCGATTTGACTGGTTGTCGCCCAGGCGAACCTGTGGAGCGAGCTGTGACATGATTTTCTGCCAAACTTGGTTGGAAACCGATGGTCAGAAAATGTCAGAAACCGGTTGAGTTTTTCTGCGCTATTTTTTCACCAGTCTTCAAACAGGAAGAACATCCGACACATACATCCGACCTCGTCAGCATCTTCTCATGAGAAGTCATCCCTTTTGTGGGAGGATTTCTGCACCGCTACACCGCTACAAAAGGTAACCAAGAATGGCAAGGGCCTTCTCCAAAGCCTCCACTCTGTGTAAGGTCTCTTTGTTGAATTTCTCCTGGTACTGTGCACACAGTCAGTCTGAAACTCATGTTCAGCCGACATTTGCGGAAAGCAGCATCTCTTGAGAATAATCTTAGAAAATTGCATATCGAAGTCGTGGAATACCTTTTTCTGACAGATCTGACTTGCTGGGCTCCTCTTGCTGCAGCTCTTCCCTCAACTGGAGATTTTCCTTAACAGCCTGGAGAAAAGAATCAAAGTCCAAGACCACCAAGGATTTGACATGGTACGTGGGTTTATGGTAGGGCCTAGATTTAACCCACTGTATAAATGGATATATAATAGTGATATAATGGGAAAACAAACTTGACATGATATTTGGGTCTGTCTCACAATGGGGTATACCAATCCTTACATTGGCCATTCCAATTTCCCTACATCTTCCCTAACATATATAAGGCCTATGTAAGGCCTATGTAAGGCCTATGTAAGGGAATATCCCCATAAAATATGGTCTTATATGGTACAGTACCTCCATTTTAAGATCCTGAAGATCTCCCATTGACTATATCTTCCCTATTCAATGGTGCTATGACCGCCCATTTTTAATGGCTTTGATCCAGTTTCTGACCATGGCGCCTCGTCACGTTGCTGTTCCTCCTTTTGCAAAGCCTGAGCCATTTGGAGCTAAGTTCATATCTGGATGGCCACATTACCCACAGAAACGGGTTGTCATTGTAATTTACAAATTGTAATCGGCGCGTCATTATTAAAAAATTAAAGCTGTTTTTGCAGGACCAAAAATGCCAAAACAATTAATCCTCAATGAAAAAATGCTATGTTAATATCTTTCCACTGTATTAATCCCTAGAGATGGAACAGATTCAGATTCAAAGCAGTTTGTATCTGGAATCTCCTGAAACCAACAGGGATGCCAGCTCTCTGGTTAAACATCGTGCCTCTTCAAGCCGGCCCAGTCTTCGGTTGTTGTATGCCAGCTGTTGTTGCAGAGTCGCCTTGAATCCGAGGGGTACAAAACAACACCAACTTGCCACGACTATGACAGATTCGAAGTGATAATTGATAATGGCGTACTCAATTTTGTACAATTACATCAAGCTACAATGTTTTCGTATTTTTTCACTATTTGTCCTTGCCTTTTAAGTCGAGTCTTGTGAAATAAACTATCAAATATGTTGCGCGTTGATTCAAAATCAGTGCAATCCGAAATTCTTCCAGGCCAAACGAGCCGGGTAAATGATGCCACTCTACAAGTGGAGAAAAAATGAATCCAAAGTCACCATTTCAGCCTCTGTCGTCTCAAGGGCTTCCACCCGTTTGAAAGCCTGGGGTACACAGCACAAATCCCACAGGGGGCCGGGTCAATGGGTGTTTCTTACCGTCAGCGTCAATTCTGACCGGGCAAATGGAACCTGACCTTCACATCAAACCACATCCCCTACCAAATGGCCGCCTTCGACATCTGTCATCGCAGTATCTCACTGTACCGCAGTTTTTCGTTGTGAGGGAAGCCCTGCAAAGACGACTGCATTGCAGCGTTTCATCAGGATTCCCATTTTGTCGCCTGCATTCCTTTGGAGAGCCGCTGTGCAAGTTCTTTTTTGAGAGCTTCTTTGGCCTGCTGCCATTGAAAGGATCACAACAAAGAACTCTGATTCACACAATGTATGGGACTGATGATCCTGAAGTACTTTGATTCTTTCTTATTCTTTCCTATCTCAAGTCGTATTGACGAAATAACAAAACTCTCTTGTGGCAAAAAAAATGCAAGCTTGAGTCATTCGAAAATGACACTCGAAACACACATCCTACAGAAGATGACCGGTATGTACCTTGACCTCCTGCTTCCGCTGCCCTGGGAACAGGACACAAAAGGACACCGTGGAACTGTGGAACTATGGAAATTGCAAGCGTTTCACATTCAAATGGAGGTTTCCTAAAATGGGGGTACCCCCAAATCCTCAATTTTGCATAGGATTTTCCATTGTAAACCATCTATGTATGGTGTACCCCCATGACCATGGAAACCCCCGCCACTGAATTCGAACTCAAGCTCGGATACCTCCCTGGTGCCTTTGCTGTCTGCCAGCTGCCCAGCAGCCAATCCAACTGTGGCCTCAGCAACACCCAGGCAGCACTAGGGCTCTGCAACGCACGGAGAATTACATGCCACGGTCATACTAATCCAGTACATGTTATAATATATATATATATATAATAATATAT
>Ga0126342_10017054_pt1 | contig 12592 bp, 11 predicted proteins | sample Cyp1metagenome_FD_92528 | JGI IMG/M metagenome (GOLD analysis project Ga0126342, IMG submission 92528) | Coral microbial communities from Lord Howe Island, Old Settlement Bay, Australia - Cyphastrea 1 metagenome | ecosystem: Host-associated > Invertebrates > Cnidaria > Coral ...
ATCCCCGGGATCCCCGGGGTCGCCCCAAGCACCTCGTCACAGCGGATCATGTAGGCGCGAAAGTCGAAGACCTCTTCCGCCAAATGCCGCACCACCAAGCAGCCCTGGCACCGATGCTGCTGGGATGTCCTAAATCATGCACGAAGATCTGGAAGTAAAATCTGCATCAAAGGCAATCATTGGTGACTCCCCCTTCAGCACGAACTGCGACAATCCAGACTGACAAGCCCGCGTGAACTGCAATTGTAGCAACAGAGAAAAAGGATTAAAAAGGTATGACTTGGCGTGTGGTAACTATCTCCCGCCAGATATGTTCAGACGAACACTTCCTACAAAAGGTGGAGGCTGTCACACCCCTCGACAAGCTCCCTCCGCCTTCAGCGAGACCATCCGTTGGTGGCTGAGGACCGACCTGCTCAAGGCCCAAGAGTCCAAGAGGGATGAGGATCCCACATGGGGGGCATCTGCATCATGTTGGAACCCACAAGTCAGGCGTAATATATATATATATACATATATATTTATATATCAAATACTTCCATCAACAAATGTCTGACTAGAGGGTCGGTCTTCCACACCACCCAAAAAATATTGAAATTGGTCACCTGTGATAAGGCTTCTGGCTCAGTCATCTGTGACGCAGGGGGATGCCATCCTGAGCGCCTCATGCAGTGCTCCGCGACATCAGGAACATGTTCTGGATACTGCTCCACATCTGTACAAATCTCCTGCGGTCCGAAAAGCATCACAAAAGTGCAGGGCGGGATGATTTTCCACTGAAAACATCTAAAAACTAGTGAAACCCCCAACCTTTTTGAACATCCCAAAAGGTACAGTATTCCCCAAAACCACACAACTCCTCATGGGGGCCCGCCTTGAAGAGCCAACCCGGCACTGGCTTGTCCACAGCATTGGTCGCCTCGAAGAGGTTCTCCCAATTCATGGCGGACGCTCCGGGACGCTCCGGGACGCTGGGAGCTGGGATCAGTGAGAAGATGAATTCAGGGGCTGGGGTGTCAGCGGTGTCAGGGCTGCGAGGTTCAGATGCTGGGCGTGGCTTTGAGGCAAACAAACTGCAACAAGACGGGCTCAGATCATATCCTCTTTTGAGGCACATCTGTCTCCTGCTGATGCTTGAGGAATATTTGAGGGTTGGAATTGAACCATCCAGTGCGGCTTAAACAGAGCTCTACATCTGGCTTGCGTGACGCACTCCTAGACGGTGTTTCTGTATCTCTGAGCCAGCAATCAGCAGTTGCACAAATATGGCAATGTTTCAATGCAGAACCAGGGGCATTATGGGTTCATCTCCCAAACTTCAACCCTAGATGTTCGAATTTTGCTTCAGGATCATGCATCTTCCTTTTGTTGGTTATAGCTTGAAACTGGTCAGAAATGTTCATTCTTGCACTTTGTTGAAGCCATGATCCTCTTGGTGTCGTTCGAGGTTCTAGGCCTGCCTTGATCCACGACAGTGGAGGGGTGAACATGTCACAGTTGTTCTGAGATTCACAAGGTTCTGTAGTGCTGCAGATACTGTCCATGTACATCCCACCCATGAAGATCACAGATCATGGGTATCAAAACCTCTACCAATGGGGTGAACTGACCATCTTGCATGGTACCATGTACTGAGTGACACACTCGGACCGCCATCAGCTTTTGGTACACCGAAACCGTTAACCATAGCCATAGTAACTAGTATCAATTGTCTGAAGAAACATGAAGAAACTGCCGTTCAAATATTGATGTGTCTTACATAAATTTGCAGGAATAACAACATTGACATTCCATAGTGTAACAATGTCCAAAACACAATGTGCTTGTTTTTTCTTGCCACGAAATACCTGAGGTGTGTGCATATGTGTGTGCAGTTTCTCAACCCACTGGCCCTGGCCGATTTTCCATCCACTTCCTCTCGTGGGCGGTCGCACGACAGAAACCCGACCGAAGCGCTGCCGGACACTGGTCTGTCCGCCGTCTCCTGTAGCACGGGAAGACCTGTCTCTACATGAAGTAGCTGTGTCTTTGACCCCACCCGTAGACTGCCAGGGATGACTCTCTGAAAAGTTTGAATTGTTGACCAGTGTTGGTAGTGGAGATTTGTGTACTAAAAAGGCCGCTTGAATCAGCCAAAGCTGTAGTTTAAGGTCCATGGTTCCCAGGGCCAAGAAAAATGTATCAGACCACCCCCATTGTCTCCTGACTGGGCGCCACCGCCAGGGTCACGCGAGTGCCAATGGCTGAAAAGAAACCACCTCGGTCTAGCGGAGGAATGACCATGATCGACCCACGGCTGGGCTTTCCCCGAACTGGATTCAATTCACCGCACAAATCTGCAATTCCTCAGACTTGCCCAGGCGCTGACACAAATGAGTGTAAAAATTAAACACAAAAAAGTTAAGCCCTTTACTGGAAATGACCAGCCAATCTGTGGTACCCTCTGATGGCAAAGGCACTGAGTGCTCCCTTCAAGTCATCGACATAGTCAACACTCGAATCGCCTCAAGGTCAACGATCTCATCTGAAAATTCAAAAAGGATCAGAACCGTCAGAGCAAACTGTTTCTTGACTTGTGTTAGGCTTTGGGATGCAACCCAGACTGCCACAGGACTCTCGGATTGGGTTTCAAAGAGGTCCCTTGAGGTTGCTGGGCGCCCATGGAACCTGATATGGAACAAATCCAGTGCTAAATCAGGGTTTCTGGGGCGGTGTTTATCATCTGGGGGGGGAAGGACTCCATGGTTTTTGAAGCAAGATATCTAGTTTCTACTCATGTATGAGGAAGGGGACAGAAATACAACACGTCTACCAACCTTGTTTTGCTGGTTGGAGCCTACTGAGCAACATCTTGGCTTCCAAACATAGGGCAAGTGTCATATTGTTGCACATCACCATCCAACACTCCAAAGATTCAACGGAATCCTCACTCCAGTACGGACAACCCAAGTTGTATTCTTAAGCACTTCCTAACTACAATGTTCACCCAATCCAAGATGGATGGTTGTACATGTTTACATATGCAAAGAGATATATATATATATATAATATACATATATACACACCCATATCATCATATAATATCTGTGTATCTTTGTATGTTTGTATGCATGTATGTAGAAATGGATTCCAGCATATTCCAGCAACAAGGTCGCTGACTCATGTGGCCTTCCCTTACCCGGCCTGGCGAGCCCTCGACGCGATCGCGACCCTTCTGCTTCCCTGAGGAATTTTGGGATCATCTTGGGATCTGTTCTTGTGGGAATTTTGTTGGCTGAGTTTGATACTATAGCATGTATTCCATGTGAATATGTATCTATGTGTACATCTACATCTACATGTACATGTACATATACATATCCATATACAAATACATATGCATGTACATATACATATAAACATATACATATAAACGTATACATATACTTATATATATATACTTATATATATACTTATATATATACTTATATATATACTTATATATATATATATATACATGTATGTATATATATATGTATATATATATATATGTATATATATGTATATATATATCCTATACACAATAACTATCTATGTGCATATATATATGTATGTGTATATATATATGCGTAAACTATATATAAAATATAATATAATAATATATATATATATATGGTGATCATGCGTCCAAAAAGGAACCACCAGCGGCACCTGCGATGTGGCTTTTGCCCTCCAGCAATGAGGATGAGGCAGACCCACCTTTGCCTGGAGCTGGGCCAGATGGGGTAGCTACCATCAACCAAAAATTATGTAAGGAGGATTTTTATCAACCAAAAACGAGTTGATGTTCACCAGTCAAACAAAGTTGCGGATTCCAATTGGATTCCAATTTAGTCAACTTGGAGATTGAAGCAACACAAATTGAGAATTTAATCACCAAGAAAAGGCTGTTTGTGACCAAGCCATCCAACTTTGTGGGTCAGCTCTCTTCCTACCACAGTCGCAAAGGGATCATGGAAGGCCAATGAAAATCTCCCAGACCCAGAAAGTGGTTGGTTTTTCAGGCAGGTTTCGAATGAGCTCCATGTACATACCCATCATGTCATCTGCTTAAAGGCTTAGCTTTTGGACCTTGGAAAAACAATCCTGGCCATACTAAGCTCCAGGCTGCGGGTCTGTTCCTCGATTTCCTCCACCAGCTGCTCAACAATACTTTCACCTCAGCCAATGTCACGAGTTGAAGACAAACCCGTCCCTGGGGTCCCTTGTCACTCGTGAGATTGAGCGATCTCTATATCTCTATCTATCTATCTATCTATCTATCTATTTATTATACATATGTAATTAAATAGATATGTTGCCTTTGCATCTTGCCACCTGGAGCCCGGGTGCTCGGGTGCTCCGGGCACTTGGCCAACTCGCTTCGGAGGGTGGCCATTTCGCGTTCCAGCCGCTTTCTCTGAGCACCTGGGGAGCTGCCAGGCTGGCCAGGGCAAGTGCTGGAAATCATAGGATATGCATTTACATATGTATGTATATATATATATATATATATATTATGTATATACAACCTGCTGTTTTGTGGGTGAACTCAACAAATAATGAAGTGCTGGCGTTTTCCCATTGATGGTTCGTTCACGAGTATCTTGATTGCCTGGCGGCTTGGGTTGGCACTTTGGTTCTCACGACCTTAGGTACCACGGTATCCCTACAATTTCAATCCACCAACCCAAGCCACTAATCCCACTCCCAAAGCTTAAACATCCCCTTAATGGTTCCAAATATGTGTATATCTATATATATATATATGTATATAGACAGTGTCAATGTGTGTGTACATATATACATATATATGTATTTACATAGGTATACAGTATCTGAATATGCATGTAAATCCCCTACAAAGCCATGGTTTCTGAGGGTACTTGGATTCACCATCGATGTGTCCCTTGGCGGAGCTGAGTTACGCTCCAAGCGCAGCTCTCTGCGCCAGTTGCGCCGGTCCTCGGCACCAGCTCCGGTGCCGCTGGAAGCGGCGAGGGCGGACCTGGGAGAACAGCCACGCAGCAAATAATAGTAGTGCTATATATATATATATATTACTGTATTACTATTATTACAGTATATATGATTATATGATTATATATTTTAGTACTGAACGTAAGTACTACATTTAAGCCACCATAATATTCAATCGGCTAATATGACTGGTACTAAATTAGTAGTACGAATTATTGATGATGATAATCATAACAATTGATGACAATAGCAACATTAAAGTAACAATAAGAATAAACCCAGCGCCTGGCGCGGTTCCACAGCTCGCTTCCGCCTGGCATTAAATCCCTCAATTTCTGGAGCCCAAAACATATTGTGACATATCCGATATATCACATATCCATGAAATATCCCCACAACCTTCTACCCCGAAGATTCCTGGCAGGTAATAATCTTCCCCATTTATTTTTGTTGAAACCCCAGCTACAGCTGGTCGAAACCTTTCTTTATTGGATACCTCTGAGCCACCCAATCGTCGTCGCACCTGCTGGGTCGTTGCCACTGGGACTGGTCTCCTGATGGTTGACATCTGAGGCTTGTGACTGTCACCGCCGGCCGAAAGAAACTATCAACCAATCCGACCGAACAGGACACCAAAGCTCATCAAGATTCTCTCCCAAAATTTCAAGACATGGCCGGAAAAACCACCTTTTGTCTGATCCAACCCTGTCCCGGGCTCCTGCAGGTATCCCTTCGCCACACTGCGGGCTTCCTGGGCATCCATTTTCACCGACTTCCGCGTGGGGGTGCTGCCAGGCATGGCTTGGATGAAGTCCCGCGCCGCCTCCGCACCTGTCAGCTGGATCACCATGTTGGATAAATCATTCATCAATAGGCCATGTTCCATAGCTATGTTGAAATACCATATTATGGTAGGTCAATTTCAGAGCAGTGGTGATATTCCATTGAATTTCCATTGTAAGCTTTGTTTGCCAGGTATCCCATTCGAGAGCTATATATATATATACAGTATATATACATATGTATACCTTGTATACATTTTATATACTTACCATGGCTTGATGGACAGTTACACATGTATGTATCTAGATATATATATATATATGTATATACCAACTCTGTGATTGTTGGTTGAATGCCCCTTTTTGTTGGTTGTAACAATCTGTTGTCAGTTCCTCAAGGACCATCCTCAGCACGGACACCTCCTTCACGCAGCACATTGCGGTCGCGGTCTTCGTCGTTCAGCGCACAGGTTTGCTCCATCTCAGTGCGCTCAGGGGGAGGAGAAGGGCCTTTCTGGTGGGCTGGCTTCAACCAGTTTCAACCAATGGCCGGTGCTTTGGATCATGGGTTTTTGGATTGGCGGTTTGGATTTTGCGTTGTGCCACGGTGGCTTTCCATTTGGGTTTCCATGAGATGGAAGTTATGACCACATATGTAGTGTCCTTTCTCTTGCTGCTGGAACCAGCAACCAGCCATGACCATGTCGGGTTTGAGGCCGGAACCTGGGTTTCACCCAAATGTCATGGTCGGGGTTTCCAAACAAATATCTTGGGTACCTGGATATGGTATGGCAACGTGGGAAACCGTTTCGAGACCGATAGATTTGCTTAGCGGATGAAAATGTTTTTGGCTGGGTTTCCGTTCATGTTTGGGTCTTTTCCGTGGATTGTTGTATCCTAGAAAGTCAACCCTGGATTAATTAATAAACCTCAAGGCTGTTTAATTGAGGGGTTAGCATTTAAGTGTCAGATTATCATTATTTGGAGGGTACCCCCATAATGAATAAACCATGATTTTTAATCCAGGGCATTAAGCACTTTGTATGATTTCCTTGCCTATTTTTTGGGCTATCCCCACCTGCTTGTTTCCAACTTGAACATAACTCTGCCAGAAAAACAGTGACCTGTACCAGATTGTCACTATTGTAGAAGAGGTTCTCCTAACTGTGTCCGCGCTAATTCCTGAGGTTCGTAATATTTAGATGCTGTGAAACTTGGGCATACTCTCAGTTGTCAGGGGTTGTAGCCTGGTTTCTCACCATCCAGTGGCGGCAATGTTCGAAACCGAAGCACAGTTTCTACTCGCGCACGCAGCGCGGCATTTTCCTGTGCCAGGACATGTCACCACATGGCAACGGGGGAAATCAAGCAATAAGGACAGTGCCGAATTGGCATTTGGATAAATATGAATTAGTGAGATGTTAACCAACAAAACTAGATCTCATTAGAACAGAAAGAGAGAGAGAGGGAGAGAGGCGAGAGGGGGAAAAAACCATGGATGTGTGGACATGTTGTTTCCCAACAATGTTGGGAAATTCATGGTCGTTTGGTCAATATGGTTATGGGTCTCTGGCTCTTGACACGGTAACAAGAGTACAAACCATGCAGACTTCGCTAAAACATTTTGAACCTAAAGAATTCGCAAGGCAAAGAAACCTCATTTCTTGGGGGTAAAATACCATGATTAGCGCCTAGCGTTTAGCATTGGGTTGATAACCCTATTGGCATTTACAACCCCATTTTACACTAGGTCAGGAATCGGAAAATGGCTGCTCGAGAGGTCCCGTGTCATATGCCCAGTCATTGCAACCACCTGGGGATTTGGACCCGCGACACAAACTTTCCACCTCTGTCAATTGCTGTAGGCGTTCCTCCCACCCTTGCGATGGCCCTTGCGTCCTTGGCAGGGTTACAACTAGACGTCCGTTCCAGGTGGGCCAGGTACTGGGATGAGGCTTGGAGCTTATATAGCACTGTGCGCGCATATACATCTATCTATATGTGCATGTATATGTAACAATGTAACATTTACATGTGTAGTATACAGTATTAATTTAAAGTTTCTCCCAAAGTACTTGGCCTTTCCTTGATTTTCTCCGAGGGCCAATACTTTAGCACTAGAGTTGAAATCGATGTCCGAAGAATGGTGGCTTTCAAACCCATAACGACGCCAGGACAGCTACGCAAAAAGTAGGGTTGAAAGACACTTCAGCGGACAAGACATCGCGTATACCATGAACTTAAAGCACATCTCTCCAGAAGAATACGAAATGTCAAATGAATGAAATACATGTAATGTTGGTAAAGCAACAATAAACCACCCATATGTTGATGGTTTATACAACCCATTTGTGGGAAAATTGGAGATGGTTTATTATTGTTTTACCAACATTGCACATTATACACATGTTGCGTCATCTCCCTTATCCCCCGTGCCAACTGGGTACCCAATTCCACCATTACCATCACCCTGGTGCTAACAAGCGACGCCGTGCTTTCAACCTGCGCCAGTTCCCGTCCAAAATGAGGTACACTCCAATCTGACCATATTTTATCGTGGAGAAGATCCAAACAACTGTGCCAATTTCATGGCGAAAAAAAAGGAAACATCATCTGCCAGTTTCATGAGGAAACAAAATCATCATCAACCATAGATATCCCTGATTTGGTTATGGGTCAAAACCCTGGTACCCTAAGGTACCCTAAAATAGCTGGTCAATGGATGGTTATTCCCCAAAAAATGGCAATAGGTTTTGACCCACCCCCTTTTCCCACGGCACCTGCCATTCCCTCGGAAGCGACGCCCGCCGCTGTGTCGGGTCCGCATTGCCCACGCCCCGCTCTGCAGCGTCAGTGGAGGTGCGCACTCGCCGCACACTGGGCTGGCTGGGCTGGCTGGGCTGGCTGGGCTGGAGCGGCCCCTCACGGATGGCCTCTGAAGGCGGTTAATTTTTCAACGAAAAGGCGGAGATTCGCGAGCCAAAACCCGTTGCTTGACAAACCAATAGGGGTAGATCACCCACAAACCCACTGATTTTTGGGGAAGTTCGCATGTCCAACAAAATCATCGTCAGAGAGATGCAAAGGTAAAGGATGGTAAAAGGGAAGGACTAGCAAGAACACCTCCACAAAGATGGCGATTCCAATTTCAATGCTCTCATGGAGGATAAAGATTTGCATGGGATTCAACAAGTGGAGTTTCGGAGTGGTGAGAGCCACTGAATTGTCAAAGTAAATCAGGGGATTCTCCCTCAAGTTTTCATGGCAGGTAGGATCATCTATGCACATCGTCATGGGCCTGACACTCCAATGAACAAGGATACAGTAAGTAGATGTGTACAGTATCTTATGATGTTCGACCTATTGGGGCTCACCCATCTGGGTAGCCTTGGTAAGGACTGCCATGCGGTTGTTGATGAGGTCGTTGTGCTCAAACCTGAGGCTCCGGCAAGGTTTGAGGGCCGAAATGATGGTCATACTGAGGTGGTCATCCAACTTCGGAATACATCTGGAAATCCATCTGTTCAGCCTTTTCCAACAGGATAAGCTCTTTTGCAACGGATATTTGTTTTACATTTCTTTACCATACGATCCACTTGATACATCACTTACCAGGTTTGACTGGTCATCCAAGTCTCACCCCCTCCCGCCGCAGAGATTTTTTTGACGCTTCGCTTCGCGGCCGGCATCCTCGTCACAGTCACCCTCCTCCGCCTCGTAGGACTCGTAGTAGGTCGTCTCGTAGGTCGAATACCTTTGTGGCAAAATAGTGTCATGGTTTTGGCCAAAAAATTGGGTGAACCAGAGATTTCTCATGATTTCTTGTGATGTCTCATGATTTCTCATGTCCAACACCTCTGATTTTGACAATTTTCTGACCATCTTCTGAAGAATCTGAGCAGCCCAAAGACCTCCATCGATTTGGCCAAGTTGCTCTGGACAGTAGTCCTCTGAATCGGAGATGCCGGCCTCTTTCCTACAACGACCGGTGCAACGTGTGGTGAAGGGTATGATTTGTTGGCTGTGCAGTCCCAAAAGATTTGGAAATGTGGAAACAGTACTCTGACTTCTTTTCAATGGATTGCTACACAGCACTTCAAGGAAAATGCCCTTGGTTATCTAGAAACACCCAGATATATACAGCAAATTCAGACGAATTCGATGACCAAGCTGAGATACCCAGCATCTCCACTTCCCTGCGATCCCTCGGGGTGTGCCTCTTGCTTCGGAGGATCCAATCGAATTGCCAGTCAAAATCCACGCGGTGACGGGCGCCGGCCTGATCGGTGGGGAGATGGCCCCAGCGAAGCGAGCTGGGATTTCAAAAGGATGGATACATCTTCATTACTCCAATCAATTCACTACTCCCGATCCCTATTGATGTGGGATGAAGCAACTTGTACCTGAAACAACCCCGGCTGGAAAATGACCCCAGCTTCTTGTGAATTTCCTGAACAAAATTCGGTGGTACGCCAAGCCAAACTCCAGAATGGATCAGCGCTACCTGCCTTACGCATCAAGGAGCGAAGATAGTCGTAGTTGGGCTTCTCCTTGGTTTTGGTAGAAAAACTACACGACGGATGGCCCGAGAGCGTAGAGGAGCAAGTTACTCAGGTGTAACTAAAAACAAAATGTAATGAGTATGTAAGAAGTATGTGGTGTAAGTAGAAGAAAATACACTGATAGCCGGATATAGCGATGCTAACATGAAAGCTGAAGAGAGGCATTGAAACATGTGTACTGATACAGAACGATAGCAAGAAGATAAAAAGTGCTGCAGGGCCAAGGCTGTATAAAGGAGACCAGGTAGTAGGAAGAGAGTGTGGGACGGAAAGAGAAGGTGGAGAAGATGTAAGATGTGAAGATGTAACACAGACACTTTTACACACAGACGCTCTTACGCAGAAACGTTTTTACACACAGACGCCTTTACATACACAGACGCCTTTACGCGCATACACCTTCTACACACATACACGTTTTTACGCATACATTTTCACACAGACGGTTTTACAAACAGACACAGTGACGCTTTTACACTCAAACACTTTTCCACACAGACGCTTTTACACAACACACTTTTACACACAGACGTTTTTACACACCGACACTTTTACACACAGACGATCAGACGCTTCGACACACAGATGTCTTTACACACAGCCCCCTTTAAACACAGACACTCTTCCACACAGGCTCCTTTACACACAGACACTTGTACACACAGACGCTTCTACACACAGGTGTCTTTACACAGAGGCCCCTTTACACACAGACACTTTTACACACAGACGCTTTTACACACAGACGCTTTTCCACACAGGCGCTTTTACACACAGACGCTTTTACACACAGACGTTTTTACACACAGACGCTTTTACACGCAGACATTTTTACACACAGACGCTTTTACACACAGATGCTTTGACACACAGACGCTTTTACACACAGACGCTTTTACCCACAGATGCTTTTACACACAGACACTTTTACACTCTTTTACACACAGGCTCCTTTACTTTACTCAAACACGCTTTTACACACAGGCGCTTTTACACACAGGCTCCTCTTACACAAAGACGATTTTACACACAGGCGCTTTTACACGCAGGTGCTTTTACACACAAACACTTTTACACACAGACGCTTTTACACACAACCGCTTTTACACACAGAGACACATTTTATACACCAACATTTTTACACACAGACGCTTTTACACACAACCGCTTTTACACACAGAGACACGTTTTATACACCAACATTTTTACACACAGACGCTTTTACATACCAACACTTTTACACACAGACGCTTTTTCACAAAGACACGTTTACACACCAACACTTTTACACACAGACGCTTTTACACGCAGACGCTTTTACACGCAGACGCTTTGACACACAAGCGCTTTTACACGCAGGTGCTTTTACACACACACAGACACTTTTACACACCAACACTTTCACACCAACACTTTTACACCCAGATGCTTTTAAAAATTTTACACACCAACACTTTTACACACAGACGCTTTGACACGCAGGCGCTTTTACACGCAGGTGCTTTTACGCACACAGACACTTTTACACACCAACACTTACACACAGACGCTTTTACACACCAACACTTTTACACACTGACGCTTTTACATACAGACGCTTTTACACACCAACACTTTTACACACAGTCGCTTTTACACACTGACGCTTTTCCACACAGGCGCTTTTACACACAGATGCTTTTACACACAGAAGTTTTTACACACAGACGCTTTTACACGCAGACGCTTTTACACACACAAGCTTTTACACACAGACGCTTTTACACACAGAAGCTTTTACACACAGAAGTTTTTACACACAGACGCTTTTACACGCAGACGCTTTTACACACACAAGCTTTTACACACAGACGCTTTTACACACAGAAGCTTTTACACACAGACCCTTTTACACTTCATCTCGTGCGAAAAGGTTGCCGCGGACATTTCAAAATCGCAATTCTAACACAGTTCTTGACGATCGAACCTCATTTTGTGCGAAAGGGTTGCCGCCGGAGGATGTTAAATCGCAATTTTACCGCATCGAACCTCATTTCAAGCCAAAGGGTAGCCTTTTCGCCCGCGGCCTAAAGAAGAGAAAAAGAAGCAGAGAAACCGTGACAGAAGGCAAGAAGAGAGAGGAAGAGAGAGAGAGAGAGATAGAGAGAGAGAGAGATAGAGAGAGAGAGAGAAGAGAGAGAGAGAGAGAGAGAGAAGAGAGAGAGAGAGAGAGGAGAGAGAGAGAGAGAAGAGAGAGAGAAGAGAGAGAGA
>Ga0126342_10017055_pt1 | contig 12591 bp, 11 predicted proteins | sample Cyp1metagenome_FD_92528 | JGI IMG/M metagenome (GOLD analysis project Ga0126342, IMG submission 92528) | Coral microbial communities from Lord Howe Island, Old Settlement Bay, Australia - Cyphastrea 1 metagenome | ecosystem: Host-associated > Invertebrates > Cnidaria > Coral ...
CCCACCCAATGGTCACAAGCTCAGAAACCTTGTTTGCTTCGGCAAACCCCTACGGTTGACCCAACATGTTGCAACCCTATATCTTAAATGAGTTTAATTGACGCGCCAACCATTGTGACGATTGGCTCTCTCTTTCTCTTTCTATGCCTGTACCAACTTTCCAAGTACTCAAATGAGTGAGTCTACTTGCTGCGCATCATGGGAGTGGGGGAGTGGTGAAGGTTCTGAGAATGGCGATTCTTGGGAACATGTCGGGGCAGAGCCACAAAAGAAAGATAGCACGCAAGAATACTTGGACTAGTTGGACGCATTGTCTCAACTTGTCTCAACTTGTCTCAACTAAGATGATGAATGTCGATTGTTTCCCATGGCATAATTCCTCATGGAGATAATACTTGGACCAAAAGGTAGCAACATGTACTGTAGCAGTGCTCATGAACCACTCTGAGGTTGACTGGTAGACCGTTGACACCCGTTCTTGAAGCAGTGACTTGCTGGTCTCTGTGCGCCTCGCAAGCCTCGCAGCCAAGAAACCTGCAAATTCAAATTTGCGCATGCCAAGTCCAACAACTCGAGTTTGTTCACGTCATCGTTCCTTGCCGCTTTGTGGACGGCGGTCTCTCCTCTCACTTCTCTGCGATCAAGAGCATCAGGATCTTGATACTTCTCCAAGTGGCCTGTGCAATGCCCATTTTCACATTCATGTCTATGGATGGATGGATACAGTATGTGGTGGCTCGTATCTTGAACTTGCAAATATATCCTCAAACATCATTCAACAAAAGAGGTGCTTTCCAGCCATTTGGAGGTGCTTTCCAGCCTTTAAGCTCGTAGTCCGCATGAACGCCTAGTTGGGCAGCAACCCTGAGGAAATCTTTGGCGCTCTCTGGGTCTTCGCAAAAGTTGCAGCCCAAGGTCGCAAAAATCATCTTGGGTTTCCCAAGAGCTTCCCATGAAGTGTTGCTCTCTGGGACCTTGTGTCCTCAATGGCAGAAGCGGCTGGACTAGAATCTGGCAAAAAATGCCATTGTCATTTTTTTCGAGGGTAGCAATGTTGCAGTGTGTTGAAATACACCCAGTATTCACAGTAGATTGATGCGGGCGTCCTATGGCTACTCGAATGGCAAAGTACGACACCCTCTCGCCGTTCTTGAATTTCATGTCTCGGACGTAATGCTTGAGGAAGGAAACTACATCAGGAGGCTCTGCCAGAAGCGATGTAGGAAGTGCGATTGGCTGTCCACCAAGACCGATGTGCAGCTCTACATAGTCAAGAAGCCCTAGCAGCCTGGAAGGATCGAGACTCTGGAGGTCACATTCGGAGTTCCCTTTCGTCAGATGCTCCAATATATGTGCCATCGGCAAAAAATAGCATGGTTTATGGCCATTTCATTATCAGGGATTCCTTAGAATGGGTATAGAAGTCCTGACGGACTGATGACCAGATGACCATCCCCCAATCTGGGTATGTAATCCAACTTTTGGCAAATATGGTTGTGACTCCCCCTTAATGATACCATAGGTCTTACCTCTTGCACTGAACTATCTTGAAAAAAAAGTTTACCGTTGGGGCACGGGGGGGCCACTGTTGGGCCTTCGTAACTTCTGGGAGAGCTGCTGACTTGCCAATTTATGAGATCAACATAGATCAATTGATTCAACATATCTCTAAATAAAAGAGCACGGACTGACTTCAGTGCCGGGCGACTCCTCTGGGGCTCCAACTTCAGTGGCTAGGTCGAAAGGAGTCTTGCCCTCCGAATCCCTTTGGTCCAAGCGGGCATCGTTCTCTAGCAATGCCATCACCACCTCCACATGCCCTTCCACTGCATGGAAGTGCAAAGCTGTTCGTCCACGTGCATCTGCGAAGTCGACATCAGCTCCAGCCTTTGCCAATCTTCTGATGATCTCGGCAATGATATCTGGAGCTCTGAAACACTCTGGATAGTGTGCAAGAGCCGCAAACGCAGCATTTGCTGTGGAACCAAGATCATGGGCATAGCGAATGGGACTGGGCTTGCTACATAGATCAGCTCCCTCTTTGCACAGAAGTTTGATGATCGCTGGAGAGTCCAAAGTCACTGCATGACGAAGAGGTGTGAGGCTCCTAGGATTTGCTGACCGTGACTCAGGAAAAAACATATCCAAAAGATTCAAAAAGCGAAAAAAGTGTAGTTATCTGCAGCTGTATAGCATCTTGAGTGTTGTAATTGTCAAAATTGTTGTTGTTGGGAGGAGCAATGTATAGATGTACAAGCCATGGCTGCTTCATGTGAAAGGGTAAACGAGACGAAGCACGACCCGGGATACCCCTACGTAAGTGCGTAGTCAGAAATCTGTGCCAATTTGCGAGGGTGGAGAGTCAAAGGATGTAGAAGGTGTGTCCCCTTCCCACGTGCAAGGTGAAATTCTAAACTGCGTCCGCAACATCTACTTGCAAGGATTGGAAGGGGATGCCATCCCAATGGCTAGTCATCTAAGATCATCTAAGTGTTGCTATCCAAGGTTCCCATGCTGTGGATGCTGATATTCTTGATTTACGTCCACTCGGCTTCTGATCAACTCTTGCAGCTCCATGATATCATCGGATGAGGCTTTCTTCACGGCTTGGTGCAGCGCCAGCGCCTGGAACCAGGGCAGTGAAGCATTTTTCGGACACCGCGCGTGGGCATGCAACGATGCAACTTGGTTGTGGGGCAAACTTGGATACCAATCTTACCTGCAATGTTGTTGTTTCCAGATGAAGATGTCAAATGTATGCGGTCTTGAAAATTGTGACCCATGGTTCCTAGAACCGCCCTGCGGCTTGGGATGAACACAAAGGAAGATTAAGGCCACTCTAGATAGAGAAACAAGCAGATGTCCCCAAGTTTGAGGCTTGAGGTATTCAAATTGGTATTCAAGTGTTCCAAAAAAAACAAAAAGGAGAAAAAGGAGGCACCCTACACCCGAAAGTGACCAACGGAAGGTGCCTGTTGGAGCTTCTGGGACTTGTCTAACAGCTGAAGCAACGAGGTCGATTTGCTGAGATCTGTCTGGTTGGCGTCAATGAACGCCTTAAGGGTGCGGTAGAAATCTACAAAGCTTACGTCATTGGACTGCCAAACATCATGGAAGTACCACTCCACGCTGTTGGGCGGTCCGAATCTCTGCCGGTTGGAGTGAAACCTGGCATGGGAAAGGCCATCCCTTTGGGCTGTGGCCATCACGAGTTCCTTTTCGCTAACATCCGAAGCAAACAGGCGTGCAAGGGCATCCTGCTGGACGGCTGCAGTGATAACCTCTTGGTCTCTCTGGAGTTTCTCTGAAGCAAATTGCAGCGCAAGGCCCTTGTTTCGGACTGCTGCCATCACGACCTCTCTGTCGCTCTGCAGGTATTCACAAGCCAGTTGCAGCGCAAGGCCATCCTGCTGGACTGCTGCCATGACTGTTTCCCGGTGGCTTCCGAGAAACTGACTGGCAAATTCCAGCCTAAAGAGGGATCTGCACATAGTGACCAAGACAGTGCGATGCATCCCCTTGAACTGAACCAGTACATCTTCCACAAAGTGTGCAGCAGCGTTGCATCGCTCATCCGATGCACATTCTCCACCAGGGTTGTACTTCGCAGTCTCATAAATCTTTCGAGAAGTCAAAGCCAAAGATTGCTGGAGATCTTTCAGGTTAATCTCTGCATGCGCCGAAATGACTTTGGCCGGTCCCGTTCTCCTCTCCATCGCTTCGGGACCCTGAAATGCTTCCTGCAGTTGCTGCCTCTTCTTCTCTGATGTCTGGCCAACCAGGCAATAAAAAGTACGAATTCTATAGGACAATCTCTGCCCTTGAGAACCTGTACTAAGGCTCTCCAGCTCTCCCCATTGCTTCGCAAAGAGGTCGGTTGTGAAGTACATGCGATCCATGATGGCCGTGAAACTTTTGGACGGGCAAGGTTTCTTTGGAAGGCTTTTTCGCCCCGCTGACCCACCTGCCTTTCTGCCCTCAAACTTTTCCTCCTCCGCAACAGGTCATATTGTTCAGGTGTGAATGTGTCTGTCATGGTCATTCTCAGAAGAGCGACTGAAGGGGAATCACCGTCCTACCCATGGTCGGTCTCTGCTTGTCTGGAGCAATATTGAATTAAAGGCCTTTGCATCCCTGGGTTCCGGATATGCAAAGTTTCAGGATTCGAGGTTGCTTGGAATCTTGGAATGGGTGTGCAAGTTGCTAGGTTTAAAGCTTACTGCCTTCCAGACTTTTGACATCTTTTACAGGTCAATACACCTTCTTCTGCGGAAAAAGCTGAGAATTTGCTTGGTCTAGGGTCACATGTATGTTTCATGGGAAAGCTGGCTTCATGAGGCAAAGCATCGAGTAACACTCCTTGTTGAGGGGCTCCTCAACAGTCTTGCCTTTGCAGCGGGAGTCTTCCTGCGAAATGCAGACGCAGGGCAAGGATGATAGCAAGATTCCGCAAGTTGCAATCGTCAAGGCCATAAGGAAGTCCTGTCCAATAGGATCTTCCTCATCTATGCCCATAGTGGAAAATCCCCTGATATACTGTTTATACCAGTTGGTTTGGTAGCATGACACTCTGCATGACATCACATGTGCATAGAGTCCTTCAGCAGGTTGCTATGTGAGACACAGAAGCATTGGATTGCCCTTCGAGGAAACTATGCACTTGTCAGCTAGCCCCAGATTTACGATTTACCGTACCTTGAAACCTCAGGCATGTGTATGAGACACAAATCATTGCGAATCATTGCATACGAATCATTGCATGTGCGCCAAAGAGTCATAAAGTCCTGGATGTTCTGCTGAATGGAGGGAACATCCATCCTCAAATTCAGACGGAAATCCCTTGTGCTGTTTGTGATGGAATCAGGCAATATGGGGATGAAATGGGATGAAGATGTACTGCAAATATGTCGATTGGTCAAAAGACGGTCTTATCCTGTACATAATTACTTGTAGTTTAAAACAACAAAAAACACACAAACACACACACACACCAACAATCAGCCAGGGAGAGTGGTTGGTCGCGCTTGCTAACTGCCCCTGGGTTCGCTGCAAGCCCTGTGCAAAGAAAATTTGCTGGTTTCATCTCCGAAGAAACATAAGAAACAATACATGGGTTGGCACAATCCGCATCAACCCTTTCAGTACAGCCATGTATAATGCTTTATAGAACCATCAACCAACGGTTGTGTCAACCAGGCATGAATGCCAAGGTGTAGTCTGAATAGCTCGCCATATCAAGAAAGAACTCCAATGCCAATGTGATGTGGTTTGCAATCACTCTAACATTGCAAAAAAATGAATATGTTTTACTAGGGGTTTACCACATTTCTTCAGACTTTTCAATTTTCCCTCTCAAGTTTGTTCCCTTGACTAAGTTGACATCCTCTGGTTGCTCCCAAACGCATCCAAGATTCCCAGGGGTGGAAAACAACTTGTTCTCTCCGGCAGCTGGCTTCTCCTGGATTGAGGCAACACAAATGCGCTTAGGTGTGGCTGCTTAAATCCTGGAGGAGCAACATATCTTGTCTTGGGCAGGGCATTGCACATATCAGCTCACTCACCTCTTTCAACATACTGCTACCTATCGTACACCATGAATTAGAAGCCCTGGTCACTGGTTAGTCACAATCCTTTCAAGGGGCTGCAGATTTGTTAAATGTTTTCAGGTTCCAGCAGGGTCTGGAGAACTTTGACGTGCAAAGTTTCACGGTTTTGGACCAGTAATTGAAGTTTTTCACCTGTTGTCAGGTTCATCAAATTTCATGCAAACCACTGGAAATCGTTTTGCGGGTTGTGATGTTCGGCTCACATGTTCCACATATCTACAGCCCAATCAGGCGGTTTGGATGGCAGTTTCTCCACCCAAGGCCTTGCAGAGGAGGCTACTAGCCTCAGTATTGGTCATGTTGATGGATGTTGATGGGGATATCTGGGACCCACAGCTGGACTTGGTAATGACTCAACTGCTTTGTTCGAGGTCCTTGAGCCTCGTCTCATAATTTTGGCTGCTCTCGGACTATTCATGGGGGTTATAATCAGAACGAATGTGCATATTGGGCTATGAAGACACGCCATGAATGACGCACGATGCACAACCTACACCAAACTGGGTTTGAGCAAATTTGCACTATCATGGAATTGCAAACGCTCTTGGCTCTTGGTGATGTCAATGTTCTGTCTTCTTCAATTAATAAGACGGCTTCTGGGTTGAGGTCCCATATTATGGTTCCAAAAAAGCACTTTCACTGAATCTCAGCCATGAGGCCTGGTCTTGCTGCGCGGAAGCCATGGTCTGATGGGCACACAAAATTGGGAACTTCAAGCTGGCCAGACAGGGCAAAGACTGATCTGTTTGGTAACCTGGTACATCTGCGAATTTCCCCAGTGGCATTCGACTCTAGTAGACATGCTTGCAACAGTGATGGGTTGCAGATTGCTACATGTTAGTTTCAATTGTCTACTTTGAACTTACTTTAAAGAGACTCAAAGCCTATCTCACACTGTAGCACCTGTGACACTGTGGCAGCTCTGTTGCATGGCAAGAGTTCATGGATAGTCGGGAACTTCGCTTGTTAATTTGCTGAGCCAGGCTTCCGAAGATGGCGGATGCAAACGACCAAAAACCTACGATCAAAACCAGTGCGTCAAAGAGTGATACGGATTTAGCATTTTGAAACTTGATGTTTGCATGCGTGATACAGCACGCAAAACCGCGAAGTGCTCTTCCATAGCCATTCGGTTGCCATGTTATCAACTGAAAGTGTCTGATAGTGTCTGTCTTTGCATACTGTGTTGTGACATTATCATAGATTCCAATCGTCGTTAACTTGATAGCAACGCGAGTACCTAGTATGGAAAAGAAGCACGCATGAAAAGAAGTGGCAGCTATCCCCGGTGCAGAACTGTTTTCAGAATCCTCACCCGGTCACCAGTCTCTGTGACTGCCCTTCAACGCTTGAGCACTTTCATAGTCGAGACCAGGACCTATGTCATCGCAAAACATCGTAAAATATCGGAACAGTCTCTGGAGGCGAACTTCTTCCATCTCCAACTCCTCAATCTGGGTCTGCGCGAACTTCGACAAAAAGTGTAGCACTGGTTTTTGAACATAGGTGAAAAAAACGAACTCCACGATGACCTCTGGCCTTTCTTTGAATGCTTTGAGGATTCCTGCCACTGACTTCGGCATCACAACTCACATCAAAAGCACGGTCATTCCATTCTTCAAAACGATTCCAACAAAGAGAATTTAAAAAACAACAAAATCATACAAAATCCTCTATATAATACCCTGAGAGCGATTTTAATACCGTAAGAATGTAAGAATGTGCCGAGAGTTGAGACTTGAGAGCAATAGGCACAAAAACAATCAAAAACATCTGCCCTGCGGAGGAAAGCCAGGTCTCCTACTTTTTCTTGTGCTCATAAGGTTATTCGTCATCTGTATCGAGATGCTGGCCGCGATAGCTCTTCCGGCTCAGAATCATTGGATATGCTCGTGTCTTTTAGTTTTGAACTCGTCCCAAACGAAGATGAAAGTCAATAGGATCACCATCCCCAGTAGTATGGAAAAGAAAACAAATAAAACAATGCAACAGAAATGAAAGAATCAGCACCAGTCCTGAGAACATGCTACAGCTGTCTTTGCTTGCCGGGCCACGCTCCTGTTCGAGCGTGGCCCGGCACTGTCACTCGCCTCTCCCAGCATATCCATTGGGCCACCATTCTTTTCCCGCACTGTCTGGTTCAGCGACTGGAGCAGATCTCATGAGACGATTCAAAGCTTCCAAAATGTCCAAATAGTTTGGATGAAGCCACTTACATGTGTCCTTTTTGACACAAGTTCCTGTCACGTGATGCAAGCAAATTGTTCTTTGGATCCATAAGTGGTAATAGGTGATACCATCTGGCGTCCAAGGCAAGTATTTCGCCACGCAATCTTGAGGTCTCCCTGACACGTATTCCGCCTGGCGAGGAAACCAAATAGCTGCATCACAAATGGGACCAAACACCCTTTCTGTTGTGCAGGTGAAAACAAAGTTGGTCATGTCTAAAGCTGGAGGCTACGCATATATGCTTCAGGAATGAATTGAAATCTAACTGAAACATACTGAAACCATTTCAGAGGTGGGGCCAGGCCACACTTTTGAACACTTCGATGCTCGTTGCCAGTATTGACGAACCTATTGCTGGCTTATATCCCCACTGTTGTTATTTAATACCCCCATGGTGCGCCAAGTTGCAAAGATACTTCGATCATCTGCGAGGCCAACCTTGATTGAATCCGTTCGGACAACCGACGCAACCGAGGTGTCTGACGAGCTCGTACTGGATCCCACCTGATATGACCTCGATCGCATCAGCATCAGGCGGGCCCTGAACATGGAGGATTCAGAAAGAAACATTTGGAGTATGTGCTCAAATGATCTCAAATGTACATTCAACAGTTGCACACTTCAACATCTTTTGGGATGGAACTTAGGATCCTCTGCAGATCCTTAGGGATAATCTTGCTTTGGCTCAAGACTTGGGTGCCAGTTTGTAACAATGAGACTGAACGTTGCCATTTTGAATGTTGAAACCGCCCTATTTTTGGAGTGTTCATTTCTGAGAAAGTCCCATCTAGTTGACCAAGAAGGTTTGTCAAGGTTCCCAACTAACATGGTAACATATCGTAACATTTTTCATGGCCCAGCTTTCTCACAGTGAAACTAGTGAATAGCAAACATTGCGCAATCCCCCCATTTTAAGAAAGGGCCGGAGCTGCACAGAGGGGGAAGTCACTCCAAGTTTTTGGGTGGTTGGGCAGATATAGGTGTTTGTTGTCAAGATCCAACTCATCTGTGTCGTGGTCAAAAGATGGTGTATGACTTATGGTCATCCCACCATCACTAGTTTTTTTTGCAATAGATATATCATGATATTAATGTATATCAATGTATATCAAATCCAAAGGATTGATGACTCTGATGACCATCCCCCAATTTGGGCCTGGGTCTATAACATTCGCAAATCTCTAATGCTCATGGGGAGCCTCAAGTTGTGTCTTGCCTCTTGTTGATGGGAAGAAAGTCTCACGGGATCTAGTTTCGATCTCGTTTTTTTCAGCATCGGACCTCAGAAAATATCGCCCAACAATGCAAAAAACACAAATTTTACTATGGTGCAACTTGCGTTCCGTTCTGAATCGTTCTGAGCTTATTTTCCAAAGTTCGAAGCAACAAACCGTCGGCGTGTCAGCGCGGATTTTTGTGGTGTGACCTTTTGGCCTTTTGGACATGGGGTGCAAAGGTCCATGGAGACCCTGCACTGTTGCTGTGACATCATCGTACTTGATCTGTGTTCTGCAGTGTTCTGCAGTGTTCCTGAGCTTATGCCTGCCTTATCCAGCCTTCTTTTAGAAATGCCAGGCTGGGAAGCTGCAAATAGCTGCAATCCCCCACAGCGCTCATTTTGAAGAGCACACCAACGCAAAGCAAACTAAAAGCGCAAAAGCAAACACAAACCAGGAGCGCAAAAACAAACGCGAATGCAGAGAAAAAGAGAAACGGATTGACAGCTAACAAACATAAGTGAAAGACTGAGATAGGCATCATGTTCGTTTTCCTGGATTTGACGTCATGATTTATTTTCTCTTCAGATTTTGCGCTTTGTTGCCTGCAATCACCATCAATGTTCTCTATTTACGCAGACTATGAGGGTACGTACAGCCAGTGTACCTTTGAGGGGACCATGTCGTTTTACCAGGTTTCATGCACTTTCAATCGTGACCCTTCTTGACTAAAGTGGCATTGAGATTCAGTAGTTCAGTTTAAGCATGGCTATGCAATTTCAGCCAGAGTGGCTCCACTGTGTCTGGTAAGGAAGCAGTTGAAGCTGTCTCATCGTCCAAGGTCATTTTCGATGCACTCAACCCTGGTGGCTTCACGAGCTCCTCTATGCCGTGCGTGGCATGAATGATTTCCCTGCAAGCAGCCAGGTAGTCGGAGTCGTTGTTGCCTGGGAGTAGCACCATTTCGACTGCAGCATCAACAATAACGCCGAAGACCTTTGAAACTTTGTCTTCTTCAAGGTCCTTCAATCGCTCACCAACAGGAGCTCGGTACTGATCAAGGATCTTCTGAGCAAGCTGCCGAATTGACATTGTCTCTAGCAACACCTTGTCAATATCGTAAGTCTCCTTATACCCATATCCGTCAACTTGCGATTCACACTCCAGTGCAATTTTACGAATCTTTCTAAAGGTCTGGATGATGGAGTCCTGCTCAGACTTTCTCGCACCTTTCGTTGCCCAAATGAAGTCAAGCAACAGATCTTCCATTGCAAAGGTGTGCCTGATGATATCATTGCAAGCAGTCTCGAAGGTGTAACTATGTGTGCCGGCCACCATAAATCCAGCCTGACCTGCAATGTCCATGCAAATGTCAGTAGACCCTCCGAAAAAAACAGCTCGAGTGACCTCAGGCTTTGAGTAGATAGTCTGGGGATTCCGGGCTTCCAAATCTGCGGCAGGTTGGGCACCATGAACCTTCAGAATCTTCGTGGCAAGCTGCCGAATCAAGCTTGCCTCTGACAAGACGAAGCTATGAAAATCGAAGTCATGTTGCGGGTTTGCGTCTGCAGTATCTGCACATTCATCCTCAAACATATCACCAAGATCAAGCGCAGAGACATTGATTCGTTTGAAGTAATCCTTGATGACGATCATCCGTTTCGGAATCTCTGCAGCTTTCTGACTTGCAAAAATCATGCGCGTGCAAGCTGCAGCCCAAGTGGTATGAAGGTCTGGGTTAGTTGCGAGATCCGGCTTCCTCATGTCCTCTGCATCCGCACATATCTGCCCGAAAATGTCGTAAACACTACCTTGCGCTTTGTCCTGGCTTCTGAGAGAAACTGAATGAACCCCTGTAAATGTAATTTGTCCAGGAGGGCTCAGCAGTTCACCAAGTCCCGTTGATGAGCATACCCTGCAACATTTTTAGGCTACTATTCAACTTGAAAGAATATCATTCCTGATTTCCTGATTTCCTCCTTCCCAAATTCAAAATTTCTTACCCGAAGCAGTAATGCTGTCGAGAGTTGTCGAGCAAATCTTACATCCTAAGCAAGTCAAGACCACGGCTACTGGTTTCTCAATTTCAATCAATGGATCTACTTCGGAAAAGTCAAGTCAAAACCCCAGCTGCTGAAACCAGCTGTCAATGGTCCTCACTTTCTGCATGTTCACTGGTAGGTTTCTGCAGCTTGGAGAGGATCTCTTGCGCAATCTTATCAATCTGCGACGTAGCTTCGAGCATTGCTTCTGCATCTCTGGTGAGAGCAGCCTGCGACATAGCTTCGAGCATTGCTTCTGCATCTCTGGTGAGAGCAGCCTGCGACGTAGCTTCGAGCATTGCTTCTGCATCTCTGGTGAGAGCAGCCAGGCCTTCGTCTTTGAAACTCGCAAGGTCCCTGATGGCCTTGAACTTGTTTGCAATCCTTGGTTCACGACCATTCTGGGGGTGAGCAGTGTCGACCCACATCTCGAGTTTTGAAAAATTTACAACAATGTGCAGAATTGTTGATGCTACTTTGAATGCCCATGAATCTGCGTGTTCAGATCTAGAACCAGTAATTCACAAAGGCTGTTGGCTGCAGTTGCTGCTACCACCCCAACTGTAAGCAAGGTCCCCTCTGTAAAAACAATGCTTCTGCCCTCACCCTCGTCTCAGAAGCACCAATCCACTGAGGGAGCAATGACAAATGGCATTCGGTCCTGACTACTATATGTGGGGGAGCCTGGCAGCCTGAAAGCATGGCGTATTAGATATCATTCAGACTTGTTTAAGGCCCAAACCCCCAACTTAGTTTTATGGTCAGGTCTACAAACGTTCAAACATGCATGTATGTGTATATACACATAAAATATTTATAATTAGTAGAATCACCTAGAAAATTCAACCATATAAACCAGTTAATGCATGGGGTGATGTTCAGTGACAAAGAAAATTCATGAGCAAAAATGTCACCAGAAGAACATGTTTGGTTTTTTCAACGTTGTCGGGAGCAGCCCTTTCTGATCCCACCAAGGGCGGAAAAAAAAAGCAGCCCAGGAACCCGAATGCTCACATGTATGTTAATGGTACAGATGTCGAAACACATGGACATGCAGTCACGCAGAACACTTTTCTGCAATAGTTAAGCTGAACAGTCTTGTACATATTTCCCCTGTTACCAGTCCGCAGTGTGGAGTGGAAAGTGTAGAGTGTGTAAAGTGTGGAGTGTAAAGTGTAGTGTGTGGAGCGTGGAGTGTCAAGTGTGGAGTGAGGAGTGAGGAGTGAAAAATGTAAAGTGTAGAGTGTGGAGTTGAAAGTGGAGAGTGTGGAGTGTGGAGTAAGGAGTGTGGAGTGGGGAGTGTAGAGTGTGTAGAGTGTGGAGTGTGGAGTGTAGAGTGTAAAGTGTAGAGTGTAAAGTGTAGAGTGTGGAGTGTAAAGTGTGGAGTGTGGAGTGTAAAGTGTGGAGTGAGGAGTGAGGAGTGTAAAGTGCAAAGTGTGGAGTGTAAAGTGTGGAGTGTAAAGTGTAGCGTGTGTAGCGAGTGTAGCGAGTGTAGCG
>Ga0126342_10017056_pt1 | contig 12590 bp, 13 predicted proteins | sample Cyp1metagenome_FD_92528 | JGI IMG/M metagenome (GOLD analysis project Ga0126342, IMG submission 92528) | Coral microbial communities from Lord Howe Island, Old Settlement Bay, Australia - Cyphastrea 1 metagenome | ecosystem: Host-associated > Invertebrates > Cnidaria > Coral ...
ATGAGAAGATGAGGGATGAGGAGAAGATGTGAGGATAAGAAGATGTGAAGATGAGAAGATGTGAAGATGAGAAGATGTTTTACAGACCCCCACTATTGGAAGAACCCTGCGCTCAGACGCTCTAGGGAAAAAACCAAGCCTTAGTACAGCCTTCGTTGGTCATATCTTGGGAAAATTTCACAGCCCCTTTCACAGACAACTTTCCCCCAGCAACTCTTTCGGCCATACCGGATATCGTGGCACTGTCGATCTCGTCAACAGTCCTAGGCTAGTTGCCGCTGCTTTTGAAAAAGAGATTGGGGGGTTAACTGAACCATTGCTATATATATATATAAGAACGAAAATATATGCTTATTCATATACGTGCTCTGTATGTGGAGTGCGAGGGTTTTGTCACATAGTTGTTCATGGGTGGAGGTAGATTGCTGAACTCGGGCTATTGAGCCGCAAGATTTTTTACAAGGTTTTACATTGTTTGACGCTAATTCTGTTGTTTCTGGTTGTTTAAAGTTTTGAAATTATTTGGAACATTTTGGCTTTGTTTCAGAAACATGACTGGGGCAATAACGATCTAAAACACTGTGAGAGGATTTTTGGCATCTCATTGGTGACCGGTTTTGTGTGTGTGTGTGCGTCCCGCTGGTTTGCATTTCGTTTTCGACCAACTTCATGCAAACAAAAGAAGAATCGCAAACGGACACTTGAGAATTGCGCATGTTTTTTTCCAGTGGGTTGCTGGTGAGGAACATTTTTTGGCGTCGCCGCTTCCTGTCAGAAGGTTCTGCAGCTGCATCATCATCGCACCTGCGCAGGGATTGGAGCAAGTATTGGATATTATCATATTTCGCCCTGATTTCACATTTGCACGAACATGCACATGGGTGTTATATGATATATATTTGTATATATATACACACACACACATATATATACATATAAATATGCATAATGTGAAAGCTGCGAATAGCACATTCTTTCGGCATATTTTTGCCGCTGCTGCTGCCACCGCATCGAGCCCCTCAAAATACCATCGGTCCACAGAGCACCAATTGCGCCCCATAGGTTCACTCCCAAGCACTTCAGCTTAGGTTTGGAACCACCCCTGCAACTGGACTTAAATCCTATGGTGGGTAAACTTGGCCGGGAAAACACATAGCTACGTGACCGCACAGGAAAACCAACGGAAACACTGCATGAGTAAATTGAAAATTTGAACATGTACATACTTGGAAACATGTTTGTTGCAGTTACTTGGCCTTTCTTACCTTCAAACCTTTCAAGGTATCCCTGTTGCGATCCTAAGCCTTATTCTTTGCCTTCGCCTTAGAAGGAGGTTTTTTGTTCTGCTGTCGGGCAATCGCGTTGCCTGCAGCCTGCGGTTTTTCGAAGTTCTTTTGTAAGGCGAGAAACTCTCGGACACAAGGGATATAGTCATCCTCCTGCAAAAACCGTGCCCATATCTGAAAAATACATGTATGAGAAGTATAGCGGGCAAAGAAATCAAAAAAAAGTTGACCGGTCCTCCGTCTTCCCCGCGGTGATCAGGGCTTGGGTCTTCTTGTACAACTCCCTTAAGTTGCACGTACATCATCGCAGGAAAAACTGACATGCAAATGTGACACAACAAAAAGCTGCGCATGCCAGAAACGACCTGCAAATACCTGCCATGTCCTATCTACAGATTTTTTTGGAAGGGTTGTAGTGCACAAACCCCAGATCGGCCAAAAAACTCAAACTGCATAGCGTACTTCTCCATCTCTTTGCTCAATGCTTCGGCATAGGGCAAAGTTTGGAGTGTCAGCGTCAGGGTTCCCGCGTCGTTCTTCTTTTTGAGCAACTTGGTACACATGTCCCTGGCTTTTTGCACTGCGGTGAGAGGCGTTTGCTCCTCAGCTCTTCGCTGTTTTTTCTTCCTCGGCTCCTCGACCGACTCAACAGGCGTGCCAGGCGCTGCACTTGGTGTCGAAGGGCTGCTTGTTGGAGTGGCAGGCGCGTCCCTCTTGGCCGGAGCTCTCGGGGGAGGCATCTGCCTCAGATCATACTATAGAAAAAGTGTTTCGAGAAAAGTTTTTAAATATGCCGCTCACAGTGCATGATGCGCATAAATTCACACCATATTATGCAGTGTGGGTTTTCATGTGTATATAAAAATAGTTTTATATCTAAAAAATATCAATGCAGCTGAGAGACATGATCTCAGCCATGTCACTGGCATTCTCCGGAGTCACTTGCAGCCTGCCGGTGCTCATCACATTGCCTCAGCGTGCATGCAGAAGACACATGCGGGGCGTTGATTCAAATAGTTTCGCGGTAACATGTTTTCAAACTGGCGCTGATGGGTGAAGTGTCCAAAATTTCCAAGGGTTTTCTTTAATCTGGAGCTTATATAATCATCCCTAATGTCACGAAACCCACCCTAGAAAAAGATCAAACCTTTTCATTCAACCCTGTGCAAAACCATACGAAAACTATTTGCACTCAGGCTGTCCATGAGGAAACCTATTTGAAACGTTTAAGAGCTTGGTTTGGATCATGTATTTTTTTCATGAGGCATGCATCCAAGCAACTATTTCTGTGGTAATTCTCCGTCTCATCTTCCCGGGCAGCAATGAGGTAGACCTTGCCGTTGGGGTTGTTCTCATCATCATCGATCAGTCCTTGCTCTTCCTTAAACTTCATGACAGCCTCAGCGTCCTCCCCGTATGCGTCTTGCATTTGTTTCTTTGTGTAACGCAGGGCCTTCTTCCGGGCAATTTGAACTTTTCCAACTTCCTCCTGAACTTGCAAGAAAGCTTGCACATTTGCCAAATTTCCCTGGTTGTCAACAATAAGGGAAATAAGCTCAGATTTCTTGCTTTCATCGTGAAGCATATTTTTCAAAGACGGCATGCCCTCCACTCGGCCAGGGTTATCCTTCAACCTTTTGATCAAATTGGCTGCAGCTCTGCGGGAATACTCTTCTTTGTTTGGCTGCGCTGGCATGCCACTCTTGGCCGCATACGTGGCAGGCGCTGCAAATCCAACTTGGGCTTGCTGCGGAACAACCCGAGGCGGAGGCATCATCGCAACCTTCGGGACCACATGCGTGGTAGGTGCATGATGGACTTGATGGGGCTGCAGAAGTGCAGGGGCTGGGGGCAAAGCAGCTTTGGCTTGCTGAGCTTCATGGGACACACCAGGTGAGGAAGCGGTGGCAGGCGCAGCCAATCCTCCAGTGGCAGGCGCTTGCTTGGGAACCACCGTGGCAGGCGCTTGCATGGGAACCACAGTGGCAGGCGCTTGCTTGGGAACTGCAGTGGCAGGCGCAGGCACCCCACCAATTTCCCCACTTCCAACTTGCTGAGGCACAGTGGCAGGCGCAGGCAATCCACCAGCTTGCCCATCATTTCCAACTTGCTGAGGGAGAGTGGCAGGCGGAGGCACCAAACCATGCCCGCTTTGCTGAGGCACAGCGGCAGGCGCCCCAGTCTGCCCGCTTCCAACTTGCTGAGGCACAGTGGCAGGCGCAGGCAATCCACCAGTTTGCAATCCACTTCCAACTTGCTGAGGCACAGTGGCAGGCACCCCACCAGTTTGCCCACTTTGCTGAGGCACAGTGGCAGGCGCAGGCAATCCACCAGTTTGTCCATTTCCAACTTGCTGAGGAGTGGCAGGCGCACGCACCCCACTACCCTGTCCACTTCCAACTTGGTGATGAGGCACAGTGGCAGGTGCAGGCATACCATTGGCATGACTCGGAACCACCGTGGCAGGCAACACCCCAGTTTTTTGGGGAACCTCGGCAGGCACAGGCAGTCCACCAGCAGCTACTGCTGCAGTGGCAGGCGCAAGCTGCTTTGGCGTGGCCGGCAAATGAGGCCTGCATGTTCTTGGAATCGTCCACCCCATGGCTGCCAGTTGCACATCTTCTTCTGAAGTAGCGGGAGTGCCATGAACTTCAAGTAGGCCAGGTTGGGTGTCTTGGTCAAACACCTGCGTCTCCAGCCCGTTCAGGGAATCCACCTGCATTGTGACAAAAATGGTTGTCTATTATACAATGCGAAATGGAAAAATTAAAAATAAAATTCGAAATAAGCAAGCGCAAAACCATGCCTGGGTATCCCCCATAGTTGCCAGACTGGGTTGTGTCTCACCAGCTTCCATTGGCTTCAGAGGGACCGACAGGTTCAGCATTTGCCTCATTAAATCAAAAGATATATTGACAGGCATAGTTTGGGTTTGCGTAGTTTTACGGTGGTTCCTATCCATGTTGTTCGTGCACTGGTGTTGCGTCGAGCTGACGCATTGCAAAATCAAGCAAGAAAATGAGACCGGGGCCCACCCACATTCATGGCCACTTCAGGAGCTGGCGAAGATCCCGGTAGAACTGCGCCTACATAGGATGGGAAAAAAATCTTTTCATATCAAGCTATAACTACAAGAAACATATCAAACCACAGGTTTTCTCGCAGTCAATGACCTCGATCCCCAGAACGAAAATCTTCAGGCGCATCCCGCACCACTCCCACCATGAACGGGTCGGTGGAAGGCGGACAAAAAGCAGGTTCTTCCTTAACGCCCGCCATTTCAGAGTCACTAGCTATACACCCCGCTGAAAAATTTTGAGCGCAATTGCCATGCACGTGGTGAAACCAAAAGTCAGCAACCGAAATGTTTTCCATGCGTGTTCTTGCTAAATGAACCCCCAACTTCCAACTTCCCAAAATATTTCACATTACAGGGGGTCACGGTTGGTCACAGTTGGTCACGGTTGGTCACGGTCAGTCACGGGTGAGCCCCCTCTACTTTAGTATTGGTCGTTTCTTCCAGGTCACGCCTGGTCACGGTTGGTCACGGTCCAGTCTTTGGCCGTGACCAACCGTGACCAGGCGTGACCTGGAAGAAACGACCATATATAGTGAACATTGTTGGGTCATTGAAAACAGACGCGCGTAGGTTATCAAAATTGTTTGGGACTGTACACTGCCCAGGGTTCTGTACAACACCGTGCAAAACAGACACACGTAGGTTATCAAAAATTGTTTTGGACTGTACACTGCCCATGGTTCTGTACAACACGTGCAAGCATGAATTATTTGCATTGCCATGCAAATTGAAAATTTTAAACTGAATTAATTGAAATCATTTTGAACGTTTTTTTTGTTTAAAGATTTCCGGAAAGAGATTGGGTTCTCGTCTAGCCCCACACGCAGGCCTGAAAGGGTGAAACGGGTGGGAGGTCTGAAGCCACAGGCATGAAAGATCCCGCGGAGAGGTGTAGTGTAATTACCATCCCTCATTCAGGTGTGAGCCTCTGAGCGCGCGAGTACTCGCGAATTCAGCAACCGTGACCCCCTGCGAATATAACCATATCGGAACCAGAAAAAAACAATTTGTCCACATGTCCCCGTAATACATGCATGCATCATGAAAAATCCATGTGATGAAAATTAAGGGCCGCAGCCCCGTGCAACATGCATGTCATTAATTTCATCATGGGGCCATGGCCCCGTAATACATGTCATGGCACATGTTTTTGATTTGGTTCTAGAAGCAAAGGCTGTCAGCCATCTGCAGACCACTTTTATTTTTTTGCAAAGTGAAATAAATCACTTAAGTGTTGCGCCACGGCTGCCTAAGTTCGTCCAAGGCCTCCAGCAAGCGCCCCTCTTCGAATTTGAAGTGCTGCAACTGGGAGTAGGCCACTATATGGTCCTGCCAGTGAAATCTTGTCCATCTCATAGACCAATTCTATATAGCTTTTCAACCTTGTCGACCTTTCAAACAAACATTGCGCAGTAAAGCTTTGAAAAAAGGATCAGCCATATACACATGAGTATGTCCCAAGTTTGAAGATATCTCTAGGTTGCGTCCCTTATCTTATACAATTGTTGTGGGAGCCTGAAAACTATAGCCCACCAAAAAAGAACAAGTTCACCCCCTAGACACCCACCTTCATAGCATCCAAAGATAAATTTGCGCTCTGCACCAGCGACCATCGCCGTCGTTCCCTCCTATAGCCAGGTTGGGACACACAGCTGTCATTGGCCTTCCTTACCATGATATTTAAAATAAGCAAAACATCAATGCGGTATCGGTCCCTGTGGTCACTGGGCCATGGGCCATCCACCACGCAGCCATTGCGCGCCCAAACTCTGGAGTATAGAGCTGGGTTTGTTTGAGGCCAGGCCCTCCATGCACCCGCATCGTGCCCGTAGAATCACGATACCTCAAATGCGAGTTTTCGATGAGCACCCCATGTTGTTATTTAACCTTCAGGGGAGGACCTTCTTTCCCTTCTTATATAACAGGTAGGTCAAAAGGAAGCATTGACAAAAAGAAACCGAAGACTGCGAAGCCCCACTGTTTCGAAAACAAAAGGGAACACTCGAAAAAATACATCTAGGTAAGTTTGACACCGTGAGACTGGATTGTAACAGGATCTTTGGGAGGTGGTCTTTGGTGCTTCGGTGGCACGTACATGTTGATCAAATTGTCAAAGGCTTCAGTCGAATACAAACTTGTAGGTTTCAGGGACGATGCCCTAAAGGCAGCCATGTTGATCTTGTTCAGCTTGAGCCGTTGCCCAGCCCAGCCCCTAATTGCAGCCTCATCAAAGTAGCCGATGACGCTCTGCCATGACGGCAGCGCCGTCATGACAGATCGAGCTGGCTGTTCCAGTACTGGAAAGCCACCACAAGCCCAGGCCAGCACAGCCAACACAGCTGATCTTGCAGCCAGAACATTCCCAAGCACCACATAATCTAGGTCCGTCCTCCATCCTAGAGGAAAACATATACTTCTTTGATGGGTGCCACTGTTGATGAATATGAAAGATGTGCAGACTGTGCCTAGATGGCACAACCCCCCACAACGGAGTCCCAAAATGCAAACAACTGCATAGATAAGACCTTGAGCGCTGGTCGTGAGTAGGGCTTCCTTGGCTATTGGAAAAAAAAACCATGCGTATAATCTTGTCTGAACGCACATTTTTGGCACCTGTTAAAATTGCCCATGACAGCCAAACGAAAGTTTCAAGCAAAAATTCAGAAACTGTCCAAGTCTCGCAAAATGTCAAAAGCAAGAGCGACACACCCAAGCTCTGCAAATGCCTTAGCCACCTGAGACGACAGCTCCGTACCTGCAAAGAATTCTAGACATAGGGCTCCGTAAGGAACATCGAACTCCATCATTCGTCTAAGGATCATCGCGTGAATGGCCAGTTCCACAGCAACCCATGGTACTTCTAACTTGGTCAAGCCGTACACCTCCCGAATTTCCTGGACAGAGAGGGTTGACAGCATAGCCTGTAGCAGTCGCACCGCGATCATGGCAGCTGCAGCCACGAAGGGTGCACAAAAAACGAAGCTTTAAAAGATTGAACCTCAACCCCTGATGTTCACGTGAAGTCTTGCTCCAACGGATCTTTTTTTTTGGCACATCGAAAGCTGTGAACCTGGACTACATGTAGCAGAGTTTGAAGAGGTGCCAAACCCAAACAAATTGCAAATCTGGCCCCCCACATGGGCCATGCAGAGTTCAACACATGAGAAGTCACAACCTGAAATGTCTAAGTCATGGAGGCTGGGCAGGGGCACCTTAAAGCACCTTTGGAAATCGGCGGCCCTTGCGCAAGGCGTCCTGCAAAATGATGAATCCCTCTAATTGAAACTTTGGGCGTTCAAATTCACGTGCAAGAAACCATGCTGGCAATGAAAAAATCAGAATTTCAATCATACAGCAGCTAACAAATACACATACAAACTTCTTGTATGCCGAAGCCCCTTTTCTGTTTGGGTCGCACGAGCAGATCTTTTGGTTCAAGTTAAATCATTTTAGATGCCCTTAATGGCATTCAGCTCAGAAACTGCATCCTCGACACTTTTGTCGCCACTGTTGAGTTCTTCGACCAAACTCGCCACAATTTGCTCATAGTTTTCAAATTTGCACGAAAGCTGGGCAACCTGTTTGTTCTTCAGGTTGTCATGGATGGCAGCTATATACACCCAGTCTGCCATTTCTCCTTTGCTTGCTCTTTTATGTTTCTTGACTAAGAACTTAGCTTTGGCCTTTGGCTGCTGTTTGGCCTTTGGCTGCTGTTTGGCGGCAGTTTTCTTGACTTTTTTCTTTGCAACTCCCTCCGGCTTGAGGTCCGCGCCCAAGCGCTTTTGTCCTCATGTTTTCAAAAAAAAACCATCCATCAACATGCAGATGCCGAAGGAAACAAGTAGGCAAAGAATGGAAATATATACTGAGCGCAAATCCATTCGGGTCTGCGGGCTTGAGGTCTTCGTTATTCACAAGTGTCTCCACGTCCTGAAACATGTCTCGTGTCAACGGAAAACAATATATTTTAATATATGATATATATGTTTTATGCATGTCGCTGTTTTAGCTTTCAAAGGTGTCATAGTTCATTACACGCAGCTGCATTTGCAGGCTTTCGATCCTAAAACATGCATGGCTTAAGTGAAATCTTTGAAGAGAATGCTGTCCTCCAGACATGACGGCTCTGGAGAGATGGCAGCTGCAGATGCAAACTCTGAAGATGCAGGCCGAGGCCTCAAAAAAAGTAGGGTTGCTCAAAATGATTTGCATGCATGCACTCTTTTGCTTTTCCTTTGTGAAAAACGACTGGATGGAACGATAGATTAGCCGCTGCCCTCTTTTCTCCATATATGTGCATTCAAGGAACACTTGACGAAGCAGCTTCGCCTTTGGATACAAGTTTAATCTCAAACATGGAATAGGTGTTTCTGTCCAAGTAAGCGGCTTCTCTCTGACAACATTTTTTTACTTGGGCGTTTCAAAAAATAAGAATTGACCGTATGACCTCTCTTGCGCTTTCACCCCAATTGACACGGGCCTGGTGCGTCATCCAAAACTCAACAACCTTTCCTGCAAGGCTGGCGAGAACTTGTTGTCGTTGTTCCCTGGCATCCTGCAAAGAAAAGGCAAACATCAGTGCAAAACAAAACCAAAGTGCGAAGGAACCAAAGGTGAAGTCATCCAAACCTGACCTACTTAGAAACCAAGTCCTGTGCAGGATCATCGGGCTTCAGACCAGTCTCAGTCGGCTGCGATTCGTCGCTTTTTTCGTTAAGGTCGTCCTAGGATGGGTTTGCTTTTTTAGACACGCAGGGCTGAAAATTGTATTGAAAGTATTGAAAATTTCCTCTTTCATGAAGTTGATTCACAGGATTTGCATGGGAGAATATAGAAGTCTGAGATCTCAAATTCAATTCCAGGTGAGGGTCAGGTAAGCCCCAAGATTTAGCAAGATCATCTGTTGCCGAAGGCTGCATTGTCTCGAACAGCTCCTTCACGACCCCTTCAACCCAGAGAGGCCATGTGCCCTCACTGTTCTCTTTCTTTGCCTTGTGCGCCTTTCTCCAAACCGCTCGGGTATACCTAGCACGCAAACAAAAAACAAATCCATGCTTGCAAACACCATGCATGATTAAGGGGCCGCGGCCCCATGTAAATGCCATGACAACCGTGGCATGGGAGAAAGATTGTGGTCCTCCATGCGTGAACATGCTGCATGAAGATGAATTTTGGATTCCAGTTTTTGAATAATAGGCCATTTCATGTCAGGTTGCTGAGACAAAGCTTTGAAGTCATACACCATCAGCCACACCTCTCCCTCTGCAGGTTGTTTTGGCAAGTTTGCTGCCAGCTCACTAAAAACCTTAAACAAACTGTTGTTGTGCACTGGCTGCGAAGGGGCAGCCACTGCTATAGGTACGAGCATCCACGCATGTGCAAAAATTGCTTCTTTGCAAAGCTTGCTGCCTCAGAAAAAATGACAACTTCAATTTACAGTTGCATGATTCCATCTTACAAAAAAAATTGCAAATCAAAAACTCATGCCGCACATGTCAAACGAGATACTTTTAGTGGCAAACTCGTCAAGCAGCTTCCCTGGAGCTACTGCCAAAGCTGCTTTCTGCAACTCATCCATTGCTGCACATGCTTGCTTGGCAACCTTTGCAATATCGGACGGACTTAATTTTTTTTTCCACAGTTCCCCTTGTGCGCCCCATGATGCTGAAGAGGGGCTGAGAGACAGCGATGTGTATATGATCATACGAATGTGCTATGCATGATTAAGGGGCCGAAGCCCCATATATAGAACTTAAGTTTCATGAAACCCTTGGCATATAGCCACATGTATGTGCGCATGGCTAGCCATACGTAAGATCGTTCCAGTCGATGCAGTCCTTGTAGCAGAAGCCGGCGCCTCTTCATATGACCTGCCCATGCGTCAACCATGCAGAAAATGGGGAAAACCCGTCGACAAAAATGGGAAATTTGTGTCAACCTTTTTTCAAACAACGTAATTTCAAATGCGCCTCCGGCCAAAATAGCTCATAGCTCCATGAACTCCATATTCACCTGGCACGCACAAGCATTCACACACACACACATATATATATATGTGACCATGACTGTAAACAGAGGTGGGGACAGCGACAAAACGGAGGCCAAAGTTTTTTGCAGTTCACCAGCTGCAGGTCGCTATGCAGGTCTATAGTCTGCATCAAACCATTTTGTGTTTTCATCAAAAACAGTGCAGTCATCATCTGCACGACTGGTTGGGACAGTCTTGTCATCATCCTCCGGGGCTGAGCCGTCATCATCATTCATAACACCCTTCGGGGCTGAACTATCATCATCTTTTGAGGCTGCAACTTTCATCTGAGGGAGCTCCGTCGGGCACACAACTGACATGCCATCATCAGGGACATGCGTCGGGGCCACAACCGTCACCTGATCAAACACATCATCATCAGCATCAGCTGCAACCGGTGCGTCCAACCGTAGCTTCTTTCTCATGATTGTGCACGCGGCAGCGTCATTGCGGTTCTCGACGATTCCCTGCGTGCAGGAACACATATTAAAAATCTCATTGTTTCTATAGATGTGCATTTGAGTTCGCGCAAAGAAAAGTCTTTCAAAACGAAAAATTGAAATACCTTCCCGCCCTGCAGGTTTTCAACCAAACCCCTGCGACGTTTGAGAACTTCAAGTTGTATGTGCATGCTGACAGCTATAAATGTGCCTCCACCTTGCTGAGCGCGCGCTTAGCAGCTTTTGCATAGTTCTGGGCCTTGACTTGGGCATCTCGCGCCCGGTTGAAGAAGTGCATCGCGGTATGCAGCATCAACGCGGGATCCTGCCGCCCCAAGAAAATATTAGGGGTTGAAAACCCAATCAAAGCTTAAAGCCCGTGTGTGAAAAGTTTGTGATTTTTTCAAAAAAAATCACACACCTGCAGTTCATGTTCATGTAATGGTGCCTCCATTGGACTTTGCTGCATGTGTCCGTAGGTGGCCGAACTTGAGGAGCTAGAGCTCACCTATAGACGAAATTCTGTCTGCAGGACACTTATGCATTTGAAAATCTTGGGCTGGAAAAAATGTTTGTGTGTTTGACATGCATCAAAGCCACTGGTTCAGGCGGTTTATTGATACCCAGCTGAACCCATCGCGGGGGCTCAGCAGGCAGACATGGACGTTTCGGACTCATCTTGAGCCACTGACCATGCAAAAACACACACTGTCAAAATTTATCCAAGTCGAGTGCAACACGACATTCCCGGGCAGCTTGCATTTGCGCAGGTGCACAAACGTGAAAATAGTGAACCCCCGACACCAATTTCATTTAATGAACTGCAGGCCTCCACCAGCTCTGCATGATGCCGCCCGCGGATTTGAGAAAATCGCAAAAAAATGAACAGTCATGACTGGAAATCTTGTAAATTTGCGATCTACGTGCCCGAACAAACCAAACATAGTTGATGCCATATGCCCTGCAGAGAGAGAGAGATATATATATAATAAATAAATAAATAGATAAATAAATAAATAAATAGATAAATAAATAAATAAATAGATAAATAATATATATATATATATGTATACATAGATACAATTATGGAACTACAGGCCTAAAAACACAAAAGATGCAATTTGAGCCAGACATGCCGTGCATGCAAAATCCATGGTTAAGGGGCCGATGCCCCATATAGAATTTAAATTCCATGAGAACCCTGGCGTGGGAACAAGTTCGTGGTCCTCCATGCGATGATTTTTAGTTATAAGTCTAGGCCGAAAGCATTACAGCTTTGGTTGACATGCTTATAGGCACAATGGTCCCAAATCGTAAGGTTTAAATTGAAATCAGATATCGGGTTTCAGGAAAATTTGAATTGAGGGAGTTTGAAAAAAATCAGTTCACATCAGATATGGGTAAAGAAAATAAAATGGAAACCAGGAATCTGAAGAGAGCCGCTATGAATATATATCACTACATGGATACATATGCATCAGGCATCACAGGTCAGCATCGGGCGTTTCCCGTTGCCCCAGAAACAACCCAGGCCGTTTCTTCCATGGGAATTAACAGCCCAAGGCGTTTCTTACATGTGCAGAAACAGCCAGGTCGTAAAAGATACAGCCAAACCCCAGTTCGGCATCTCCAGGTTTGGTATTGTAGAAATAAGAAAATTCACATCCACGCTGTGTAAAATGTCCGTCTGTCCACAAATCCAACTGAGGCTACCCAGAACCGCACGCATTTGAGATTTTTCAGTATCTGTAGTTTCG
>Ga0126342_10017057_pt1 | contig 12589 bp, 10 predicted proteins | sample Cyp1metagenome_FD_92528 | JGI IMG/M metagenome (GOLD analysis project Ga0126342, IMG submission 92528) | Coral microbial communities from Lord Howe Island, Old Settlement Bay, Australia - Cyphastrea 1 metagenome | ecosystem: Host-associated > Invertebrates > Cnidaria > Coral ...
AACTACTGGCAGAAGTTGCTTCTAATCCTTGTGACCATCAAGCAATGCCTTTTCCTCTGGCTCCCTTCGATTCCAGTCTCTCGATCGCCTCCCCAAATGCACCTCCGAGGACGGACCATCAAGCAATGCCTTTTTTCTCATAATTGTCCCACATCAGAGCCAACAAATACAAGTCGACAAGAACAAGCCCAACTACTGACAGAATCTGCTTAGGCACTCCCTTCGATTCCAGTGTTCTAACGCCTCCCCAAATGCACCTCTGACGGCAAACCATTTTCCGCGATTTTCCCAACGTTTCACTCCATTTTTCCATGGTTTTACTAGATTTTTCCATGGTTTTACTCGATTCTTCCTTGGTTTTATTCAATGTTTCTGTGGTTTTATCCGAATTTTCCATGGTTTTGCTCAATTTTGCTAGGGTTTTGCTCGATTTTTCCATGATTTTTACTCCAATTTAGTTTTACTTCATTTTTCCATGGTTTACCCCATTTTCAGATGGTTTTGCTCGGTTTTTCCATTGTTTTTCCATGGCTTTACTGGTTTTCTCCATAATTTTACACTTCCATTCCAGTCTCCCCAAATGCACCTCGGAGGACGGACCAGGGGGGAATCGATACCCCACCGTCAATTGCCACCTGGTACATAACCCTCAAAAAGTTCCAATTTACACCCCTCCCACTGCACCTAATTCCGTGATTTTGCCACCTCCTGGCACGCTCTACCTCCGGACCCCCTATGACTCACTTTGTTCGCAAAAGGAACTTCGCCTAGCCTAGCGGCTGGCTTTCGTGACCATTGATAATCAAGATCAAAATCTACAAGCAAATATGTGGCACCAGCATTCCCCTGGCTTGCAAAGTCATAGCGCTGCATCCGGCATTGAGTGACAGGGTACTGGAATTAATTCGTTTGGGGGGAGCGCAAGAGGATCCTCAGCTCATCTGATAAAATCTCATGATGTTCCTGCTGTCAGGGCAGTGGACCGCAGCGTAAGCAACATTTTCAGCCGAACAGCTCAGGAGATGAGTCCATGCTGTGACAAACCAGCGGCTTCAGGGGCTCTTTCAAGCGATGTCACAATGCACTGAAAGTGACGGCCATCATCAAAGCAATGTTGATTAAGGTCGACTGCCCACCAAAACTGCCTTCAGTGATGTGGCACAGCTTTTTATGGACTCAGCACTCTGAGCCTGAGACAATATCAGCTCACAGAACCTTTGGATAGGAGTTGCCAAGTGCACATTTTTAGCATTCTAACATGTCCACACTAAAGCAACGCCAGAGCCCCCCCCAACACACTGGACCCAACCATGCCCACCCACGCACACACACACAGAAACGCAAACATCAATGTATCGCATGCTTCCAATGTTGCCAAGATACAGTACTGACAATAAAACAGCATCAAAGCCTGTTGGTGTCTGCCAGTGTTGTGGCCTTGTGTTTTATTGAATGGGTTCAAACGTACGTGTCATGTGCTCTTGACAACCTGCCACCCGGCTCAGTGAAATTCAGCCAATTTGGAAAAAGTCTAGTCTAGAAGCTGCCGACATCCAGAGAGATCTATCAAGCTTTGACATTTGGTTCAAACTGATAGTTGCGTAACACTCTTTGAGTTCATCAAAGCAATAAGCTTGAAAGAATTTGAAAGACGGTTGCTAAACGGTTGCATGCTGATGCTGTTGCCTTTCTAATAATCAATGCCTCATGGCAGATGCAATTGAGCTCAAAACCCAGCAAAACAGTGTGCAGCGTAGAATCTCAGCCTCAAAACCCTTCCAAATCTCTAAATATATCAGTCGTTCTCATTCGATCTCATTCGTCTGTATCCTTTCCAGATTCTTCCCAGATCTGCGAGTGGATCAGCCTGGATGAATACAGCGCACCGATGCCGCTGGAGCGTTGGCGGGTTCAAAGTCTCCCGCAGCGGCGCAGTGTCGATGTCTATGCCCACAGGGCGGTGGTGGCTGCAGCGCACCAAATGGCTATGACTCAAAATGGTCCCAAACAAAAGCATAAAGACATGAAAAAACATGGTGGATATCAGTGGATGATGTGGATGTGTGCAAAAGTTGATACTCGGATGTGCCATACGGAAACACAAAGACTCCATACTTTGCAATTTCACTCATAGCTGAGCCATTCCCCACAATCATTGAACTCGTGTCTCGCCCCAACCGCCAGCGCTGCACTTGGCACATCACCACAGTTTGTGTCCCAATATCCATTCATGTCAAATGTCACATTTTAATACATTTTACTTGTCAATAAATGAAGTCATGAGCATCCCTTTCGCTATCTATTGGGGCCCTGGCGGCACACAGTGGGATCAGGCATCTATAATCTGGTTCTAGCTACCTGCCCAAGGCTGGCACTAGCCCTTCCAATATCTTTCAGTCCCACAGGCGAAGGCAGGCCAAAGCTGCACTGTTTCAGCACGTTGGCTTATGCATTGGGGCGTTTGTTGCTCCAAACAGGCTGGATGACAAGAGGCATATCACTTTGCCCATGAATATATTGTCATGATTCATGATGATTGTAGCGGCCTTCAACGCCAGAGAACCGAAAGCGAAAAGTCGCCGGCGCTGAAACTGTCACGCCGCACGTCAGGAATGGATTTCACAATCAATGAGCGCTGTCTTAAACTTGGGATCTCCATGTATTTATATATAGATGATTCTAGATGTACACTTGGCAGGATCCCAACACATTGAGACACACTCAGACGATCTGGCCGGTGAGAAGCGAACTTCTCAGAAGAAGAGTTGTATGTGAGCTGCACGGCCGTCTTTTGGGCACGTTGCAAACGGATTCCAATTGACGGAGCTTCTACTTCGCTGTGACCAGAACCGCAGTTTGCACCACTTGGCCGGTCTTTGGTGGTATGTCGTCATCATATGGTTTCATTAGGTTGCATCCATCCAATGCGGTGCAATCAGGGTATCAAGTTGGGAAGATCGACCAGTTGCACAGCAACTTCTGGTGACAAATAGGAACTTTAGTAGGGGATTTACAGACCTGCTGTGGAATAACGATCACTTCCTGATGAAAGAAGACTGATGGTGACTGATGTATGGTTCAATCTATCCCTAAGCAGGTGCTTGAACGTGACGCTGGCACAAGGCTGAATCTTTGAAAACTAGGACGATTACTTTCGCATCGTTCGCGATTAAGCACCCAGTCCCTCTTCCAAACCGGAAAAAAAACGAGATTGGGAGGCTGCACCCCCGATCAGCTCACTCCATGTACCACAACACACACACACACCTCACAAATGTCACATGCTGAAACAGAAAAGGGGATGATAGGGGATGATATGGGATGATAATCCTGCTTCACAAGGGTGTAGCTTCACTTTGGAGCGTCTCACTGAAGGGTCAGTGGGGACGCTTCGGCGGGAACCTAGCATCTGGATGCTTCCTGCAGCGTGGTGAGCGCTTCAGCCCCTGCTGTCACCTTCGTGAACTGAAAACAAAGCTGGTCATGCCTGTCTGTGCACAAATAGCATGTGGATACTCAACTACGTGTTGGATTTCTCCCGGCCAAGCTAGACCTCTCGTGTGTCAGTTCATGTCACTTTAAGATATATGAAAGGCATTGAAAGGCTCCTTGTTCATGACGGCCTCAGATTCTCAGCGTTCTCATGCAAGACTACTCATATGATATCATGTGTAATCATCACTTTGCAGCACTCACCCAGCAGGCATACACGCACACACTTTCCAGAAGAATCGCCGCTATCCACACGGCCTTTGTGCTTGGCCTGTAGTGCCTGCTTTTCAAGCACCAGCTCAGAACACGCGGAGCCCGCAAGTCACTCGCTGACAGTATTGTGAAGTTGCCAGGCAGAGTTTGTCTCGGTAAAAATGCTAGCATGATATAGTCAGCGAATCACCTCAGCGAATCACCTTCAAACAGTGACGCACAACCCCACCGCATTGTGATGCGCGGGGCCTGCTCATATTCTGTCGACTGAGTTAGTCTGGGGGCTGGTCCAAGCCGCCCAAAGGTCGGCCAACCTGTGTGTTGAAGCAACCCCACGTGAAACGCATGAAATCCAACCCCCAAACTCTACCGAACTCTGTGGTGCCATGCGCAAATCAACGTGAAGGCAAAATCCAGTAAATCAAATCAAATCAAATCGACATATATAAGCCTCTTGGCATTGTAGAGCCCCACAGCTGAAGCAAAAGATGATTCTGCTGTCTTCGTGACTTTGGAATACTTTGGATTCTGGATGATTTTGCTGCGATCAGTGCAGATTCACGCAGGCTCTAACACTGCGCATCAACTCCATCAAACGTTCAAAAGATTTGATCATGTTCCGTAGATCTCCAGAGGGCCGAAGGCACCTTAGGTTGGTCGCGGGCCATGTCGAAATCAACCACAAGGGCTACTACAGTAGTGGACGAGAGCAGCACTCACAACAAACCAGTGCTAAAAATGTCTGGAGCCCGATGAACCTTCTAAGGCCCTTGAAAAGGTCTCTCGGCGAAGCGCATTGAGGGATTGAGGGATTGAGGGATGCAATTTGATGATATTTGACGCAGAATTCGAAGAAATTCTAATCCGCAAATGACAGAAAAGGAATAAAGGAGACCACGAGACCTGAACGCTTTTTCCGTTTCAGGTGTTTGAGGGAAATTCATGGTCTCAGCATGTCTCAGCTGCGATCATCTGCACAGTCTGATAATGAGGGACTGGAGGAAATCTCTAAGCCACAGACCAAGGCATATAACAAAAGCATAACAAACACATGCAAACTCAAGCTCAACAAATCATCTGAGAAAACGGCCCAGGGCATCACGCCACCTGAGAACCAGCTTATTTCCGGCGTTCACTGGGCAGTTTGGATCCATAGATTTCAATTGACCTGGATGCTGTACTCACCCGCTTCCAAGTGGGAGCTCTGGCTCTTGATTCACTGGGCCCAATAGCATACTTGACCAGGCTTCCAAGGTGCTCAGCTAGTTTGCCTAGGATACGTGCACTACACAACAATTAAGTTAGGAGCGTTGAATCAAGTTGGCTAGTTGGTTGTGAAATTCATCAATTTCCTACTCACAGAAATTCACAGAATATGTTCAACCAGGTTTGTGCCCAAACACCGCTTGCATGCGGCTGGCGAACCAATCCTGGCGCGAACATAATTATAAAAATGCCATGATGGTCATGACGCGCCTGCTGCCCAGAAACTTTCACGGGACCAAAATTGTACTCCAACATAAGCGACCATAGGTGATAAGTTCACAAAGTGATGCAGCTTCAGTACATTGTCGGCTGTATCTTGCATTGCCAGCCTGTCCTCAGCAGTGGGGCCCCTGTTCCGGTTCCCGGTTCCACTGTTTCCACCATTGCCACCGCCACCGCCACCATTTCCAGACCTGGACACAAGTGTTGCGCTGCAACCCATCATCTACTTGAGTCCCAAGGGTTGGTGAACAAAAGCGAGGGAAAAGATGGGCGCCAGTAGTGCCAGGCGAGAGGAGAAAGGGAACGGGCGGGGTGGAATGAATCGGGTGGATATATATAGAATTTATATATATATATATATCTCTCTCTCTGTGTATGTATGTATGTATGTATGTATGTATGTATGTATGTATGTATGTATGTATGAATATGGAATGAATATGGTTTATATGTGATTTCGTGGAGTTGCATGTTGGGTGGAATGATCTCAGTGCGTGGGTTGGGTAGGTGCACCTTGGTGCATCTTGGCGCATCCAATGCCATTTGACGGTGATCTAAGTGATCTATGTGTTTTCTTTCTTCTCACGGCGAGGTGTTGTCAATGCTCTTCCACACCTGCGACCGCCCCGTTCGCCACGGCCACCGCCACCGCGACGATTTCCATCGTTTCGACCTTGCAGGGTTGATGGTGACACAACATGACCCAACTCACTTTGTCACTTTGGCGCAGGAGTCACAAAGCCCAAACCAAAAGGGGAGTTCGAAGCAGCATCATGCCAATCATGCCAATCATTGAGCCATTGTATAGCGCAGAAGGGACCAACTGCCAGCAATGTCCTGGATCGATTGCTGTTGTCTTGACATTGCTGCCTTGTTGCTTGCTGTAGGTTGGGAAGCACTACGATGTGAACGTGAAATGGAATGCCAGGGCCCCACACCAGAGTTCTGACGTGGCTGCTTTGGCTGAGAGTCTTGCCTTAGGGTTGCTTTGGGACTCAAATCAGCCCACACCTGCAAATTGGGAAACCAAGTCTTTGGGGCATCATAGGAATCTGATGCTGTAAAAATTCTCTCATGATCACGCAACAACGATGAAGGAGCTGTGATCCAGAGGCAAGTGAGACGCACATAAGAAGTTAGATAGTGTATATAATTAGTATATAATATATTTCAAGACACTAAGATAGAAGATATTCGCCGATTTGTTCAAATAGAAGTTGCAAATTTAGGGGTCGCCCGGAGCCATTTGAAATAGAAGTTGGTGCAATCGCAGCAGGTTGCTCTTGGACTGTAAATTTGCCTGTAAATCTGTCAAATGGAATCTGGACTGGAATTGCCAAATTTTTGTGGTATTTGCGAGGGCTTTACAGTCAAACTGGACGATCCAAGTAAGAGGACCTTGACTTGGTCTTTGGGAGGACATTGTTGCAACTTTAGGTTTTGGGTGGATTTGAAGGAAAACAGCCAAAAACCTCGAAAAAAGTAGCTTTCTTTGGGATCCCAAAATTTCACAAGAGCTGATGGCAGAATTTTCAAGTAGAATATATTCCATCAACAACTCCCGTTTCAAATAGAAGATATTCCAAAATACTAATTTTCGTGCTGTTGTCTTGATGGAGGAAAAAAACATGAATATCTTCTATTTGAAAAATTGCCTCTGCACAACCTTTAAAAACTGCAAACGATGGAAACACTATGACAATCTGACAATCTAGGGCGTCAAAGGTCGAGAAAAAAACGATTTCAATACCCGACCTTCAAAAAGCTGGATTTGGAAGCTATTTTTTTGTAAAAAAACAGGAAAATCTAGGGTGCCAGGGGTTGAGGGGGAAAAAACGCGGTTTTATAGTCAATTTCAAATAGAAGACATTGCATATCCAAGATTTTTTTTTGCAACATCATTTTGGGACCTCATTTCTTGCATATTTTACAGAATATCTTCTATCTTAGTGTCTTGAAATATAAATTCCATGTGACAAGGTGTTGTGTGGCGTGGTGTCGCTCCAACCGTAGACATGGAGGGGAGCCGTGCATTGGGTGGGAGCTATTGAAGCAAATATCGATGAAGGGGATTCAAATCACCAGCTTCAAATCTGCTGCAAAAACAGAAGGCATGTTTCTGGCCACATTATCTTGTTGAAATAAGGGGGGGAGTTGTGAGTCTTAAGATATGAATGATATGGGACCGGTTACCTGAGGTACAAAATGGAAACGGTGAACAATCAAGCCAAAAAAACATAAAAAAAAACAAGTTGGCCACACAAATGCAGCCTAAAAGTCGGGTGCTGCTGTAGGATGCTCCCAAAATATTTGACTATAAAATTATAAAACAGTGCGTATTCATCAAAACGGCCAAAACAAATCAAAAAAACACAACATAAAATGTATGTTGGTATAAAACAACGTTGAATTTTCTAATTGTCATTTTGTAAATTGGGTATCTGCATTTCACCGATCCAAGTCTGGACCCCACATATTTCTCAAGCGCCATTTTGATCCATTTTGTAGGCTGTGACGGCGGGGCTGCCCGACTTCTTGAAATGGTTTGAATTGTCCATCAGAATCGGAAAATGGCATTGGGTATCATTGGGTTATTTTTTTGTTTGAGTTCTTCTTCAAAGTGGTTTGATTTTTGCAGTTTTTTAAAAGTGTACGGAAAGCATGCGTTCATCCATCCCGTCTGTGGTGGTGAAATGACATTTTGAGTTTTTTTTGGGGGGGGTTGAAGTGGAATCAAAACAAACGACAAAATGTCTTCAGTCATCTTCGGTCCAATTTGGAGGTGCCATATGCAGCATTATGCAGCGTCTACGCTATGGGAAAATCCGTCCAGCCGCACAATTCCACAAAATGGAAGGAACAATACCACAGAAATGTACTGTAGTGGCCTCAAGTCCTACCTCGAGTAGTGGAAATTCGATCCAGGACTGTTTTGTAACATCACTTTATCTTGCTCAGTCTGGACATCCAATTCTCAGGCCTGGATTCATTGCTTGGTTTTGTATCTCGAAAATCGACCTACCATAGTAAGGAAGGATGCCAAGGATTTACTGGGCCCTCAATGACTCAATATTCAAGAAACACACACACACACACACGCAGTACTCCACCGATCGTGAACAGTTCAACCCATTTCAGCCCAAATGCTGTTCTTCCTTTGATCGGCGATTTCGTCCATGGTCGCGGACCCTCTCGCGCCCAGCCTCCCAGAATCAGGCAGCCGCTTTGCTGACCCAAGAATGGGGTGCAGTATGTGGAATGGTCAAAAATTCTTGGGATCTTCACAAATATGACAATGACAACCTCTCTGTTGGAATCGGTAGTGTGACATTCAATCAAATTCTCTTAGCCTCCTTTAATATAACTGTAGTTGTAGAACGCCATAACCGGGACAAGTATGGACAAGTGGCATCATCCAAAGCCGCTTGACCAAATACTGAAACACACGCACAAACGCACACACACACACATATATAATATAATATATATATATATATTACATAGATTATATCTTATATCTATATACATTGAAAATCAGCTCGGCAAGGGATTCGAAGACGGGTTTCCGACGAGGACCTAGTGACTGTTGCACAGGCCGGTTTAATTAATCGGGCTTAGAATGATTTGGAATGGTTTAGCTTTCGTGTTAGTATTGTGTATTTTGTATGTTATTGTCTATTATTGTGAAGATTTTCGCGCTGGACTTTCATGGACTTTCCGATCTGCCAAGCCAATCTTCCACGATCTTCCAGCTGCCTCTTCCTCTGTCTTCGATTCAGCCTCGTTGTTTGCCTTCATGGCTCAGCTCTCAGGAGTCTCACTCCAGGGCACCAACACGGCACTGCGGCTCCTATTGCAATCAGCATTGCAATCAGCAGGCACCCATCTGCGCCTTTTCGGGTTCTTTGACCTCCTTTGGCTTGTCTGCCTGGCGCATGTTGTCAAGCGCTTGCAGTGATAGAGAGGGTCTGTTCGTGGAGTTATATAATTCAAAATTAAATGATAAAAGTACAATACCCTCGACATCTCTACCCTGAGGACCCATTAAGTCTGGTGCCCAATGGGGCACACTGCTAACCCACCTAAAGGATGTTGTTTCTTGCCGTTTAGTGTTTTATTAAGGTTCGTGACTCAGAAAGGGGTCGAATGTCATCATTTTGCAAAGCCTGTGTGGCCGATCGAATTTCACGGTGGATTTATTGAAACTATTTTAAAGCGAAACAACTGATCAGTTATCCACCATGTCATTCTAGTAATGGTGCTGTATGCGGCAAGTCGATGCGGCTGATGGCAGCTGATACTCAGTAGCAGTTTCATGAGCGTCAGCCGCCTTAGCCCTGTAGCTTGTAAATGTATGTTCGCCCCCAAACCCCCAAAACATATCATATAATTATAGTTATAGTAGGATGCACCCATCCCCAGCTGTAATGTTTGGGAGCACTTCAGCTCATGTTGAGATTGGAGCACGTCGTTGTTGTTTCTCGAATTTTGAACTTGACGGGAACTAGCGGCGGCCCAATCGTATATCCGTTGAAATTCCTTGAAGGTGAAGGGTATTCCATGAACGTAGGCGGATGATCCGCCAACCTCTTCTGTGCTCTTCTTCCGCCATGCGATCTCCTTTGGGGCCTCCTTCTTTTCACTCGAGCGTTGTGGGTGGTTGTCCTGAATGGTCATGGGTCAGCTACAAGTCGCCCTTGTTGATTTGCAGGGAGTGTGAGTCAAATGTGGAGCCTTTGCCCTGCCCGAGCTATACGAACTAGCTATCAACAACATAGTTAAACTTAAACTTCCCTGCCGTTGCATGTATCACACCATGACATGGAAAACTGGTCATCTACGCGTGCGCCCTGCCTTGCGCTCGTTGTTCTCTCCATCTCCTCGAAGGTGTTGTGAGGGGCCAATTCGCACGGGGTACTCTGAGAATGCGAGGACATGCAAGGCTCGAATGGTTACATTGTTCATCTGCCAATGTGTGTTTGTGCTGCACTATGGAAAACCCAAAGCCAGGATGATCCAGTGATCCAAGATGTTGGATGATGTTGGGGTACCACCCATCGGTTGATTCAAGGGTTCTTTGCGGTATTTCATGGGGCGGCACATTCCTGCATCACGTCCTCGACGCGGGCGTACTCCGCCATTCCCTTGACCTCTGTCAGCACCACCCCTTCGCCTGGCGATCGAGGTAAAATGCTGAGCTCTCATAAGCTCTCCAAGATGATCCAGCGTAGCATCTGCCAATTGTGGGGCTCTCAGAGACGTAAATCATATCTGCACTCAACACGCGACGAGTATCTTACAGTGCCTGCAAAAAGTCCTATAAAGTGCCCTAAATTGGCCCCAAACCGATCCAAATGGTCCAATACCTTCTGTCCAAGTCAAACTAAACACTGCCGAAACATCTGGGCCTCGGCTCCTTCTTCTCCTTCCCGTCCTTGCCATCCTTGCTGTCCTTTCCATCCTTGCCATCGTTACCATCCTTGCAAGCCCCAACGGAACTTCACCAGTTCTGCCAGGGTCTCCAAACAAAAACGAGACTGCGAAACAAAAAACACATTCAAAAACGATTAATGCGATTTACACTTCGCGTGTGAAGACCCTTTTGGAATGATCTGGTGCTGATGGAAGAGGTCCCGCTATCTGACCGCTTCGCCAAGGTCAATCCATCAAGAAACATCAAACAACTGGCCCAAGGTTGGCCAAGTGCCGAAGCCATTCAAAGTAGACATGTTGGCATGTTGAGGATGTTGAGGTCACTCCTTGTCCTTGCGCCTTCGATTATCTCCACGGCGTGCTGCACGTTGGCCACCCTCACGGCCTGTCCTCACTGCAAATGTGATCCCATAGGTGAAAGATGGTGAAAGTCATGTACATAAACATATTTCAATGAGCGCTTATTTGGCTGTTTCATGGGCTCCCACAGATACGTACATTGACACGGTGCAGACCCCTCCCCACCCCGTCTTTTCCACCTGCTCGATGGTGCTTCTTGAGGTGCTGCCAGCTGGCTGAGGGGTTTTTGCTGCTTCTTCTTTGCAGTAACCTGGACAGACCGGGAGGTGGCCGCAAGTGATGTTTAAATTCAGTATGTACATGTAATTATATACTACATTGCATGGAAACTTAACAGAAAAAACGATGTTGAGGATGTCTGCTACCTTTGCATGCAAAGCGGCGGGCGTTCCAGAAAATGAACCCACCACTTCCGCATGGCTGTGTGATTTGTGGGCCTCTTGCCACTCTTCTTCCTTTTCTTCTGCAGTTTCATCCGTGCTTTCTTTCCCATCAGCATTTTCCACGCCCTTCCTTTGCGGCAGGCATGGCACAAACACAGAAGCGGCAAGACCCTTCTGCTTTTCCTTCGTTTTCTTACTGAAACTGCCTGTACCATGTAATTAAGGTGATATGTCTAAGCTATTTAACCAAAGCAATTGCTACAAGTGCCAGCGTGACAGAAGCTTTGGCCAAGCGGCTGCGCCACGAAACTCTTCTCACCTGAGAAGCTGGGGAAGTGTTCCTCCTCATCGTCCGACTCCACGTCTGCCCAGCCTTGGGGATACAGTCTTGGAGATGCTTGGAGAGGACAGGGCGCTGAGTTATTCACTATCAGATGCTGGTGCCGCGCAACTGGCTTGCAAGAAACTGGTGCACAAAATCTTGAGGTATGTCAGCATTCTTGGCTGAAATATTTGAATCAGGGAAGGCGTAGTATACTCAGTATACCAGAGTATTTGACCCAACCAACGCTTGAGCCAACATGGTGAACCAACCCCAGTTCAGGTGCCAGACGCTTTCGGCACCTGACTTCTTGGCCCTCCTCACTTTCGTGTTGGCTGCCGTCGTGGGAAGTTGCAAAGTGATGCCCATCATGCCCGCTGCGCTGGGGGTATACAGAGCCCAAACGTCACCGACACAAATCAATGTGAAATGTTAATTGAAACCTGTCAAATGTCATCAAATGTCAATGGGTGTGAGAAGATGTTATCAAATGGTTCTCCGCGGTCCAGACTTGTTCCAAGCCCACAGCGACAAAGGGCAAACTTACTGTCTGCCCACACTCATCTATTTCCCATCTATCCCCGAATCATTTATATTGAAATCATCAGATAGTCAAACTATGTATCTTGTCGAAATTAATCGAAATTATATATATATATATGTGTGTGTAATTCTTGTAGCTCTCGCAATGGCAAGCAGTTTCGCTGGTCAAGGTGCATGAACAAGTTGCATATTACTCCATTCTCTCTTGCTGCCTAGCCCCCTCCAAAAACAAGATTGAGCATAGCGGCCAAATTACCCCCCCGTGCAGCTGCCATCCTGAAACTCTTGCGACGCAGCTGATGTGGAGCACTCCACAATCACCTGGTTCCGTGTTGCTCTGAGTCCCCCCCCCCCC